>Ga0194044_10000433_pt1 | contig 20638 bp, 5 predicted proteins | sample JunL4417m_MetaG_FD_155460 | JGI IMG/M metagenome (GOLD analysis project Ga0194044, IMG submission 155460) | Anoxic zone freshwater microbial communities from boreal shield lake in IISD Experimental Lakes Area, Ontario, Canada - Jun2016-L442-17m | ecosystem: Environmental > Aquatic > Freshwater >...
GCCGAAAGCAAGTCCGAAAAAAAGGACAGAAAAAGCAAAGAGCTCTCCACTGTCACAGGTATGAGGGATATTTTGCCACAGGATCAGAAATATTGGGAAGCTGTAAGAGCTACGGCTCAAAAAGTGGCCAATGACTATGGTTATGGCCGTTTAGACACTCCAATTTTAGAACAAACAGACGTTTTTGTGCGCGGAGTTGGCAAGCAAACCGATATTGTTGAAAAAGAAATGTTTTCTTTTGTGGATCAAGGCGGTGATAATTTAGCGCTCAGACCAGAAGCCACAGCTTCGGCCGTTCGCGCTTATATCCAGCATGGACTCCTCAATCAACCTCAGCCAGTCAAGCTTTTTTATGTCGGACCAATGTTTCGCCACGAAAAACCCCAAGCCGGTAGATATCGTCAATTATATCAATTTGGTTTTGAAGCTATTGGTGAGGCCAGTCCGGCCTTGGACGCTCAATTAATTCTAATGGGTTGGAATTGTCTTAATGAACTTGGAGTGGAAGCTACCATTCAGATTAATAGTTTGGGTTGTCATACTTGCCGTGAAGAATATAAAAAAGAACTTATCAAATATTTTAAGAGTAAAGGCAAATTATTGTGCGAAGGTTGCAAATCAAGATTAGCGCGAAATCCTTTGCGTGTACTAGATTGCAAAGAAGAAGGTTGCGCCAGTTTGCGAGAAGATGCTCCTCAGATCTTGGATTATCTTGATGAGGATTGCAAAAAACATTTCATGAAAGTGGTTGAATATCTGGACGAATTGGATGTGCCATACGCGGTCAATCCGTATGTGGTGCGCGGATTGGATTATTATTCCAGAACAATTTTTGAATATTGGTCAGCTGATGATGCTGAAGGTAAAGTTGCACTAGGAGGTGGCGGACGCTATGACGACTTGGTCAAGATTATGGGCGGACGCGAAAACACCCCGGCTTGCGGTTTGGCCATGGGTATGGACAGGATTGTTTCTAAAATGCGTGAAAAAGAAATCAATGTGCCGGAAATTTATCAGCCAGAAATATTTTTGGCACAGCTGGGCGAAGTGGCCAAGAAAAAATGTTTTGTGCTTTATGAAAAAATGCGTCGCGCTGGATTTTCCGTGGCTCAAGCCTTTTACAAAGATAGCTTAAAAGCGCAATTAGAATCAGCCAACAAGGCCAAAGTTAAATTCACTTTGATTTTGGGTCAAAAAGAAATCGGAGATGGCACTATCATGGTGCGCGAAATGGAAGGTGGCGTGCAAGAGGTGATTGACTATAATAAGGTTGAATCGGAAATGAAAAAAAGATTGGAAAAATATTCAGAATTGCCAGCACCCATTATAATAGAAGCTGATACCGATGCTAATATCAAGGCTGGCAAGAAAAATCGCAAACAAAGTGAATTGGATTTTGCGGCCGGTGAGAGTGATGATGAGGCCAGAATAATTGATGATTTGCCGGATCTGGCAGAAGATTTTGATCACTTGGGCGGAGATGAGTTTTAGAAAAGATATTTAATTAAAATAAAATTTTTTAGAAAGTGAGGTGAATTTAAATGGCTGAAGTAAAAAGAAAAAAAAGCGAAACTTTTGAAGCATTGGTACGCCGATTCAGCAAGAAAGTGCAACAAAGCGGACGACTAATCCAAACCAGAAAGATTCGTTATTTTGAAAAAAAGAAAAATAAAACTGCTGTCAGAGCTGCCGCTTCCAGACGTCAAGAAATCCAAACCAAACGCGATTATTTGAAAAAAATTGGTAAGTTGGATGATGAATCAAACCAATAATCTATATTTCTTGTTCTGCCCACAATCCGCCAGTTGGCGGATGGGGCGGGGCAAGCAAATTGGTTTAACTAATTATTTAATTTCTGAAAACTCTCTAGTACTCCATGCTGTACACTCAAATAGAACAAGATTTTCAAAAAGCTTTTAAAAACCACGAACAGGAATCAGTGGCTCTTTTGCGTTTGTTGAAAGCCACCTTAACCAACAAAAAAATTGAAAAAAAGATGGGTAAGGAAGAAATTTTGCCGGATGTGGAAGTAATTGCCTTGCTCAAATCAGAAATTAAAAAGCGTCAAGATTCAATTACTATGTATGAACAAGGTGGTCGTCCAGAACTGGCAAAACATGAAAAAGATGAAATTATCCTGATTGAAAAATATTTGCCGGCTCAGATGAGCGATGAAAAATTAATAGAATTAGTAAAAAGTACAATATCAGAAATCGGCCCGGTGACTCAAAAGGATTTTGGAAGAGTCATGTCGGCGGTCATGGCCAAGGCCGATGGTCAAGCTGATGGACAGGCGGTATCTGCAACCGTCAAACAACAGCTGAGTATATAAAAAATATATTATTAAAATAAATAATTCGCCTACTGGCGGAAATAACTAAGTAAAAAAAAATTATGTTTATAAAACGGCTTCTACCCATGCAAAAGCCGCCTCGCGCCAAAATAGTCGTTCTGGTCGCGCTTTTGGCGGTCTTTTCGCGCCTTCAGTTTTGGCCTCAAATGGCAATTTTGGCGTCAATGATGTTAATGTCGGTTTGGCTAAAACTGATTTACGCGTAGCTATCGCCAATATTATCAGAATCTTCCTAGGATTCTTGGGGCTAATAGCAACAATCCTTATTCTTTACGGCGGTTATATTTGGATGACAGCAGCTGGCGATGCTGGCAAAGTTGAAAAAGCCAAAAAAATTCTGACCAATGCTGTTATTGGACTTATTATTATTTTGATGTCCTTCATAATTGTTTCTTTTGTTATTAATGCCTTTGGTGGCACTGGTACTCCTGGAGGCCAACCTGGTAATAATCCCACTATTCCTGACTTGGATCTTGGTCGTGGCTCTATTGGAGCTGGCCCCATTGAAAGTGTATATCCTGCCCCTGGCCAGACTGATGTATTTATTAATACTGGTATTATTGTCACTTTCAAAGAATCTATTCTTGCTTCAAGTATTTGCACTATGAGTGGTACTACTTGTGCTATGAAAGATACTGTGGAAATTTGTCAATATGATAAAACTCAGCCTGATGGTTGTGCGATTAATGGTAGTTTCACTACTTCCACTTATGTTGGCAGTGCAGTCACATCAACAGATGGCCATACCTTTGTATTTACTCCTAAAAAGACTCTGGGTAATGCAGATAATACTAATGTTGTTTTTCAAGTGCGTTTAAAGAATGGTATATTAAGAACCAGAGATAATTTATCAATTTTTGAAGGTTGGAAAACAGATTATTATCGTTGGGATTTTACCACCAATGGAAAATTAGATTTGAATCCGCCTATGGTGCAGAGTTTATTCCCTACACCTGATGGTAAGATAGATTCAACCAATGCGGCTGGTGCCGATACTTATACGGCTGCATCTTTAGCAACTAAAAGCTCCACCACATTTAATACTGCTGGTTTTGTTGTGGGCCATCCGAATTTGGTTGACGGTAGAGTGTATATTCCGGGAACGCCTTTAAGTTTTTTTATGAGCACAACTACTGGTAGCGCTCCAACAGCAGTGCATTTAAAAGCTGTAGTCAACGCTTATAGTTTTGCAAGTAATGGAGACTTAAATTTAGAGGTTAGTAGTAGTGGTGATGCTGTGTTCACTGGCGTTTTAAGTAAAACTGTTGCGTCTAGTGCTTTGGGAACAAATGGTTATTTGGATACTGGAAAGGGTATAATTATTTCTCCAACTGATGGTACTTGGGCATCTTTGCGTGGCACTAAATGGAAATTTTCTGTCTATGGTGCAGCCACTGGAACTTTATTTCAGATAAAAAGTGCTGATGGAGTTAATAAAGTTGGTTTTGTAATAGCCACTTCATCTGATACTAGAAATACTATTGAAGTTGTAAGGAATGCTTCCACTCAAGAAAAAGATATTTATAATGTAGTTAAAGTTAATTCTGATGGAGAAATCGCCAGCAAATTAGCTACTGCCATTAATGCCAAAGCCAGTTCAATTGTTACTGCTAATGGTAGTGGAAATTTATTGAGTTTAACATCTGCGACAGCCGGAGCGAGTGTTCCGTTATATATGAAAGATAATGATGGTGTTTATACTAGTTTAGCTAATGGAAAAAATGATACTAATAATAGAACCGTGGTCGGACAAACCGATCCTTATCGTAATGCTGGTTTTCAAATTGTTTTTAATAAAGCTATTAATCCCGCTTATTTGAATTATGTTAAAGTGGAGTATATGTCCTCTACTGGTGGTGTTTTGAATAATATTTGGGTCGCTGTTGCCAGCACCACCATTAAAAGTGCCAATCAATATCGCACCCTAGAAATCTTTCCACCTCAGGATTTGGCTCATCAATGTGGTATGAATTCTTGCGGTGAAAAAGTTTATTGTTGGGATAAATCAGTTTCTTCAACTCCTTATCGTGTATCCATCTCTGCGGCTAGTTTGATTGATAATAACGATGCCAGGTGTACATCTTGGGGTGGAACTTTTCCTAGCGATAGCACTCATCGTTGTTTGCTACTATCAGGAACAAAAAGAATATATTATCCTGCCGCATTTTCTCCTGCAGACGGTATTATAGATATGACCAATAATTCTTTTAATGGCAGTTTCAATACTTATACTGGAGGTGGAAATACTATCGGTATTGCCGAAGGTAAATCAGGAACAGCTTCTGGGCAGTCTGGCACAACCACACCCTATGTTGTTAATTTTGGTATGCAAACGCACATAAAAGTTGTAGATGGTAAAGATACTATTGTGATAGATAATTATGGATCTTCAACTCCAGTTGTTAATACCCCAGGTACTTATGGTGATGATATGCAATGGAGTTTTTATTTGTCTTATAAAATAGATTCTCAAGCCCCGCTTATTGAGACAGTTTCTCCTGGTGGTGATGAAGCTGTGGCTGATAATATGGGTAGAAAAGTGGAAATAACTTTTGATCGTTTGATGCGTCAGTCCACCTTAAAACCAGGTTGGAATTATGACGATGTTCCGAAAGATCGCGCCAAACGTTATTTGATTTTGGATACAATTACTCCAAATGCTAATACGATTGGTTATTGGATAGAGAGCCAGAATTTGGATAAAAACGGTAATGGTGTTGCTTATAATACCAGAGCGCTTATTGCTCATAATCCTTTTGATAGTTTTATAAAATATGAACCTTTGGTGGGATATGGTGTGCAGTCAAATACCCAAAATTGCTTTTTGCCTGCTGGTGGTCCACAGAATGCTTCTAGTACAGTCACCTGTGATTATCTAAATGAAGACGGCAAAGAAACCTCGGGTTGTGTTAATGATGCCAGTAATGGCAGTTCAACTGTAAAATTACCAAATCCAGCTTCTTATGGATATTTGAATTGTAATGAAGTTGTTGGTACATCTGTTTGTGATCCAATAAGTTGGTGCGTAGCTTCTTATTTTAATTCAGCCATGCCACTGAAGCCACTCACATGGCTGGGTGGAAGCTTGGTAATTACTAAAGATTATCAGATAATAACAGGGACTGCAAATTGTTGTTTTGGTGTTTGTGCTCCAGATGCTAACCCTAGTGGAGTTAATAACGGATTAGTATCGCATGGTCCAAACTCTTTACCAGCTTGTGCAAAAATTCCTGGCGCACAAACCTGTTCTACTGGTCAAGTTTGCACTGTTTCTAGTACTGATCCAGATAATTTTCCAGGCATAGCGGTTTTATCAAATGATAAATGGCGTAGAGCTGGGCAAGGTAAGATTTGTTGCATGGGTGTTTGCCAATAATTTAGAGTATCTTCTTTATTTAAGGCTAGATCCCCGCATTTGCGGGGATGACGGCCGTGCCAAAATATAATTCCTCATGAAGTTTAACTTCAATAAAAAAATAATCCTTTTTCTAATCTCGATTTTGGTCGTGACTGGATTTTTGACTGTGTTTAATTTTGCTTTGGCTGGCAATGCCACCGATACTTTTGGTACTGGTGGTGTTAATGTTGGTCTGGCTGGCACTGATCTAAAAACAGCTATTGCTAATATCATCAGAATTTTCCTAGGATTTTTGGGACTCTTAGCTGTGAGTCTTATCATTTATGGCGGTTTTATTTGGATGACGGCCTCTGGTGATCCCAGTAAAATTGAAAAAGCCAAAAAAATCATCACTGGTGCTGTGATTGGTTTGATTGTTATTTTATTATCTTTTATAATTGTTTCTTTTGTTATTAATACTTTTGGTGGTACTGCCACTTCTCCGGCTGGTTCACCTTGCAATCCTGTCGGCAGTATTGAAAATCAAGGAACTTGTTTGACAAGAACTTGCATTGGCGATGCTACTGGTCAGGGATATTGGGGTGGTTGGATTAGTAATTGTAGCGATCCTTTTAATGACAAAGCCACTTATATCAACGGTTTTCATGATGATTCTGTGACGACTTGCGGTGGATCCAAATGGGTGGAATATGTTAATTGGAATGATAAAAGAACGATTAGTGTTCCAATCAGTCCTAGTTTGCAAGTGACTGGCTTTGCCAAAAATAAAGGCGGTACTATTATTAAAATGGATTTGTGGTCTTCTGTATTGATGGGCCATTTTAAAAATGTTTCCACTACTGTGGAAGAACTTGATGATGCTTTTTATTCTTGGAATACTTCGCCACTGGCCATCAAAACTACCACCACTTTGCAAGTCAAAGCCACTCTTTCAGGGCTTGGATCACCAATAGAATCAAATTTTATCAAAACTATTGCTCGTCCTTTGCATTGTTTTAATTGCGTCCAAGACTCCACTGAAACTGGTAAGGATTGTGGTGATACTGATTGCGGAGCTTGTCCCGGTGGCAGTTGTGATATTGATGCTGATTGTGCCAATGGTGTTTGCGATTTGACCACTCACACTTGCGCTTATCCACCAAAAATTGATTATATTTCTCCAGCAACTGATCCTAGTGGTAATACTGATTTTAATAATTCTACTACTTGGAAAGATGATGTGGCCAATGGCGCCAAAGAAAATTTAATAACCATTTGGGGTAGTAATTTTGGCGCTAACGATCCTTCTTTACCTGCAAGTACTGGCAAAGTGCAAATAGGCACAGCAGAAGCCAATCTTGATTTATCAGCTGATAATTGTAAAAGTACATGGAATGATGCGCAAATTATTGCCAGAATTCCTAATGATAATTCTTTAACTGTTAATAACAGTTATGAGGTTAAGGTTTGCGCGTCAAACGGTTTGTGCAGTGTTTTTCCGACCAGTACTAATATTTTTCAACCGAATTTAGAAATAAATAATATTGTCCGTCCGGGTATTTGCGGAGCTACTCCAGATCATGGACAATACCCAACCACTACCACAATTTTTGGTTTGAATTTTCCAACCAGTGGCGGTAATGTTTATTGGGGTGCTGGAGCTTCGGCTTTTACTAGTCAATATATTTCTACCTGGACTGAGAAAAGTGTTATTGATCAGGTGCCTGAAAACATGAATGGTTGGTTAAGTATTCGTGTTAAAAATAGTTTTGAATATAGTAATTATTTTAATTTTTTGGCTAGTGAAGGTCATTTGGGACAACCTTGTGGTGCTGGTCCGCATTCTTGTAGTAATCAAGATAATTCCATTTGTGTGACTCCGCTTATTTGTGATAAGAGTCGTGATTGTACTTGCCAAAATCCTGGCAATATTACGCCACCTCCGACAACAGTCACTCCAGAAGATTTATCTGTGGCTGGAAGCCAAGCCACTCAGTCATTTTTTGCTTGGATATTTACTGCTCAAACTAGTAATATAATTACTCCTGTTTTGTGTGGTAATAAAGCAATAGACGCTGGTGAAGATTGTGATGGTTCTGTGCCGTCTAATGCGACTTGTGAAAAACAGAATCTAGGTACGGGCACTGTCGCTTGTAGTAATCAATGCAAATTAGTTTATGATTGTTCAGGCAATAATGTTGAAGGTCAAGCCACGCAATCATTTTTTGCTTGGATGTTCACGGCCCAAAAGAGTAATGTGATTATGCCAATTGCTTGTAATAATAATGGCACACAAGAGGCTGGTGAAGAATGTGATGGTTCTGTGCCGTCTAATGCGACTTGTGAAAAACAGAATCTAGGTACGGGCACTGTCGCTTGTAGTAATCAATGCAAATTAGTTTATGATTGTTCAGGCAATAATGTTGAAGGTCAAGCCACGCAATCATTTTTTGCTTGGATGTTTACAGCTCAAACTAGTAATGTGATTAATCCTGTTTCGTGTGGTAATGGAACAGTAGAAAGTGGTGAAGATTGTGATGGCCCTGTGCCACTCGGTAGGCAGTGCGCAGATTTGAATTTGGGTTCTGGTACCGTCACCTGTAATCAATGTAAGTTAGTTTATAATTGTTCAGATAATAATATTGAAGGCCAAGCCACGCAATCATTTTTTGCTTGGATTTTCCCGGTTGGTAGTAGGTCTTCGTTGGTTGCTCCAAAAGTCATTGAAGATTGTAATCGCAGTAAAAATTGTGCCGGAGAACAAACTCCTAGTCCTGTACCTTGGTATGAAAGCTCAACTGATGCCAAGAAAAATGGCTGGTCAATAAATAATCCCAACAATCCATCTCGCGGTTCAATTACCAACGAATTGGCTTGTATTAATGCTGTGATTTCAGCCAGGTTTAATATTTCCATGAATATAAATACTGTCACTACCAATACTATTAAAGTTTTAAATTGTGGTAATGACAAGACTGGTGCCAGTGGCTGTTCAGAGGTGCCAGGTACAATTTCACATTTTAGCGACAATAACAATATTGCCGACGATTCTTTTGAATTTATTCCCAACAGTCAATATGATTCATCTACTTGGTATAAAGTTGTTTTGAAATCTAGTATCAAGAGTATTTTTGGCATTGGTATTAAAAATGAAACCGGAGCAAATGGTAGAGCTTCTGATAGAAATTGCAATGTTAGTGAAATTACTGACGCAGCTTATTGTTGGAATTTTTTGACTCGTTCCAGCACTGATTCTCATTTGATTTGTCCAGAAGGTTGTGTGGAGTGCACACCTGATCCAACCAATATGTATTATTATGGAGATCAAAAACCAAATAATGGCAAGCTGGACAGCGCTGATAATGTTTGTTTATTTCTTAATCCTGATGATTATGCTTGGAGTTGGTCTGCTGATCCTACATCAAAAGTTAATGTTACTAATGTGACTATTCCTCAAAGCAGTAGCAGTCATCAGACCTCAACTGCTATTGGCGAAACCATTTTTAATTCTCCACCGTATGCCAAGGTGATTGCCACCCTAGTTAATAGCAGACACAATGATTTTTGTAAAGTTTATAATGACTTCACCAATCCTGTGGTTATGGAAGATCCAAATTGCAGTAGCAGTACTATTCAAAGTCCGAGTCCATGGCGTGATTCCACTGATGCTTGCGTTAATGCGATTGTTGAAGCGCGATTCAGTCGAGCTATGGTTGATAGTAGTATTAATGCGTCTAATATAATTATTGAAAAATGCAATGACAATCATGGAGTTGGCTGTGCTTCTATAAATAGTATTTATTTTGGAATTGGAAGCAGTATAAAAGTTTTCTCATATAGTAATACTGATATTCTTACTCAACAAAATTGGTTTTCAAAAACATCTGATGCCACAAATAATTCATTAGCAGAAGGGTTTTTGGCTATTCCTAATAACACTTTTAAATTTGATAAAAATACTTGGTATCGGGTGGTTATCCTTGGCGGTGAAAGTGGTGTGCGTGGCAGTGCCAGCACCAGCCCTAGTACGTCAGACGGTGTGCTTTTGACACGAAATAGCATGGATCCAGCCTTAAGAGATCGCTGGTGCTATTCGACAGGTGACTGCAGTGATGTTGCCAGTACCACGCAGGATTATTATTGGTATTTTCAAACAGGCTCCAGCACTTGCAAAATCAATAAAGTGGCTGTTTCGCCTCGTGAATATTTCATGCAATTTACGGATGAAAGTCAAATTTATAATGCCATACCCATGGCGTCAAATTGTAATATTCTAAGACCAGACTCCTATGATTGGAATTGGCGATCATTGATTGATTTATCAGAGGATAAGAATCTTGCCAGCACCACTGATAGTACCGGCCAGAGAATAGCTACTATTTGCAATCAAGCCTCAACCACTTGCTCTATTAGTCAAGATATTATAGATCCTCTGGTCAGAGTTTTTGGTCGTAGCGAAGGTCCGGTCTATATTAAAGCGCGTGCTAAAGACACGGCCGAAGTTGGTTGTCTTTGGGATGCTCTTTGTGGTGACAAATCTGGTTCTGGTCTATTACAAGTTGGTTATGGTAATTTCCAAGTCAAAGATTATTGGCCAAAAACCACTGTTTGTACTAACGACAAAATCAAGTTGTATTTTAATATGGATGCGAAGAGAGATTCCATTACTACAAACACTATGGGAGACGAGTTAAACAGCGTGATGTTATTTAAATGCGCCTCAACTGACACTAATGTCGGTGATGATTATTGTATTAATCCAGCCAATAGAATTCCTTTATCAATTACTTATCCGCTGGCCACTCAGCCATACTCTATGATTGTTGAAGCTTCTTCTACTGCAAATTTTGCCACTGGCACTAAATATAGGGTTATTGTCAAAGGTGGTTCAACCGGAGCGGGTGGAACTTTTGGTATTTTAGCTTGGAATGGTAAACAATTAACTCCTAGTAGTTTGAATCTTTATCGTGGAAGCACCAAAATTTTTGAAACTTGCGAACCAGGTATTTATCCCTGGAAAGATTCTGGTACTTGCAATGCCAGTAAATGTATTTATAATACTAGTGCTTCTTTGTGCGATAAAACTTATAAACAATGCGATTATAATACTATTAATCCTTCCTTAACTCCATTTTGTAGTAGTAGTTGTAAAAATGCTGGCAACAATAATTATGCTTCTTGCGGTAATGGTATTATTGAACCTGGCGAAGAATGCGATATTAACAAACCGTATTGCTCCACTTCAACCTGTTTGTTGCTTGGCTCTGATCAGCGTTGGGGTTCAATTTGTGGTAATGGCGGTACTTGCACTACTAATGCCGATTGCCAAGGCAAGGCTGTCTGTACCGGCGGTTTGTGTTTAGAAGCAGGGGAGGAATGTGATTTTGGAATTAATAATATAGCTACAAATAGATGTGATCAAGGTACTTGTCTTTGGGATAAAAGTAGCTATTTTGCTAATTTAGGCAAAGGTATTGGAACTTGCGTCACTACAACAAACAATGCTATTTGGTGTGATAGTGCTAAAAATTTATTTAAAGGCTCTAGTCCAAAAGTTTCTGTCTGTGGCAATGGTACCGTAGAAACCGGCGAAGATTGTGATCTTGGCAGATTCTGCAATGACACTACTTCTACTGCATGTAAAATAGATTCTGATTGCAGTGTTGGTGTTAATTGTATTAGTAAAGCAAAAAATGGTTGTGGTGCCAATTGTTTGGCCACTGGTTCAACCGGAGTTGCTGATCCTGCAGGTTCAAATTTAAATAAATGCGGTAATGATTTGGTGGAGCAAGGTGCTAATCAAGCTTTCTCTTGGATTTTTGATGTTGCGGATACGGCCAGTGTTTGCAAACCAGTCACTATTGAGTTGGCGCCATGTCCTAATAGTATTTGGCGTGTGTCTATTAATGATCAACAAGTGCAATCTGCCACCATTTCTATTGACAGAGCTTATCGTGAAAATGAAATTGTTAATTTTATTAGTAATGGTGGCGTCTCTAGTACTTGCGCTACTACCACCCAAACTTTGGTCGTTGGTTCTTTTTGGCAAAAAATTGTCAATAAATTTAAGACTTTTGTGGCTGGTCTCTTTGGCCACAGCGCCATGGCTTTGACTTATTGGTGCCCTGTTTCTAGCAAGACCTTTACTGATGTTCAAAAATTACCAAATAGTTATAAGGAGATTAATCCTTTGACTGAGTCAATTTTAAATCCTAAACAATTTGAAATTGTGGGTTATCGTGATTATTCGGCGAATAAATATGTATTCAATTATATTCCAACCAGTACTAATTTATTTGACTATGACACCAACTATCGCATGAGGGTGGAGTATAAATATGCGGAAATGGATCAAATTAATACCATTCAAAGCAGTATCAGGGTTTTTGCTACAAATACTCCCGGTCTTATCAATAATGGCACCAATTATATTTGTCCGGTCAATGAAGTCTCAGTTGATTTGTGGCCGGCCGGTCAAAATGTCAGCAAGACAAGTGACAAAGGCGATCATTTCTTCTGTGATGGCGACAAATGCGGTCAAGGCTATGATGATGTTTATCTCAATGATCAAAATTATGCCACCAGCGGTAATCAGCATTTGTATCGCGCTTGGGGCGTCAACACTTCTACAGGTAATTCAATCAGCAAATATTTGATCAAGACCAGTCTCAATTGGGATGTCACCCAAAAAGTGCCAAGCGATTTGAATTTGGAAAAAGCAGATTTTAATGTTTGGTCAACTCCGACTAATCCTGATCCTGTCAGTACCGACTATACTGGAGATCAATGGCTCACCTTAAAACCTTATCGTGATAAAGACGTTTCCAATATTTATGGTCTCGCTAATGTTGATATTGATGCTCACACTTTAGTAGTGGATAGTGAAGCCACCACCACTGTGCCGGTGACAGTCTTTATGTGCAATAATCCATGGCCAAATGCCAGTGTCTTTCCGTTTGTTGATCAGGCTTCTAATTGCACTTTAAATCCTAGCACTTGCCCCAATACTAATTTCAAAACCTATTATTGCCGTGACAAAGGAGCGCCTGGTCCGGCTGATGATTTACCCTCTATTGGCAAATATAATGTCGTAAATAATAATTTTGGCGCGGTTATTGGTAGTGCTTTTGCTAATTTGCGCAATACCACTTCTACTGGCAGTGTCAAAGAATTTTTATTGCTCCGCGGTTATGATCCCAAATATATTCAAGAAAATATGAATGGTTATTTTGGTGTTAATGTTAATAATCAAGTTAGTTTTGTTCCTGGCAAGGTTGGTCAAGCCGCTCAATTCAAACATAAAGAAGAACAAGAAATTACTGTTGCTTTGACAACTGGTCTAAGCAATTATATGACCAGCTCTTTCTCGGTGAGCGCTTGGGTTAATTCAGCTTCGCAAGTTAAAGCTGATGGCGAGTTGCCAGATAGTAATGGTAGAGTTATTGCTAATGCCTATAATATTACAAATGCCGATGGCTGGATATTAGGATCAATGGGTATCAAAAGACAATTATATTTTATAGTGTCTAAAAGTTCAAATACAGTCCTTGTTGAATATTCCGATTTTTTTAAAAAATATAAAAATCAATGGGTAAAAGTGACTGGTGTCTTTGTGCCATCCACGGCAGTGACTTCTGGCTCAATGACTCTATATATTAACGGCAGTGCTGTGGCCAGTACAACGGTTAGTGGTATTTCAGCTATTGATTATGTCACTGTTCCAAATTTCACTATTGGTCATCGTTCTGATAAACCTAATGAGGGTATGTGGGATGGTCTTATAGATGAAGTCAAAATTTATAATCGCGCTTTGTCTGCCGGTGAAATTAGTAATGACAAAAATACAGACGGTTTGGTTGCTTATTATCCGCTGGACACTCCGACCGGTGAAGCCATTGGTATTCGCGTGGCCAATAATCCTTTCAATTATTCGGCGCTTTCTTGGTACAGACATGAATTCTCTGGCGGGCAAGTTGGCACGCCAAGTCCTGTGGTGGTTGACGGCTATCAAGCCACGCAAGAAGGACGCACCGTGTATGTGGCTGGTGCAGATTTGGAACCAGGCGGTACTCCTAAAATTTATGGCACTTCATATTTGATTTCCTATACTGGCGGAGCCAGCGCTGATTTACAAAATATTTTTGGTCAAATGGTTAGGTATTTTCATTTGAATGTTGGCACTAAAACTAATGGCGGTTTGGAAAATACTGCTCTTGGAACTTGTTCGCTTGATCCGACACAAAGTTGTTATATTGACAGAGATTGTCTGATAAATGGTTGGGGTTATTGTACTTCGGACAAAGCCAAATTAACCAGAGAAACCAATCGTTTGGGAGATATTCAAGATGTTAATTTGTTGCTCACCAGATATTTTACTCAAAAACGTTGCAGTAATGATCAAACCAAATTGTGCTATGACGACAGCTCATGTTCCAGCGGTAAATGTGGCAATTTCTTCCCGGTTTTAAACAGCGGAACTTTCATTTCCGGTCGTAGCTACAGCACTTGGCCATCATGGCAAGCCACTTTGGGCAATGCGCTTGGTTCGGCTTTGCCACTTGATCCTATTAATAAATTTTCAGGTTGTTCCAATCCATTCAATCCAGCCACTTGTTGGAATGAAACCACCAAGAGTATGGCACCACCAACTCAAAGCAATGTTTATGCTTATTGTCCGCTGGATGTGTCGGCCGGACTTTTGGGCCAGGCTAGTGGTGTTTATACTCAAAAAGAATTTAACGGTACATATACGTGGGCAGTTTCAGCTTCTTTTAATCCAGGCAATGTTTTGTTAAGTGATTATAGTGCCATAAACACTGCTTGCAGTGATTTGCAGGTCAATTGTGGTAATGGTAAGCCAGATTTACCACTTGAAAATTGTACCAATTGTCTCAAAGATGTTTGTGCTAAAGGCCAAGTGTGTGATGTTTCTAATCCAGCTAATCCAATCTGTAAAGCGCCAACAAATAACAGTGACTGGGATGGTGATGGTGAAAATAATAGCGCTGATCCTTGTCCTTATAATGCCAGCAGAACAAGTCTTTCACCAAGATTTTGCGGTTGCGGTGGGCAATGGGGTACTGTTGATGGAACAACTGTTTTAAGTGTGGTAATAGATTCAAAAGGCACCACTTCTACTGTTAGCGGAACTTCGGGTGAGCCTGATTCTGATGCTGATGGCCATCCTGATTGTGTTGACAAATGTCCAAAATTTTCTTCTAAATGGCAAAGTGAAGGTATTTGCGGTTGTTTGCATCCTGATTCTGATTTTACTGCTCCGACTGCTACTTTTTGTAATAAATGTGGTGATAGCACTGTTAATGGCAGTTATTGCACCAATAATAACTATAATAATCCAACTGATTGTTATACCAACGGAGCGAAATGGCTCAAAGAACAATGTGATGATGGCAATAGAAATCAAAGTGATGGTTGTAATGATAAATGCCAAGTGGAATCTGGTTGGTCATGCGTTGGTACTGATCCATCTGTTTGTACCCCATCTTGTGGTGATGGCAAAATAGTTGGCGGAGAAACTTGCGATGATAGTAATGCCAAAGCTGGTGATGGTTGCAGTGATACTTGCCAAATTGAATCTGGATGGGTTTGTGACGGTCCTTCGGGCAGATTTAATTGCCGACCTCTTTATGGCGATTGTAAACTGGTTGGTCCGGAGCAGTGTGATTCTTGCCAAGGCGCAACATCATCCACTCCAATATCAGCTGGTAATTTGAGAACTATTGAGGGTTGCACTAATGATAGACGGATAGTTTATGGTTGGACGTGTAATAATGCTAAATTAGGTAATAGCCTTGTCGTTGGTCCCAACAATGATAGTCTTTGCACTCCTGTTTGTGGTGATGGTGTGGCTGTTGGTCCAGAAGCTAATGCTAATGGTGTTTATGGAGATGTTACAGAATATGGTATTTTGAGTTATGCTGCCGTGGATCGCATAGGTAGTAGTTCTCCAGCTCAATTATTCTGTGATGCTAGTAGTGATGTTCCGGGTACTATTATTGGTAATGGGGATGATCCTTTACAAAAGGGTTGCACTTGTACCACCACCACAATTCCAATAATGGTGAATGGCGCAACAACAACGGTGGAGGCAAAGATTGGTGTTATAAATCCAGGTTGGCAATGCCGTTATAATCCATTTTTTAATAAGGATATTTGTAAGCCGGTTATGGGTGATTGTTTGATTGTCGGTTATCAGCCATCTAGTAGTGTAAAAAATAATTTTCAATATAATGTTGGCGCAGACACTCTTTTACCTGGTGGTGAAGAATGTGATGATGGTGATACCACAGACAGTGGCTACGATTGTTGTTTTAATGGTCGGATAGATCCTCAGTGTACTTGCGCGCAAGGAACCTATCCTACTCCTGGCAATGTTTCTTTATATATTACTGATTATGGTGCGGATATAGCAGAAAATTCTTGTACTATTCATCTTTCCAACCCATCTAATCCGTCAAATTGCTATGTCCAAGGACAATTATGCAATAATGGACGTAAGGAATCTGTCGGTGATGATGGTGAGCGCTGTGATTGTGGAGTTGGGGATACAAAAAATACTAAGCCTTCAGGTTGGCTGTTTTATAATATTAATCCTTTGTATGTTGAGGGCGTAGCCTTAGAGACTGCCACTAATGGTGTTGGTACATCAGAAGATATAGAGACAAATAATAGTGGTTTTAGGCAAGTTTTCGGAGAAGAATCATATTTTGGACGCACCTTTCCTGATTCTAATAATGGTTTTCAGTGTATGAGCGAAAATAATAATTCAACTATTTTGAATTATGTTCGTGGCTGGGTTTATGATCCGGCACATTTTTATAGTTGTTCTAATAATTGCAGAACAAATAATGTCGTAGATGCTAATATCGCATTTTGTGGTGATGGTAAAATTGATGGGACAAATGAAACCTGTGATTGGAAATTTGTAGATTCTGCCACTGGCAAACTTGGCGGATTAAAATGTCCAAAATATAATATTGCCGCCAAAAATGTTTTGGCTTGTAAGTGCCCGACAGGAACTGATCCTGATGATTCTGGTGGTTGCAAAGCTAAACCCGGTTCTTGTGCGTGTTTTGATGGTAGTGCGGAAAGATTAAAAGAGAGAGGTTGTTGGTGTGCAGCACAAACAATGCAATATTATTGTGCGTGCGCCCCCGGAGAACCAGTTGTGCTTAGTCCTGATCAAAGATCAAAATGTGAAAAGCCAAATGATGGTTTTTGCGAGTGTGAAGAAAGGATTAATACTGTGAAAAAAACGGTTTTTTTACCAGGAGCGACTTCTTCTGAATTACCCGCTGAAATGGCTTGTCCGATAAAAAATGGTGATTTGATTACTATTAAAACAAATACAACACAGAAGACTGGCGGTACTGGAGTTAATGAAAATAATTTTCAATGGTTGAAGTATTATAATAATAATGAAATTGGTGGTAACCTAGTGGCTGGGCCGCTTAGTGGTCCATTACAGGATGCAAATAATGAAACTTTTAAAGTTGTATCAGGAGGTAATGGTTTGGCATTAAATAATAGCACTTTTTACTTGGCAGGTAGTAACGGCTCTTATGTAACTGGTGGCGATGGTAAAGATAAAAATTGGTTAATTGCTGACAAGATTAGGCATGAGTCGTTTAGTTTTAATACGCCGTCTTTGCCATGGACTTTTGCAACTGATACTTTTGTTCGTGTTGGTGATGTGGTTTCTATAAAAAATAGTATTAACCAATATTGGAGTGCCAGATGGTGTGAGCAGTATGGCAATTTTAGCAACTTTGGTTTTGGTTGGAATAGCGCTGGTAAGTGTTTGGGGACGAATAAGGGTTGGAAGCATGTAGATACATTCGGGCCAATAAAAATGTGCGCAGTTAATGATTCTGATTGCGAAATGGCTTCCGATAAAATAGCAAATTGGGAAGATTTTTGTATTTGTAATCGGATGAATAATGGAAAAGAGGGTGGTTGTTGTAATGAGGTAACTGATCCGCCAGTGAATGATTGCCTTATATCAAACAATGAATGTCGTCCAGAGTGTGGGGATACTTTTGCAGGGGGCAAAAAAAATTGCCCAATAAGGAATGGCGATATTATCACAATAAAAATGACGGTTGCTAATAGATTTTTGTCTGTTAATAATAGAGGTGGTATTGCTGCTATTAACGTGGCTTGTTCTTTATCGGCTAATAGAAAATGTAATGTAGGTGGGATCAATCCTACAGATAGTAAAGCTGTTTGTGGAGAATGGGAACAATTTAAAATTATAAAAACTCAAGATACCAATATTCTACAATATGGTGATCAGATTGACCTGAAATCTTTAAGGACTGCCACAGATACGGATGATTGGTTAGGAACGGATAGTATTTCGTGTAATGATATATTGGCTAATTATTATGTGAAGAATGTCGGCAATATGGCTCACATCAAGAATGAATCTTTGCCTAGTAATTATCCTTATCATACTCCTTTAGGAAAAACTCAACCCATAACCTTAAAAATTATGAAGAGTGAGAGTGATGCTAGCGGTGGTGATATAAAAATTGGAGATGATCTTTATTTTGTGACAATGACTCCCAATGAGGATGAGACTAGTAATCAGTATTTGAATATTTGGGGTGGGCTTGATAGTATCAAAAATAACTGTGCAACAAAAAATAATGACTCCAATGAACATAACCCTTGTGGTATGAGTTATGGCAAAATTGACCCCTTTACGTTGCAAGACAATATTAGAGCTACTGTTTGTAATAAGTACTTTGATTGCAACCCATAATATTTTTTCAAAAAGAATAAAAATAATCCATAATAAATATGTTTGACCAAGAAAATCAACCAGCACAAAAAAACCAACCCACTCCACGTCCACCTGCCAATCGTCCGCCTGTTTTTGACGGCTACGCTCAGCCAAAAAATCCAGATAACAGACAGAACAGTGGCACACCCGCACCCAGACCACCTCAGGTGGAAGATATTTTTTCCCAAACCGATAAATCCGTGGCTGGTCAGGGCGTGAATTATCCTATCCGTCCAGGTGAAGCCAGTCAAATGCCCATAAATAATTATGGCGCTGGTAATTTGTTTGGTGGTCGTTCACTAATGAGCAATCGTTTGATTGTAATAGCTGTGGCTGTGTTGGTTTTGATTTTGTTGTCAGTGGCTGGTTGGCTGGCTTTTACTTCTTTTAGTAAACCGACTGTTAAAAAAACACCAGTCAATCAAATTGCTAATGCTAATGTTAATACTAATACTAACGCCAACACCAATGTTAGTAATGTTAATACCAATGTCAATACCAATGTTGCTCCACCACCACCTCAGCCAGATCTTTCTGATTTGGACAGTGATGGCCTAATAGATACTGAAGAAAAAACTTTGGGCACTGATCTTTATAATTTTGATACTGATTCCGATGGTTTGTCCGATTATCAGGAAGTGAAAATTTATAAAACAGATCCTTTGAATCCCGACACTGATGGTGATGGTTTTAAAGATGGTCAAGAAGTTGTTAATGGTTATGATCCGCTATTGCCTGGCAATGCGCATTTGTTCGGTTCTTCCACAGCACAAAATAATAATCAGCCAGAGCCCATGATTAATCCTTTGACGCTTGATAGCGACAAAGACGGCTTGACCGATGTTGAAGAAAGGCAACTTGGCACAAATTCTAATGGTTCAGACACGGACGGCGATGGCTTGTCAGATTATCAAGAAGTAAAAATTTACAAAACCAATCCATTGAATCCTGATACAGATGGCGATACTTATACTGATGGTGCCGAAGTGTTGGCTGGTTATGATCCTAACAAACCTGGCAATGCCAGATTACCTGCCAGTTTCCCAGCTTATTTGTCTTTGCCGACTTCAACCAGGTTGATGAAATAAATTATTATTTTATAAATAAAATAAAAATATGTTAGGATTTAAGAAAAAAGAACAGGCCCAGCCAGCGACGACCGTGGCACCAAAACTTCAAGGTGATGTTTATGTTATGCCAGACAAATTCCATCCCTATCAAAAAGCCGAGACTTCCAACAAGGCGCTTATCATCACTTTGGCAGTGTTTGTTTTGGCGACACTTTCCACGGCCACTTATTTTTTCTATGACATGTGGCAGAAAAATGCCAATTCTCCAGCCGTGTCAGTTCCTGTTGTTGTTAATAATAATTCTAATACTAATATTAATACCAACGAACCAGGCGGTTTGATAGTGAATGAACAAGCTTTGGGTTTGGTTGGCGATGAAGTGACAACTACTATTGATACCACCAGTTCCACTTTGGCGTTGGTGGCAACTTCAACCGGCAATCCGCCAAATTTGAATTTGAACCAAACCACACCACCAGTTATTAGCCGAGACACTGATAATGATTCTTTGACTGATTTGGAAGAAAATCTCATTGGCGCCAATCCAGTCAAGCCAGACAGTGATAGTGATAGTTATTTGGACGGCTCGGAAGTTGCTAGTTTGTATGATCCCTTAAAGTCTGGCACCGCCAAATTAAAAGATGCTGATTTTATTCAAATCTTAGTGACAGATTTTTCTCAGGATAATTTTCAAATTTTTGTTCCCAAAAAATGGCAAGCCACCACAGTTGAATCTTCACGCCAAGTGCTCATCACCACTGAGACAGGGGAAGTTATTAGAATTTCGGTCAAGGAAAATTCTGGCAAGTCTCCGGTTTCCAATTGGTATTTGGCCAGCAATCCTGGAGCCGATGTTAGTCAATTAAAAAATATTGATTTTGGCGTTTACAAAGGTGTTAGTTCGCCAACAGGATTAGAAATTTATTTGTCAGGCAGTGATCCTTCAAAAATTTATTCTTTTGAATATCTTTTAGAAAAGGGCTCCGAATTTCGTTATCCGCATTTATTCATGATGATAGCCAAAAGTTTTCAGACTTCGGCCGGAGTAGCTCGTACACCAGCTCCAACTG
>Ga0194044_10000435_pt1 | contig 20635 bp, 17 predicted proteins | sample JunL4417m_MetaG_FD_155460 | JGI IMG/M metagenome (GOLD analysis project Ga0194044, IMG submission 155460) | Anoxic zone freshwater microbial communities from boreal shield lake in IISD Experimental Lakes Area, Ontario, Canada - Jun2016-L442-17m | ecosystem: Environmental > Aquatic > Freshwater...
CTGTGAAACAATATCCGGCGATGATAAAATGGCAGCGATGATAAAAATCACAAAAACTCTGGAATGCTATAGGAAATGATCGAACCGATCATCAGCGGCACCAACAGATCATAGGCCCCTGTCTTAGTAGCGTCATCCGAAAAGAGGCAGCTGGCGGATCTGGTGTTGGGTGCAAAAACATACCAACACACTGGAATCGATGGAAAGTCGTATTATTATGGTATTCACATCCTTAATCTGTTGTAATGATAGGTTGACCGCGAGAAGTAAAAGAAATGCCCTGCTGAGACTGCGTTCCAATCATTATTGATTCAACAATAGGCGGATTAACGAATTTATCGGATTTCCATTCAACAATAAAATTAGCGCCGGAACCCCCAGCTTTGTCTTTTTCAGGGATAACATAGCGTATTGATTCTAATGGTTGTAAAGTAACCGGTGTGTCCATAATTTTTTTTATCAGATTGCCCTGCGTATCGTAATAATCAACTGTCGTGATTTTAATCGTTTGCTTCGGATTAATATTTCTGATGCTGACTGTTATAGTCAATAAAAAAGGCCTTTCACGGTTGCCACTGTAAATATGTGAATATGCGGGTACATAAATAGTCTGGCCTTTCGATAAAATTATTGCTTCATCAGCACAATCGCAAGCAGAAGCGTTGCTCACTGCGAAAAACATAAATAGAAGCATAAAAAAAGATATCTTTCTCATAAAATTTCCCTCCTCATCTTACATGATAGCCAGCTATTCTTTTGAATTCATTTCGTTCTTGCTGATTGCCGACAACCGCCACCAGATCTCCTTCTTGAAACGAATAATCCGCTTTCGGGTTGGAATAGAATGTTTTCTCATGGATAATTCCTACAATTGATACTCCGGTTCTGGTGCGAACGGCTGCGTCTTTAATGCTTTTACTGACAAGAGGGCTTCCGGGCATGAGAGTAATCCATGAAATTTCTAACATATTTTTTATATTGTCAAATTTGGTCAGAAGCTGATGGTCACTGCTCGATTGATAAATCGGCGCGTAAATCTTTTGTCTCACGGCATCAGTATATTGCTGAATAAAGGCCACAGGAATTTCCAGGTGGAGAAGTGCCTGCCTTGCAATTTCCAGCCCCGCCTCCATCTCTGGCAGAATCGCCATATAAACCCCACTTTCATATAATGCCCGAGCGTGATCAGCGCCAGTGGCCCTGGCAATGATATGCAATTCCGGTCTGAAACGAAGGGCCTGTTCTACAATGGACTGTGACGTAACAACCGAAGGCGTGGTAATAAGCAAAAGACTGGCTGCCGGTAATCGTGAAACATCAATTACCGTTGACTGACTCATGTCGCCATAGATGACAGGATATTTTGCAGCCTTACATTCAAGCATTCGCTGGTGATTCAATTCAATAATCACAAAAGGGAGATTGAGTTGCGTCAGGACCTGGGCGATGTGTTGTCCCACCCGCCCGCCGCCGGCAATGACGACATGATCCTTAAGTCCGGAATGCGGAATGTTCTCTGTTTGCAACGGCTCATACATGAATAGTCGTTTCTTAAATTTATAAAGGGGAGCCGCCATGGCCGACGCAAATGGAGTAAGCATCATACTCAATACCGACACGGCGAGGACGAGAGAATACATGCTTTGGTCGATGGCCTTCGTTTCAAGTCCCAATCGTGCCAGCACAAAGGCAAATTCACCCACCTGAAACAACCCGAGCCCGATTGCAATGGGAACAATGTTGATGTATCGGAAGAGAATTGCCAGCGTGGAGAATATTGCACCTTTGAAGACTGCGATGACTATAACCAAGGAGAGGATCTTGACCCAATTTTCGAACAGATAAACCGGGTCAAGAAGCATACCGACCGATGTAAAAAACAAAAGACCGAAGATGTCCCTCAGTGGAATAATGTCACTCAATGCTTGATGGCCATAATCGGACTCGCTCAAAACCATTCCCGCCACAAAAGCGCCGAAAGCAAAAGAAAGCCCGAAGAGGTATGTGGCATACCCCACCCCAAGACCTATGGCGGTGATGGATAAAATGAAAAGTTCCCTGGAGTTCCAGTGGGCAACGTGCGACAGCAGCCACGGGAGTAGCTTTCTGCCCAGATAAAACATGAGCAGCAGGAAGATAACAGACTTGATGACGGCAATGACTAAAAGGGGCAAGCCCGCTTCGGGGTTGCTCATTTGAGGGAGGATAATCATCATCGGAATGACGGCAATATCCTGAACGATGAGCATCCCAATCATTACCCGGCTGGAAAGTGTTCCCACAAGCCTTTTGTTCATGAGGGTTTTCAGGGTCACCATAGTGCTGGAAAGTGATATTAAGGCACCTAACCATAATGCGTGCACTGTGGAAAACCCTAAATATTTACCAAGACAAAAGCCAAGACCGATGGTTAGCAGAATTTGAATAGGGGTTCCGAATAGGGCGATATTCCGTACTAGTTTTAATTCGCTGATTGAAAACTCCAGCCCCAGCGCAAAGAGAAGAAGGGCCACTCCGATTTCTGCCAAGAGTTCTATTTCATGGATATCACCAACAGTAACTCCGCCTGTGTATGGTCCCACAACGATCCCCGCAAGAATGTACCCCAAAATCAACGGTTGCTTGATTCTTTGCGCAATGAGTGCGCCAATCAAGGCAGCAACTACGATAATGACAATATCTGCGGCTATGCCCATCCGGAAAACCTCACTTCAGAAAATTGCATTCTTTTTCACCACAAGGCGTGTTAACATCTTTACATTCAATTGCTTATTGCCAGTTTAGCCGTTTGTCGCGGCATCCTATGCGGATCGGTATAACACGACATCCTTTAATCGTTTCAAAGTCCGTACACCAGACTGCGAACGTCCGACTGTCTCGGGTCCTTACACATTGTGCGGAAAGATAAAGTGGTTATAAATGTGTCCGTTATAACTTAACCAGGTCCTCGTCCTGAGGTTTTTTGCGGACAAAGATTCTGGCGCCGAGAATGCCGATTTCGTAGAGCGCCATCATGGGGATGGCCATGAGTGTCTGTGAAACAATATCCGGCGGCATTAAAATGGCAGCAAGGAATTTTCTCTTCATCGTTCATGAGAGCATCCTGTCAGTTGATGGCCCGGGGAGGCTCATGGGTCTTGGAGCAGTTTCACAACATTCATTCATTTTTGGCAACGATTCAGATCGGTTGCGAGAATCTACGATAAGTTTCAATAACCAGCACAAAAAGGCATGAACTTCGTTGGGATCATGAACGGAGTAATTCGCCAAGGTGTTGGGATTCTTTCCGACACTTACAGTGATCGCCTCGGGCCATGCCGCGAAAACATCTTCATCGGTATCGTCGTCACCGAGATATATCAGCAAAGGTTCTGCGCAAATCTGCGACATTTGGTTAGCTAACCAACCCACGGCCTTCCCTTTGTGCCAGTCCACAGCAGGCCGGATTTCCAGCACCATTTTTCCGCTGCGGAGCACGATTTTTTGAGAATTCAGGTAGGGTGAGGCAACCTTGCGCACCACTTCGAGCAGGTTAGAAATATCAGGGCGGTTCATTTGTCGATAGTGGACACTTATAGACAGCCCCTTGTCCTGAACCCAGGCACCGGGAAACTCGGTGATTATTTGGTAAAGATTGTTCAACAGTTCCTGCAATTCCTTGATCAGACTCACGGCATTCGGCTCACGGAAGGCAAAGCCGGGCCCCTCGATCTCAAGTCCGTGATTCCCTGCATATGCGATTCCGTCAACTCCGACCCGTGCCCGGAGATCCGCAAGTTCCCGGCCACTGACTATGCCGACAGAAACGCGATCTTGTCTGGCAAGAGCCGACAGTGTCTGACCGACCGCCGGATCGAGAAAACATTCCGAGGGCCGGTCTTTGATTGCAACCAACGTTCCGTCAAAATCAGTGAAAAGTAGCAGTTTCAGGGCGGAATGGATCTTTCCGGCAAGAAGGTCGAGCTGAGGGGCTATCCGCTTGGGCATCAAGTGTTCTCCGGGAAGTCGAACTTCAGCAGTTCCGACAGTACTTTCCCGCCCCACATGTAGACGTTGTGCTGTTCGAGATGTTCCCGCATACGCTGCATGCGCCGTTTTCGCTCATCCGGCAGCATCGTGACAGCCCGGTGCATCGCATCGGCAATCTCATGAATGGCGAACGGATTTACCTGCAAGGCATCTGTAAACTCGCGGGCGCTTCCGGTGAACTCGCTCAGGATCAGCACCCCGTCATTGTCGGTACGGCTGGCGACAAATTCCTTGGCGACGAGATTCATCCCGTCGTGCAATGAACTGACTACGCAGAACTGCGCCAACCGATGAAGGGCCATCATGTCCACTGGGCCGTGATGTTCCTTCAGAAACACAATCGGCTGCCAGTTCCGGTCCTTCCACCGGAAGTTGATCTCCTCGACCAGATTCTCGACTTCGTCTTCGATTTTTCGGTATGCTGGAATGTGCGATCGTGACGGTGCGGCAATCTGCAGGAACACAAACTGGCGCAACAGTTCGGGGTGCTGTTCCAGCAGGAAGTTCACCGCCCGCAGCCGCTGGGGAATGCCTTTGGAATAGTCCAGCCGCTCAATCCCGACACCGAGGATATCCGCCGTTTTTCCAAGCCGCTTTTTCCATCGGATCATCGCCGCATCTACCTCCGGGGCTTGAGACAGAGCCATTTGCTCGGTGAAATCAATGCTGATTGGGAATTCTCGGATCATGGTGGTCTGACCTTTACAGATGACCTGGAATCGATCCGTATCCACCCGCGCTTCGATCATCCGATCCAGAGTGTCGAGAAAGTTCTGACAGTGGTATCGGATATGGAACCCGATCAGGTCGTTGCCAAGCAGCCCGTCGAGCAGCTCCTCCTTCCAGGGGAATGTCCGGAACACCTCCCGGTTGGGCCAGGGGATGTGCCAGAACTGGGCTACAATCAGCTTGGCGTTGGCATTCTTAAGCATCCTCGGAAGAAGGCAGAAATGGTAGTCCTGGATGAACACAAAAGCCGGTTCATCGCCGGCCTCCTGAAGTACGGCATCGGCATATAACTGATTCACCTCGCGGTACATCTTCCAGTCTTCCGGGCGGAACTCCGGGGGTGTGAATGTGATGTGACATAAGGGCCATAACCCTTCATTGGCCAGTCCGTAGTAATATCCCTGCTCCTGCTCCTTGGTCAACCACACCCGGCGAAGCGTGTACGTCGGGTTATCCGGCGGCACCCGGATGCGATCGAATTCATCTACCACCTCGCGGTCCGCATCCCCGCTACCGTGAGCAATCCATGTGCCGCCGCTGGAGTCCATAATCGGGTCAATAGCCGTTACAAGCCCGCTGGCAGGTTTTATCACTGTGACTTGGTCGTCGACATACCTGTGAATGAATGGTTCGCGGTTGGCGACCACGATGAACCGATAGCCGGCCATCTTGTTGCTGATCAGTTCATGAAGTGTCTGTCTTGTCCACATATATCGTCTCCTTTGCAGGTTATTACACCCAGGCGCGAACTTTGCCATCCCGCGCTTCAATCAAACCGCTGATGGTCATCACGGTGTTAATGAGCCCGACGTGGGTTTAGGCTTGAGGGAAATTGCCAAGTAAATGGTTGGTGTTTGGATCAAAATCCTCTGAAAAGAGACCAACCGGATTCATAATTTTCAGAAGGTACTGGAACATGGCAATGGCTTCGTCCAGTTCACCCATTAAAGCCAGTGCTTCGGATATTCAGATTTTGGCATTGTTCAGCAGCGCTTCATAGATTGGTTTGTCTTTAAAATACTCGGGAATGCTGTATGAAATGATGGAGACGATCATCAGCGGCAACAACAAATCGTAGGCGCCTGTCATTTCCAGAATCAGAATGGTTCCTGTGATGGGTGCACGGACAATGGCCGAAAAATATCCCGCCATACCCAAATTCTTCTTTTAAGCACGATTCGAGACTGATCCGATGATGAATCTGGATAACTCTGCATTTTTTCTTGCTTTCTTTTGGCTTGTTGTAGGTGGTCACCAAAATTTCTGATTGGAACTGTGATTTTAACTTGACAAGAATATCATGATGTAATTAATATTACAATAAAAATAAATTGTAATATTAATTACAAAAGGCAGGTATAATGACCAACACTGGTGCGTTGCTTCCCCTTCCAAAAACTCCACTGACACGGCTTCAGACCAGGCTGGCCGACTTCATCCTGCAACATGTAGGTGATGTTGTGTTTATGACTGTGGCCCAGTTGGCCGAAGTTTCTGGCGTGTCCGATGCCACTGTCGTTCGCTTGGCGCAAACTCTGGGTTTCGATGGGTTTCCAGAAATGAAGCACCACCTGCGCTCCTTCATGATGGCCGGGCATGACACTGTTTCACGACTCAAACAGACCTCGCGGAACATCAGCAGCGTTGACGAACTCGTATCAGTGACGGTTCAACAGGACGCTAAAAATCTGGCGGAAACCGCCGAGAATCTTGACACCAGCAACATTATTCGGATTGCACATGTTCTCAAGGATGCCGAAGATATCAACATCCTCGGACTTCGGTCCGCCCATTCTCTGGCCGTTTTGCTGTCGAGTACGCTCGGGTTTCTGGGAAAGCGGGTGCGACTGATTGTTCCGGGCACCGGGGAAATGTGGCGGGATGTAAATATGATATCGCACGATTCGTTACTGCTGGCTATCTCCTTTCCGCGTTACACCCGCCTGACGGTTGAGGTGGCTGAAGCGGCCCATCTGGCGGGAGCCGTGGTTGTCAGTCTGACCGACTCGCCGTTTTCACCGATCGCGCCTTTTTCGGATCACATATTGACGACGAAGTGCCGTTTTGACGGTTTCATCGAGTCCTACGTGACGATTCTCAGCCTTATAAACGCACTGGTTGCCGCCGTTGCTTTTCTGGACGGGGAGAAAGCTGTGACGCAACTAAGAAGGATGGAACAGTTGTGGGAGGAAAAAAACATTTATTATAGGGCGGAAAAACGGGATTTGCCGAGCTGGGCGGTTGATTCGCAGACCCCCAAAAGGGTTGTATGAGAGTTTTTCGATCAGCACGTTCTGGCAATCAATCAACGAAGTTTGGCGCCTTTGCATAGCGATAATCGGGGTGCTTATTTGATCCAATCGTTGCAGAGTTCAGCTTTGAATGATGAAAAGGGCCTATCCATAATGACAGAATCTTGTAGCACCACACTGAAAATGGGTGATGTGCTTAATGATAAATGGGTTATTCTTGAGTTCCTTGATAAAGGCGGCATGGGCGAGGTCTATCGTGCGCATCAAAACAATCTGAATCGTGATGTCGCCATAAAAGTGATATCAAGGGAATGGCTGGAATCCATCGAAAAAGACGATGAGGATGCCGAAACTTCGGTTCAGCGGTTTCGGCGTGAAGTCCAGGCCATGGCTCAGGTTTGCCATCCCAACGTTCTGCAAGTATATGATTACGATTCCGTGACCCTGAAAATATGCGAAAAAGATGCTCCGATTGAATATATCGCCATGGAATATGTTCCTGGTGGTTCATTGCGGGCAACCATGCCGGAAGATGGATTTTTCCCAGATGAAATCGCCGTCAGGAACTGGTTAAGAGATTGCTTCATGCCGGTACTGGAAGGTGTTCTGGCGTTGCATCATATCGGAATCGTGCATCGTGATCTGAAGCCTGAAAATATCCTTATGGATCATCAAACCCCGAAAATTGCGGACTTTGGACTGGCGCGCTCGCACAGACTAAAGTCGGTCACGCAATCCATTGATGTAAAAGGCACACCTCAATACATGTCTCCGGAGCATTTTTCCGATTTCAAAAGAGCCGATCAAAGGGCCGATGTTTTCTCTCTCGGCAAGATACTCTACGAAGCTGTTGAGGGAAAAATCAAGCGAGGGACGATTCCGTTTAAAAGCGCCAGGCTGAAGCAAACCAGCGATCCATTTTTTCAACAACTGGACATGATCATTCAAAAAGCTACAGCGGAGGACCGCAATGAACGGATAGCATCCGTACAGGAATTGCTTGCACGGATTGATTTAGTCGTTCATGCAGTTGCAACCCTTGAACGGGTGGATGTTTCAACAGAACCGAAACCAGCGTCCATGCTTTCCAGGTCCAAATGGATTAGGACTGGTGTTGCTATCACTGTAGTTTCGGTATTGCTCATGACGATCTGGCAATTTATGGATGAATTCGATATCTCGATTTCCAGGGAAAACAGTCCTGCGGTCGTTGATAATAATAAAAAAGAAGCGGGCCCAGCGATCCAGTCCCACGACCACAGATTGTTATCAAACGCGATGATACAAGACACTATAGAGCATGTCGGAAGGCAGCAACACATTCCAGGCGGCAGGATGGTCCTGCCATCTGGTTTTGGAGCGTCCTCAGGCGAATCGGTTGAAGTCGCAGAATTTGATATGGACGTTTTTTTGGTAACTAATCTGCAATATGTCGATTTTTTGAATCATAACCGTGCGCGGATTATCATTGAAAATGGTGTTGTGAAAGGCGACGGTGCAATTTGGTACCTGCTGGGCGCGGTATATGATGGTTATGAGCCAATCGTATATCGCGATAATGAATTTCGTGTCAGCGATGCCGCAATGGCATCCAATCCCGTGTTGCGTGCGACAGGTTACGGTGCGTCAGCTTTTGCAAATTTTTTCAGCAGACGGTTGCCCACCCAGACGGAGTGGTTGTATGTACTGATCGAAGGGGCCAATCGGCTGCAATCCAACGGAAAAGATATCCCGACCAGTTCTGTGCGTGATCTAAACGAACAAATGCCTGCCGCTTTTTACACTCCAAATGCATTTGGTATTCGGGGCATGAACGAAGGGCTTGCCGAGTGGGCGCTGCGAGTATTGACCGACCCTTCCAAAGATATGACACATGAAAATCGGTATGCCGTTATCGGAGGAATGGAGGGCGAGCCCAGAGACGGGGGCCCAATTCCAGCAGTCCTTGATCGTTTTCCTTTCGAGTCATGCGAGGACACTGGATTTCGAACGGTTATGGGCCTTGCAGAGAACAAATAAATACTTCAAACAGCTTGACAAAATACCTGAAATTACATACCGTCGCAAATGCATTGATGAGGGTCAAATCGCCATGAAACCAATATCCATATTCATCATACTCGTTTGCATCCTCCTTCCTGTTGTGTGCTTTGCGCATCCAGCCGAGTTGCATGTGGAAGTGTTTTCTGATGTTATTGATACCTTTACATCAGAATATCCTGATAAAAAGGCTATGGATAATTGCGAATTCGCTTCCTGTTGTGCAGAATTTACCCTGCCCATACTCCTGGATATTAACACTTTTGGTACACAGAGAATGGGTGGACAATTACCCTACATTGAGCCCTCAATGGTTTTCTCCCCAATTTTCGCCCCCCCACAAAATATAGCCTGATTATAATCCCTTTACATTGCTTTAGAACGTGATGCCTTGCCTGCCATCAGACAGCGGAGAAGGGTGTTTACGACGATGATTTGGTGGTTATGTCCCAATAAACTATTCTTGATTGTAATTCAGAAAGATAGCGGAAAAGGAGAAAAGATGATGACCCATATTCGTATTTCTTTGAAATTATTCTTGGCCGTCTGTTTGATATCAGGCGCCTTGTTTTTCCTGTACTGCGCGCCCACCGCATTTGCTGACGATAAAAGCGATCACCATGACAAAAAACGAAACAAAGACATCGGCGCTGCTTTCAATCATGTTAAAAATGAAGAAAATAATGAAGCCACCGGTCAGGCTGCCGCCTGGATATTGGCCGCAGCCAATTTAAACGTTTTGCTGAGCCTTCTCATCAGAGGAACCACGCGCTATGCAGCTCTGCCGGCACAAATAAATGACAGAATCAAACGTTTCAATCAACTTCAGAAAAAGTTTCTGTTGCCGGTTCACTATTTTTTAAATCCTTTAGCCCTGGGCGTGGCGTTTATTCATTTCATGTCCGCTACATCCGCATGCAGGGCCAGCGGACTGCCAGAATGGGGACTTGTGTTAATGGCTTTAATTACGGGAATCGGGGTCATGGTGAAGTTTAAACTATCACCAAAAAGCTTACGAAAAAACACCTATCAAATCCATACAAACCCACTACCGATTGCTTTACTTTTAGTCATTCTTCTCATCGGTCATGCTGTTGTGGATTGATTTTTGGGATGGAACCTCAGATCCGGTTATTAAGGAGTTAAACCGTTGTATCCATTAATAAAAACATTTGTTTCCATAAAGAAGGCGAATCTTTTAGGTTTAATGCTCGCATGTTCACTGTTGGCGGCAATAATCGTTATCGGAGCAGTCGGAGGTATTACCTGGATAACAGATCGCTTCGTAACTATTGAACGCGAGTGGCTACATACGTTGTTCAACTGGGTTGTTGGCGTTCTTACCGGTATTGGCGGCTGGTTTATGCTGCCGGCGCTTAGCGTGCTGATTTCCAGTCTGTTTCAGGAAACTGCGATTCAGCGCGTGGAACGTGTGTACTATCCGGATGTCGCCCATCGCGAGGTTCTAAAGTTTTGGCCTGAATTCCGGCACGATCTGAAGTTTACCGGATGGGCAATGTGCCTCAATATCCTGTTACTGCCGCTCTACATGTTTGGTATTGGCTTTGCAGTGTCCATTCTGCTCAATAGTTATCTCCTTGGCCGGGAGTTTTTTGAGAGTGCGGCCGGATATTACCTGGGGAAAACCAACGCCAGAGTGCTGGGCGCCCAGCATAAAAAAGCCATGTACGGTGGCGGTTTTGTGATCACGATGATGGCAATTGTCCCCTTTCTGAATCTTTTTGTTCCAATTCTTGCAATTGTGTGGATGGTGCATGTATATCATCATATCCACATTCAAGAACTTCAACGGATTCTGAACAATGAAAGGAGGGACCCATATAAAAATCTCCATAAGCGAAATTTATGAAAAAGCCAAAATTTATGAAAAAGCTCTTTCCATGTTCGTAGTGCAGAAAAGCATGGCGATTTTGGCATCCTTCATATTACCCTAAAAGTAGTTGACACTTTCTGCCGAGATGCTGGTATTCCGGCCGGCATATATGTATCTCGCCATTTCGCCTGGGAGCGCCTCACCCCAGTGCGACAATTATGATGATATGTGCATGGCCGCAATGTGGGGTGCGGCGCTCCCAGCGCTTTTGCATTTCGGCATTAAAGTGTCAACAAAGAGATGAAGGATGCCCATTTTTCCTCGCTACATTTTTCGGATAAAGACCTTTCTGAATGGACAATAATTCATCGTTATGGCAGTTGTCGAGTTCATCAAAATTGTCATATTCATCCTTCTTGACCGTTATTTCTTTCTGAGGAAGAGGGATATCGATCTTTCCCTCCCGAAAGGCCTGATGAATTCCCCGAATTATCAGGTCTCGGGCAAATCCCCGGTTGCGAGGGTCTTTGATCCAGGCCAGAAGTTCCAATTCCACCGCCCAATCACCAAAATCCCGACACCGCACCCTTGGCGCAGGTTCTTGAAGGACAAATGGGTTGTCCTTCAGGGAATATAGAAGGACTTTCTCAATCTCAAGCAGATCGCTGTTGTAGGCGACTCCTACTCGACACCTGACGCGATACTGCGGAAGAAGGCTTGTTTCATTCATGATTTTGGAGCTAACCATCACCGAATTGGGAACGGATATATGAACATCGTCCCGGGTGCGTATTTGCGTGCTGCGAATACCGATGTTGACCACCTCTCCGCGCTCTCCGCTGGTCAAAACAACAAAATCCCCGATGTGATAGGGTCGGTCCAGAAAGATGGTAATCCCGCCGAAGAAATCAGAGAGAGAATCTCTGGCGGCAAGGGCGCCAACCGCTGTCACAAGACCTGCCGAAGTCAGCAGCGGGCTGAGATCAAGAGACCAGACCCGCAGCAAAACATAACCGCCTCCGACGATAAGCAGTATGGTGATCAGGTTGCTGACGAGGGCCATGGAGTGGACGACATTGGTTTCCTCTGTGTGTTGGTCGGTCAGTCGGGAAAAGTAGAATCGACAGATTGTAACCAACTGCCAGGTCCAGGCTACTATCGGCAGCGACTGCAAGAGCGCGAGGAATTCGTCCCACCAAAAATATTCTCTCAAACCTGCTCGCTCAATGGCATCGTCGGCGAAAATGGCTATTGTTGTCAGAATCAGCGGCAACCAGAGGCGCCGAAGTGCGGGAGACTCGGCTGTGGAGGGAGAAACAGAGGTTCCGCCTCTGGCAATTTTGATCAATGCCAAATACAGGACATAACCCAGAAAAGTTCCGAACAGCAGAATAAGTCCACCGTGGGCAATAGGTTTTAGGTTAAACCAATGTATCAACATAACTGTTTCTCGTCTGGTACATTCTTGGACTTTGCTTCCAACTTGTGAGTGGTTAGTTGGGCTTCGATGATCTCATTGCATTAAAGTATGGGTTATTCGGGGAACACCGTAAAACGGTCTTTCAGCGTAGGTTTCGTCAATAGCACCAATTCCAGATTCAGCGGGCTCTCCCTGGCAGGCTGATAATAGTAACTGGAAGGCAGGCTCCGAGCACCTGGCGAATCTCATTGCTCACCTTTACCGTTTCTTAGAAAGTCGCCTGCCGCCTCGATCCATATGTAATGTCCCTTTGCATGCTTTACCCTGCATTCAACCCTGCCAGGCTCACTTTTGGCTACACCCTCGGAATTTACGCCCATACCATTCCATATACCTTATCGTGGGTCATTGATTTAGGAAATGAAACCCTGCCATTGGAGACATCATGGCGGCGGTTGAATTCCAGGTATTTCCCTACAGCTTAAAAAATTGAGAGCCTTCATGGTCATAACTATATCGTGGTGCTGGTTCAGAACCTGGATGTCGGAACGGATGATCCCCCTGTCCGGCTTGGAACGGGAGCGGTTGGCTTCGATGACCGTAACGCGAAGCGACAGCGCATCGCCAGGATATACCGGTTTAAGCCAGCGCAACTCGTCCACGCCTGGGGAACCCAGGCTTGCAATCCGGGAAAGGTAGTGATCAACAAAAAGTCGCATCATCAAGGCAGCCGTATGCCAGCCGCTTGCGATCATGCCCCCGTATATCGAGAGTTTTCCAGCTTCCGGGTCAGTGTGAAAGGGCTGGGGATCAAAGCGATTTGCAAAGGCGATAACCTCATCCGCTTCCACGGTTATGGAGCCGAATTCGTGACTTTCTCCGGGAATGTAATCCTCAAAATATCGCTGTTCAACAGGGGGGGTGAAGATGTCAGGGTTCATAACGCTCCATGTCAAAGGGAAACAAAAATTCGGCATCAACTTCATATTTCCCCAAAAGTACACTTGATACTGGATAATTTTATGAATTACTCACATTCATACGAGCCGCAGTATAGTTGACATATTTTGTGTGGGTACAAGCTATCTTTTAACCGCGAATGAACGTAAATAGACGCTAATATTTTTGCAGTTGGCGTTCATTGAGGTTTATTCGCGGTTCCTGTAAGTGTCAACAAGGAAATAAACTCTCATGGCATGGTCTATGCCGCCCCCATGAATGAAATTGTTTCTTACGCAAAGACGGTAGGGGCGACCGGCCGGTCGCCCCTACTTGTTTCGTGTATTTCGTGTGTTTCATGGTTTAAAAGTATTTTCACGGTAAAGGATGCCTTGTTTTATTTTGAGGGGATAAAGAAAAGCTGTTTTCCGGAGAGTGTAAAATCCGTGATCCGCTTTTGTGTTGACGAAAGCACCATCCAGTCTGAAAAAGATTTGGCCAGATCGGATTTGACGTTGCTGCATTTTGCAGGATTCACCTCAATGACGCTGTAAAGGTTTTTCAACAGGTCATCCCCTTCAACCAGGATTTTGAGGGGCGGATTTCCCTTCTGGGTGTCTTCATATTTGATATAAGTCCCCCTATCCGTCAGGGTATAGCCGCTGCGTTCAGCCGCCATCTGGATAGTTGCCAGCATTCCCTGGCCAGCCTGAACGTACCAGGTGTCCTTGTCGGGGACTGCCAGTCCGCTTCCCTTCCATAATTCCATTTCTGTAATATGGGTTCCGGATTTATCGCCACGGCTGATAAACAGGCCCTGTTTGCTTTGAATGGCAGTCAGGGCATCCCTGACGTTTTTGCCTTTGATGCCAGCCGGATCTGTTGCCGGACCAATGATGATGAAATCATTGTACATCACCTCCCGGCGGTTGATCCCAAATCCGGCGGCAACAAATTTCTTTTCGGTATCCGGTGCATGGACCAGCAGCACATCTGCATCACAATTTTCTCCCAGTTTGAGGGCCTGACCGGTTCCGGTTGCTACCCACTGGACTTCAATGCCGGTTTCCTGTTTAAAAAAAGGCTTCATGTAATCAAGCAGGCCCGTATTGTCCGTGCTGGTAGTGGTGGCCATCCGCAACAACTTGCTTTCTTGCGAAACTGCTGGAATATGGGATAAAAGCAGAAAAACAGCAATCAGTGAAAAACATAATGGAATGGAATAGCGTTTCATTTCCTGTCTCCTTGTGTAGATGTTGCATAATGATGAAGTATTCGATACTGAGCGATATTTCGAAAAAAGAGCTGTGGCTTTGTAACGTAAACATTTTGTCATGTCAATAATGACATAACCATGGGGCGGATAGTAAATCAAATGTGTTTGATAGTCCTTTCGGATTTCTTGCTTATCATTACAGAATTAATGGCCTTGATCATTGTTTCGGCCACTGCAATGAATATACTTTCTGAGTTTTTATTCACCGCAAAGGCGTAAAGGACGCAAAGAAGACAACGCTCTTGTGGCTGCTAATTCCATTGGATATTTTCTTCGCGATCCCTGCGCCTTTGCGGTGAATTGTAATGAGTTCAATCTTGCCAAAAGGGCGCATAAAAACAATCAAAAATAAGCTTCTGTTTCTCGTTTTTTGGTGATTGACAGTATGGCGTCAAGCTGATAATGTGTGACGGTATGTCAATAATGGCATATCGAAATGGGATATTTTTTTAAATGGTCGGCATTTTGCTCCAAACATCACGCCCGACTACATCAGTCGGGTGCAGCAAATGCGTCTGTGACAGGTTTCATGAACAAGAATCAGATGATATACTTTGAGCGGTCAATAACTTAGTTTTTAGAATTGAAAAGTGCAGTTTATGCCCGCGTACAGTATACCTACGAATTTTAAAGTGAAATATTTGAATAATTTGAGTGAGGAGAAATAGTGAGCTATGAATATGATTCGGCTGGCGATTGACAACCAGGAAGTAACCACTCAGAAAGGCGTCACCATTCTTGAGGCGGCGAGAAATGCAGGCATAATCATTCCAACACTCTGCTTTCATAAAAGATTAAATCCAATTGGATCTTGCCGCTTATGCGTTGTGAAGGTGGATGGGCAATCCGAGCCGGTGACCGCGTGTACAACGCCTGCTGAGGATGGCGCCTCGATTACAACCCAGTCGGATCAACTATTTCGTATGCGCCAGGAAGCATTGAAGCTGATTTTGGCCAACCATCCGCTGGATTGCCCTGTTTGCGACAAGGCAGGCGCATGCATGCTTCAGGATCTTACTTTCGAGTATGGCATTAAAAGCATCGACTGTCAGGTCCCCAAACGAAATTATATTCCGGCATATCAAACAACTTTTATCAAGCATTGGCCGGAGCGCTGTATTTTGTGCATGCGTTGTGTCAATGCCTGCAAGGAAGTACAGTGCATCGGCGCCATTGACAGCGAAGATACGAAAGACGGTCCTCAGCTTACTTTTAACCGGGATAAATGCGTGTCCTGTGGCGAGTGTGTGCAGGTATGCCCCGTAGGCGGCATGCTCGAGAAAAAATCCACATTGCGCTGGCGGTCGTGGGAAACAACCCAGGTACGCACCACCTGCCCTTATTGCGGTGTTGGATGTCAGCAATTGCTGCATATTAAGAACGGTAAAATCGTCCAGGTGACTGGTGTCGAAGATGCAGAACCGAATAAAGGGCGATTGTGTGTCAAGGGAAGATATGGATTTGATTTTCTCTATTCCGAGGAACGGCTTAAAACTCCTCTGATCAAGGAAAACGGCCAGTTTAGAGAAGCTTCCTGGGATGAGGCGCTGAATATGGTAGCCCACAAATTCAGGGAGATCATCGCCAAACATGGCCCGGATGCGCTTGCAGGCGTTAGTTGCGCCAGAAGCATCAATGAAGATTCCTATAACATGCAAAAACTTTTCCGCGCAGTGATCGGGACCAACAATATCGATCATTGCGCACGTACCTGACATGCACCCACTGTCGCCGGACTGGCGACATCATTTGGTTCAGGTGCAATGACCAATTCTTTCAGCGAATTCGCCAAAGCCAAAATGTTTTTGGTGATTGGCTCCAACATGACCGAAGCACACCCGGTCGCCTCCACATTTTTGAAGAATGCGGTACAAAACGGCGCCCAGTTGATATTGGTGGACCCCAGAAAACAGAAGCTTGCGGACTTTGCCCAGGTTCATGCACAAATCAAGGTGGGAAGTGACATCGCATTTTTAAACAGCGTCATGTACGTGTTGATTCAGGAAGACATATACGATCACAAATTTGTCGATTCCTGCACTATTGGTTTTAAGGAACTGAAAGAAAAAGTCCAGGCATATCCGCCCGAGGAAGCTTCAAAAATCTGTGGCGTTAGTCCGGACATGATCCGGGACATAGCTCGCCGACTGGCGTCGGTCAAACCATGCATGCTCTGCTATACGCTGGGAATCACAGAACATACCTGCGGCAGAAACAACGTGGTATCCACGGCGAACCTGCAGATGCTGCTGGGAAACATGGGTGTGGAATGTGGCGGCGTGAATCCGCTTAGGGGCCAGAACAATGTTCAGGGCGCCTGCGACATGGGGGCGCTGCCTAATGTGTTTCCCGGATACCAGAAGGTAATTGATGCTGAGTCTCGGGCGAAATTTGAAAAAGCCTGGAACGTTGATCACCTGCCCGATAAAAACGGCCTGATGATTCCTCAGATGATGGACGGCCTGGTAAGTGGGGCTGTAAAAGGATTCTATATATTTGGCGAAAACCTGGCTAATACCGAACCGGATATCCGAAAAGTGGAGCACGAACTGGAAAGCGCTGAATTTATTGTGTGCCAGGATATTTTTCAGACTGAAACCACCCGCTTTGCTGATGTGGTCTTTCCGGCTGCCGCATGGAGCGAAAACGACGGAACATTTTCAAGCAGCGAACGTCGGGTCAGCCGTGTCAGAACCGCCAGTCTCCCTCCGGGCGATGCAAAACCCAACTGGTGGATATTCAAACAAATAGCCAAGCGAATGGGGCATGACTGGCCATCCGATAGCGCCCGTGAAATATGGGACAACGAAGTCTCCCAGCTTGCACCGTCTCTTGCCGGTATCAAATATTCACGGCTTGAAGGCGATGGCCTCCAGTGGCCCTGCACCCATGATCAGCATTCCGGAACCTGTTTTCTGCATAAGGACGGGGAATTTAGCTGCGGTCTGGGCCAGTTTGTTCCCGTGGACTGGACTCCGCCAGCGGAAGTTGCGGATGCCGAGTACCCGTTCGTGCTTTCCACCGGAAGAAGACTGTATCATTACCATACCCGAACCCAAACTGGCCGGTGCAAGGGGTTAAACGATCTTCTGGGCGAAGAAACGGCCGACATATCCCTGGAAGACGCCAAATCATTACACATCGAACCCGACGAGAAAATCCGGGTGAAATCCCGCCGTGGTGAAGTGACCGTCAAAGCCAGAATCACCCCTGAAGTGCCAATCGGCATGGTCTGGATGGCGTTTCATTTCCGCGAGACCTGCGCCAACTGGCTGACCAACCCAGCCTTTGATCCGATCACCCTGACCGCTGAATACAAAGCCTGCGCGGTAACTATCGAAAAGATCGGAAATCAGGAGGCAAGCATCGCCAAGGGACATTAAAAATGCCAATATACCGTTTATAAAATGATACTCATTGGCGAAAAAGGCATTCTGTCATCAAAAACGGTATATTGGGAAGTTTAGTTTCCCCAAATCGTTTATGGGTTATCTTATCACATACAGGAGGATGTACGATAAAAAAAATTCAACTTCTGTGAATCACAGTCCTTTCTGATGAAAAAAGAGTTCATGATTGTTGCGGTAATGAAATATGTCAATAAAAATGAAACATTATATTGATTTATTAATTTAAACTCTTATAATATTGCAGTTAATTTACTTCCGTTAGAGATTTTGTAACTGCAGTACAACAGAGGGGAATATTTACCATGTCAATTACACTTGATGATAAGGCTGTAAATGTTTTTAAGTCATACGATGAGATGGCCATTGCCTGTTCTAAAGACATTGAAGATTATAAGACGCTTCTCAAGGCTATTGAGGCCATGATAGCGCAGAAGCAAAGAAATCTCCAGAACATTAAGGATAAAACCGTTGGTTTGGTAAAAACATCTCTTGAGATTGTACCAACCAGGGAGAGCCCAGCGAATCAACCGGCTGAGAATTTCGATTATGCCGGTGTTGACGTGGATGAAGTTTCAATTCCAGAGGTGGAAATTGAATTAGAAGAAACAGTGGAGGAGGACTCTCCGGCGATAATTTCACCGAAAAAAGAGCAAACTCAAAAGCCCAGACCCGCTAACCGCAGGAAAGCTGCTGAAAAAGGCAAGGTGAATAGGGCTGACAAATCTAAAGAACCTGCCAAGCGATCTCAAAATATCACAGTTCTCAAATGTCTGCACCACCCTGAGTCCTCTGTATTAGATGTGGGCCGACAATTATGTTCTTCATGTAAATGGAAGCTTATCAATAATGGTCTGAAAAATTATGATAAAGAACCGGAAGTGGTTTCATATTTAAAGGGTGAGACCAACATCATTCCGAATATGGGACAGCCAATGTGTCCGATTCACCAGTCAGTTCCATCATACAACCAGAAAACCGGTTTATGTAAAGTATGCCAAAGCAAAGCCAAGGCGATTGGTGTTGAGAATCGTCAGCCTACGAAAAAGGAGCTGACGATGTTGCGGAATTTTGCTTATTCCGGTTAAGGCGTAAGCGTTCAGACCTCCCCAACAGGGTAGGCTGGAGGATAAAATGCTGTCATACCAATCACTTAGCCCTCACCACGGCCCTCCCGCTGGGAGGGGCCGTGAACGGTTACTTACGTTAAGGCGCTTTATTTGTTTTGGTCTAAACGCTAATCAGCATTTCTTTAACTATACTGCGAACGGGTATAATCTTAACTTTTGAACCCCCCAACCCTCCCCGCTGGGAGAGGGAGCAAAAGGAAAGTACGGATTATGCCCTTTCGCAGTATACCCTAACAGGTAGTGGCAAACTTCACGAAGCCCGGTCGGTTCAAACTTTATTGGTTCGATATGATTTCATTCGACACGTTGTCCACAACAACCGGAGTCTCAAGATAAGTCAATTCAGGGTCTGAGCCATATTTACCGTGTACAAACGTTTTCCATTCTTTGGTGTACAGACCATCTGCATCTTCGCGCGATTCCCACAGATAGATTCCTCCGGCTGTAATGCCGTCCATATCAAGAAAGTAGTATTTTCGAATTAATCCGGGCAAGCCCCGATATTTGGGCGCTGTACTCAAGAAAATCTCCTGAGCCTGCAGATTTGTGATCGTTTCTGGGAGTTTGAATTTAACAATTACTGTAATCATGGGTATCTCCTCGTTAATGATGTTGAACGATTAATAGGGCCGACCTGTATAATACGTTAACTTAGTATAAAAGTTAGCACTCAGATTGATTGGTTTGGTGAAGGGGCGAAAGAAGGCAACTATAGAATCTCCCCGTGGGTACAAATGCCCCCACGGGAAGAGATGAAGGATGCATGCTAACTTCTTCCGTGTCTTCGCGAATCAAAAAATTGGTTACCTTGGGTGATTTCCAATAAAAAATATACTGCATTGATCGTCGTTTCGGCCAGTTGGGTTTATTTCGTAGGGGCGAATCTTGTATTCGCCCTTTTCGATAGGGCGAATACAAGATTCGCCCCTACTATTGCATGATGGCGGCGATACACGGGTAAATGCCTGGCCGAAACGACGATCAATGCATAGAAAAAATCTGATCCAAACAATGGGGTATTCTTTGTTGGAAATCACCTTGTGGCCTTATACGCCTTGCTCTGAATGGCTTCCTCAAGAGCCGCCAGAACATCCTGGCACTGAACCGTGGCTTTGCGTTTTTGACCCAGGGATAAGGCAAGGGATCGGACATTGCTGTTCTGGCGAGAGAGCTTCACCACTTCCGTGTTGATCATCCAGAACTCCATGTATGCTGACTTCGCCGCTTCAAGCAGCGGCTTGTCCGCTGGATTCAACAAAACCGACAGGGCATCCAGGGACTGATTGATCAGCGCATTCTCCGTTTGGATTGATGTCTCAATTTCGTCCATTTTCTCTTCCCGACTCTCGGCAATATGGGGAGATTGCAGCGCATGAATCTTTAGCGCAGCGGACAGCGTCCGTAGCGATAACCTGGCTATTTCACATGTCTTGTCCTTTGAAACCTTGCTGCTCATCAGGACGTTGAGAGCCTGCTCCAATTGTTTGAGGGCTTTGCCTGCCGAACCGTAAGAAAGATCGTACGCCTTCAGGTTCGTATTCAGTACGGACAGCGGCAATAATTCCTGGTCTATTTGCAG
>Ga0194044_10000437_pt1 | contig 20596 bp, 20 predicted proteins | sample JunL4417m_MetaG_FD_155460 | JGI IMG/M metagenome (GOLD analysis project Ga0194044, IMG submission 155460) | Anoxic zone freshwater microbial communities from boreal shield lake in IISD Experimental Lakes Area, Ontario, Canada - Jun2016-L442-17m | ecosystem: Environmental > Aquatic > Freshwater...
TGTCCTTATTGCTGGTTTTGTCAGTGTCGCCATCTGGAGTGTCAGCAGCCAGATATAAAAAATAGCTTTGAATTGCGAGTAGCCAAAAGAGAGCAAATTTTTTTGGTGTACCCGATTTTTTTGTTTACCAAAATAAAACCCCCTTTCCTTTGACGGAAGGGGGTTTTGGTTGTATGTTAAAGGAAGTAAATGACCTTTTAGTTTTCTATTTCTATGCAACTCGTTACCCAAAAACAACCAGTCACCCGCGCGCAACTTTCGGATTATTCTCAGAAAATGTTCGGCGGTTTAGTGAAGGCGGTGCTGGATATTGAGCAGGAAATTATGTTTGTGGATGCGGAGATGCACGCCGATGAAGAAATGCAATTACTTGAGAATGGATCGAAGCAGGACAATCTCTGGGGGATTAACTTGTATCCGGAGGAAACTGGCGATGATTTTATCGAGTTTGATTCGATGATCAATGTTCGTCCGCGACAGAACAATCGAAGTCGAAGTGTCGAAAGCGAGGAGCTTCAAGAAAAAATTCGAAGTATTGTTTTAAAATTGGTTGTGTAATTTTTTTTAGACTATTTTTTAAGGTGTCATCCTCGGGCTTGACCCGGGGATCCAGGAAATTTATTCAGTATGAATGAAAATATTTTTCATCAGGATTTGGCTCGTGGCCGGTGGCAACAATTCTCTCTGCTGGAACAAATGGCCAATATCGGGAGTGAAGTGGGGCGAGCTATTACTGCGCGCGAACAAGGGAAAGAAGAGCGAGCCATTGCCGCAAGTTATCGAGCCTTGGAATTGTTTGACTTGTCGTTAGATGATCCGAAACTTCGGCATCGCCTGAAGGAAATCGCCCGGGCACGAGAGTGCTTTGCTGATTTTTTCTTCGGTGAAAACGAGTACAATTTTACCGCCGAATGGTGGCAGAAATACTTCCTCGATTTCGCCATCGCCGCACGACAATCGCGGTAGGAATGACATTTTTTTGGACGCTCCTTAGCGCGCCCCTTTCCTTTGACGGAAGGGGGTTTTGGTTGTAGAGTAGAGGTATGAATGATATATCACAACAAGAGCAATTGGTTATTCAGTGGTTGAAATCTAACCTGGAAGTCATCCGTCTTCCGGATGATTTGTATTGCCAAACGCGAGAAGTATTTCAGACACGATTAGAAAGAATGCTCAATGAATTGTTAGAGAATCAAGAAATTACCGATGATCAATCGTATCTTATTTCTGCGATGGTGGGTGAGATTGGCAACAATTCTTTCGATCATAATGTTGGTAATTGGCGGGATATTATGGGAATATTTTTTTCTTATTCTTTCGCTGAAGGAAAGTTTCAGGCAGTATTGGCCGACCGCGGGCAGGGAGTCCTAAAGACACTTCGGCAAGTTCGCCCCAGTCTCGCGAATGATAGAGATGCTCTGCTTGCAGCTTTTACAGAGAAGCTTTCCGGACGAGCACCAGAAAATCGAGGGAATGGTTTGAAATTCGTACGAACTGGAGTGAACTCAAATCATTTTCATCTGACTTTTCTATCAGGGAATGCACGCGCGGAGATTAATGATGTTATGGAAATTACAGAGAATAAAGAGGACGGAGTGTTGGGATGTTTGGCAATACTTTCTCTCTAAAAATTATGCTTATACAAGTAAAAAAATTCGGAGATATTTTGGTTTCTCGTCCATCAGGCAAGGAAGCTTTTTTGGCTGCAAAAAGCTCACTCCTTCGAGATGTAGATGTCAGTGAGCTGATTGATTTGGACTTTGATGGCGTGCGAGTGTTGACACCATCGTGGGCGGATGAGTTTATCACGCCGATCAAAAATGAATTTCGAAATGTGCAGCTTTTGAATGTCACCAATGCTTCTGTCAAAGCGACTTTGGCGACCCTCGCGGAGTTTTCTGAGTAGAAGTTGTATTTTTTTAAGCTTCTCTGCATCTTATTTATCAATACCCTTTCCTTTGACGGAAGGGGGTTTTGGTTGTACACTCAAGGAAGTGTAGGAGCCTCTTTGAAGGGATTTTTTGTGTTTTCTCCCTCTCCTGAGATGAGGAGAGGGAAGGGGTGAGGTTGAACTTTATTTTACATCTCTTATGGATTTCAAAAATTTGTTGAAAGTATTCGGTTCCAATGAGCGCGAGATCGCTCGGTTGCGACCGATGATAGAGAAAATAAACAGTCTTGAAGCGAGCATGCAGAGTCTCTCTGATGAAGCGTTGGCAGGGAAGACGGTGGAGTTTCGCGAGCGCTTGACGAAGGGTGAAAGGCTGGATGATCTATTGCCCGAGGCTTTTGCCGTGGTGCGTGAGGGCGCCAAACGCGTGATTGGCGAACGGCACTATGATGTGCAGTTGTTGGGCGGGATCGTATTGCATCGAGGGACGATCACGGAGATGAAGACTGGTGAGGGCAAGACATTGACTTCGACTCTCGCGATTTATCTCAATGCGTTGGCAGGCAAGGGCGTGCATGTGGTGACAGTGAACGATTATCTCGCTAAGCGCGATGCGAATTGGATGGGCGCGGTGTATCATTCGCTCGGATTGAGCACGGCGTGTATCGTCAATCAGAGCATCTCGTATCGCTATGAACCGAAAATTCTTGATACCGACGAAGTGAGTGTGGAGATGGAAAATCTCATACCGGTCACTCGGCAGGAAGCATACGCCTGTGATATCACCTACGGCACGAACAATGAATTCGGGTTCGATTATTTGCGGGATAATATGGTGCAGAGCGCGGAGCAGATGACGCAACGCGGACACTTCTTCGCGATCGTCGACGAAGTGGACTCGATCCTCATTGATGAGGCTCGTACGCCGCTCATCATTTCGGCGCCTGACACGGAGTCAACCAAGTTATACCAGCAATTCGCTTCGATCGCACCCCGATTGAACGAGAAGGAGGATTATGAGGTGGATGAAAAAATGAAAGTCGTGACACTGACTGAGGCTGGTATAGCCAAGGTAGAGAAGCTCCTCGGGATGGGGAATATTTATGAGTCTGGCAAAGTGCAGTATGTGCATCATCTCGAGCAAGCCCTCAAAGCGGAAGTAATCTTCAAACGCGATCGGGATTATGTTGTGAAGGATGGCGAGGTGATTATCGTGGATGATTTCACCGGCCGTTTGATGGTGGGTCGGCGATACAGCGATGGTCTTCATCAGGCGATCGAGGCCAAGGAGAGCGTGGCGGTACAGCGTGAGTCTCGCACTTTGGCGACCATCACTTTTCAGAACTATTTCCGTTTGTATGACAAACTGTCGGGTATGACCGGTACTGCGATGACGAGTGCCGAGGAGTTTCAGAAGGTATACGAACTGGCGACGATGGAAATTCCGACCAACCAACCGATGTCTCGGCAGGACCGGCCCGATATCATTTACAAGACCGAAGAAGCGAAGTTCCGTGCGATCGTCGAGGAGATCAAGACGCGTCACGCAACCGGACAGCCGATGCTGGTCGGCACGGTGGCGATCGAGAAGTCTGAATATCTAAGTGAATTACTTACCAAGGAAGGCGTTCAGCACAATGTCCTCAACGCAAAAAATCACGAGCGTGAAGCGGCGATCATCGTGGGAGCGGGTACCTATGGCGGAGTGACGATCGCGACCAATATGGCTGGTCGTGGGACAGATATCAAGTTAGGCGAGGGCGTGCGTGAGGTTGGTGGTTTGTGTGTGATCGGTACCGAACGACATGAAGCTCGGCGCATCGACAATCAGCTACGCGGACGATCGGGACGGCAGGGTGATCCGGGTATGTCGCAGTTTTTCGTTTCACTCGAAGATGAATTGATGCGACGATTTGGTGGTGACAAACTGAAGAGTATGATGACATCACTCGGGCTTCCCGACGATGAACCGATCCAAAACAAGATCATTTCCAATACGATTGAGAGTGCTCAGAAAAAAATCGAAGGCTATAACTTCGATACTCGCAAACACATCTTGGAATACGACGACATTATGAATAAGCAGCGCGAGGTGGTGTATCGCCGTCGCCGCGAACTCTTGCAATCGAAAAACGGGAAAACCGAAACGCAAAAGATGATCCGCGAGGAAATCGAACGAGTGATCGGGTTTCACACCGCGGGTGATGAGGGCGAGTGGGAAGTGGACGCTATCGCGCGCGATGTGGCCACGACATTTGGCCTGCGGGTCGATGCGGTCACCAAGTCCATCGCCACGCTCATTACCGATCAATCACTGGACGACAAGGAAAAGAAATCCAAGATGAGCGAGAATATCACTGATGATGTGAAGCGCATTTTTGGAGAAAAGGAGAAAGCGATCGGCACCGAAATGTGGCATCAGATTCAGCGCGGTTTGCTCCTCCAGACCCTCGATATGTTGTGGATGAATCACCTCGACGATATTGATCAGCTCCGGCAGGGTATTGGTCTGCGCGGCTATGGTCAACGCGATCCGCTCGTGGAGTATAAGCGCGAGGCGTATCATTTGTTCGTCAATTTTATGGGGACGTTGCGCAATGCGTATCTCTCGACCCTTTTCCATATCGAGCGGTCAGCCAATCCAACAGCGTTTGTTACCGAGGTTTCCAGTCAGCCGGCGAAGGCCTTGGAGTACCGTGGCGCGGATGATACCACGTCGGGCTTTGCGGCACTAGCCAATGAAGAAAAGAAAGCTGTCAAAAAAGACCCGATCATCAACGCAGATAAAGTCGGCCGCAACGACCCCTGCCCCTGCGGCAGTGGCAAGAAATACAAGAAGTGCCATGGGGCGTGATTTTTGAGCGCGCGTAGGGTTTGACATTCGTCTAATATTCGTCTATAATGTGTCTATAAGCCTTATCAGAGAATGTATGTTTCATCCAAAATATACCATAACCAATAAGCTTCTCGGCAATATCAAGCGCGTAGCGGAAATTGTCACAGAACTTAATAGCCGGAGTTTTTCCAAGGTGGTGCTTTTGGAAATGGAGCGCCGCGCTAGGGAAATATCAGCCTATTCTTCCACGAGTATTGAAGGTAATCCCTTGCCATTGACTGATGTCAAAAGGATACTTAAAAACAAGCCGGAATATACTCGTGATTCTGAGAAAGAAGTGCTGAATTATAACAAGGCTTTAATTGAACTGAACGAGTTAATTAAAACGGAAAAAGTTTCTCTCACTATCGATTGGTTGGAAAAAATTCAAAAAATGGTTACTGATGGTCTTATCGAAAAACATCGCGGAGGATACATTCGTAAGGAACCGGTTTTTGTAAATGATCCGAGAATTACGCAAACGATATATTGGCCACCGGATCATCAGGATGTAGCGCCTTTGTTGAATGGTCTGTTTGAATTTTTGGACAAAAATACCCAATTAATTGACCCATTGATTTTGGCCGGTGTTTTTCATAAGCAATTCGTGGTCGTTCACCCGTTTATTGATGGCAACGGACGTACGGCTCGGCTGGCTACCAAAGTACTTCTCGCTCATATGGGACTTGATACGTTTAACTTATTCAGCTTTGAAAATTATTATAACCAGAATGTAACCCGCTATTTCCAGGAAGTGGGATTATTGGGAAATTATTACGACCTGAAGGATCACATTGATTTTACCTCTTGGCTGGAATATTTTACCGATGGAATTATCGATGAACTTCTTCGGGTAGAAAAAGAATTGGAGAAAGAGACAACTAGTCCAGAGACGGCACTGAAAGAATATCATCAAAAAATAATCACCCATATCAAAGAAAAAGGCTTCATTACGGACAAAGATTATTCCGAACTGACCGATCGCGCCAGACCGACGAGAAATCTGGATTTCCGAAAACTTATCGAGTTGGGAATAATTGTGAAAGTTGGTCAGAGTAAAGCGACGTATTATAAGTTGAAGTAATTTTTGGTGTATGGAAAAAGATGAACAAAAAAAATTGAGTATCTCTTTCGAAAAAGCAGTGCGGTTTTTGGCGAAATATATGCCGGTATCGGATGAGAATAGTCGCAAACCAGCTCTCTTTCACGATATTCGTGTGGGTGTGTATTTGTATGAGCATGGATATGGTCAAGACACTGTTCTGGCCGGTGTGCTGCATGACGCGATTGAGTGGAGTGGGGCGAGTGAGCAATTGGTACGGGATGAGTTTGGCGACGAGGTTGTGAGATTGGTGCTCGCAAGCACCAAGGATGACTCAATCACTGACGGGAAAGAAAAAACGAAAGAACTCATTCAACGATGTGTGAAAAATGGACAAGAAGCTCTCATCGTAAAAACCGCGGACATTCTCGATAGTTTCAAATGGTACTCGAGTCAGAACAATGAAAGCGAGATTCAGTACTGCGTACGAAATGCCAATGCTATCTTGGAGTATAGACCAGATGATTTTGACGATAAGATATTTGGTGAATTGAAAGTTTGGCAGGAGAAATTTTCGAAGTAATTTTGAAAAAGTATGAAGATTACTAAAGAGTTGATAAAGAAGATAGAACAAGAAGCGCGGAAATATTTCAAGGGAGCAAGTGGATGTCATGACTGGTCGCATGTGGAGCGGGTGCGAGCAACGGCTTTGCGTATTGCTCGGACTGAAAAGGTAGACATCGCTATTGTTGAAATATCAGTATTGCTTCACGATATCGGTCGCAAGGAAGAAATGGAAAGCCAGGGTGCGATTTGTCATGCTGAGAAGGGTGCGGCACTTTCCCGAGAGATCTTGACGAGTTTTGGTTTCGATGCTGAGACAATCGAGGCCGTGGCACATTGCGTGTTAACACATCGGTATCGTAATCAACGTGTTCCTCAGACCATCGAAGCAAAAGTCTTATTTGACGCGGACAAGATGGATTCCATTGGCGCGATTGGCGTCGCGCGAGATTTTTTGTTTGCGGGGAATGCTGGATCAAATAATTTGTACACTGGAAATGAGAAACACTTGGCTAAAACGGGCAAGGATTACTCGTATACGAAAGAAGATTCAGCTATTCTCGAATACGAAGTGAAGTTGAAATATGTGAAAGACAAAATGATGACCAAGACTGGAAAACTTTTTGCTCGCGAGAGACATCTATTCATGAAACAGTTTTTCGAACGATTCTGGCAGGAAATAAAAGGGAAGAAATAGTTTATGAAAGCTATCATAGAAATGCCGAAGGGTGATATACGGCGACGACACTTGAATTACGAGAAGTCAGGGATGATCGATCTCGGACTTATTTTCGATGTTATTCCGGTGAATGATGGGGTGATGCCGGTGGCTTATGGATATATTTCAGGGACACTAAATGAAGAAGAAGGGGACGAGGCGGACGTCTTGGTTTTTTCGGAACAAGCATTTGAAGTCGGTCAGGAAGTCGAGGTGGAACTGATCGGATTGATACGGCGGGAGGATGGAGATCATAAGGTACTTGCAGTTGATGGGACAAATAAGCGAATACAAGATTGGACGGATGTGCCCAAAGAAGAACGAAAAATTATTGAAGAGTTTTTTAGCTATCATCACAAAATTACTGCAATCGAAGGTGCCGAAGAGGCGGAGAAATATGTGAATTCTTGTAGAGAAGAAAAAGAAGTATGATTGATCTCGAGGAATACGATTATGAATTGCCGGAGGCCTTAATCCGGAAGGTGGGCGTGGAACCGCGGGATAGCTCGCGGTTATTCGTGTACGATATGGCGACGGATACGATCACGCACACGCGTTTCTCTGAGTTGGCGAAGTATCTGCCCGAGCAGTCGGTGATGGTATTGAATGCCACCAAAGTCGTGCCGGCGCGGTTGTGGTTGCGTAAACCAACAGGTGGTAAGATCGAGGTTTTTGTCTTGGCGAATGAGATGAATTCCCCCCTCTCCTGGGCTGAGGAGAGGGAAGGGGTGAGGTTGAATACAGATGCAATTAAACCTGGATCCCGCATCAAGTGCGGGATGACAAATTCAGAAATTCCTATTCTCGTTGATAGGAAGTGCGAAGTGGGATGGCAACTCACTTTCCCCAATGGGGATTATCTGGAAGTGACGCGACAAGAGGAAAATAAATTTTTCGCGAAACTTCATTCTTTTTCAACTCAACCTCACCCCAGTCCTCTCCTTCGTAAAGGAGAGGGGGAACAAGCGTTGATGAAGTTACTTGATCAGTATGGCGAGACGCCTATTCCGCACTATTTGGAAGATAAACAAGAGATAGCGGGGCAAGCAAAAGATGAGAGAGAGCAACAACTCCGCAAGCGTTATCAGACAATCTTTGCACGGTCGGGGGCATCGGTTGCCGCACCGACGGCTTCGCTCCACTTCACTCAAGAAGTTTTTAATTCACTGGATGCGAAACAAATAGAAAGAGTAGAAGTGACTTTGAATGTAGGTCTGGGGACATTTGCGCCACTGCGTGAGGAAAACTTCACGACTGGAAAATTGCATACGGAATATATCGAGGTATCAAAAACAACGGCGAATATAATAAATGAAGCGAAACAGTCGAAGCAAAACATCGTAGCAGTCGGCACGACCGCTCTTCGGACGATCGAAAGCGTGGCGCAACGAGGCGATGGAAAAATGGTGGCGTATGAGGGTAAGACGGATATTTTCATTTACCCGCCCTATCAATTTCAAATAGCAGATAGTCTCGTGACGAATTTTCACTTACCCAAGAGTTCGCTGATGCTATTGGTGGACGCTTTTCTTCAACACAAGCACGCCAAGAGGAATATTCAAGCCCTGTATCAGGAGGCCATTCGCGAAGGGTATGCGTTTTATTCTTTCGGGGACAGTATGCTTATTCTTTAAGTCGCAGCTTGATTTTTTCGGGTAAATAGGATAGATTGGAAGAGTTAGTTTGTCAGGGCCTATAGTCTAGTGGTAGAACGGTGCATTCGCATTGCACAGGCGGCAGTTCGATTCTGCCTAGGTCCACATTGAAAAAATAGAGGCTTTCGAGAGCCTGTTTTTTGTTTTTAGCTTGACAAACTCCTCAAAAGGTGTATACTAAAAAGTCAGTTCCTTAAAAAGAGAGAAGCGTAGAAATTTTAGAAATTTGCCGTGGCACCGAGTTTCCGAGTCGAAAACTGGGTATTTCCGTGCCATGGCAAACTTGAGTCCGTCAAGAAGCCCGCTGGCAATCACTTAGGTATATTTGAGATGATTGAGAAATCAATTGTGGGGAATATACTCGGAGAATAGTCATGAGTAAAAATAAGAGAGCTTATGCTGCTGAGCAAAAAGCAGCCGGTCAAATTGCCGCCTTCATCTTAGAGTTGTTGAAATTCAAGGAAGAGGAAGGAGTGACTGATGAGGAGTTTTACAGGCGATTATACGCCGAAGATGGTAGCTCGTCTCGCAGGGCGTTTATTGCCGGAGCGAAAACGGTAACTGCCGCAAGGGTAGTACCACTTGAAACGCCGTTTCTGAAGCAGTTGTTTGTTAACGAGGTGATCACCATCGCGCCAACAGATGGTCGTGGAACAATCGCTCAGGCGAAAGATGTTTTTGCAAGCGGTATTGATTCCGATTTTACGAATTGGAATCTCAACCATTGCTCATCGTCTACGCAGGCAATACCGGTGATCGTTGCCGAACAGACCAATGACGGCACTTTCATGGAGATATTCGGGAGTGTTGGCAATTTGGAAAAGTTACATTTCACGCAACATCAAATCATCAATTTTGCGCAAGAGCATAGACAGGAACTTCGCCAAGGAGGATATGGAACATTTTTCCCTTTCAAGAAAGATAAAACCAAATCAATCTATGCTCCGGAGAACGGTTTCGTCGCGAACGTCGGCGTGTACTCCGATGGTCTGAGCGTGCGCGTCGACGCACTGTCGAGTGACTTTGTATGGTATGCCGAGTGCTGCCGCCGTTTCGTGTTCCCGCAACTGACCATTTGAGTCTTAGCCTTAGACTCTTAGTCACTTAGTCCCTCAGACCCTTTGCCGTGTGATAACATCACATTGCTTGGCAAGTCTGAGGGATTTTTATATACTACAAAAGTATTTCATACTGAGTGTTGCGGTTACGGCTTCAGCACTATGAACTATGTGAGGATACGATTGAGAATCTTGTCGGATATGTCTTGCAGGTGAGTGGTTGTATACTTACCAATAAAAAATAGTTAGTTGGTGCAATAAACTGGTGGACTTTTGATGTCCCGAATTCGATTCAGCCCGGAGAGTATTCAACGGGTGGTGGCATGGATGGTTTGTTGTATATTTCGTCGCGAACGTCAACGTGTACTCCGATGGTCTGAACGTGAACGTCAACTCACTGTCGAATGACAATGTATGGAATGCCGAGTACTGCAACCGTTTCGTGTTCCCGCAACTCACTCTTTCTCCTGCTTTTTCTGCAGGAGTTTTGATTCTAATCCTTTTTTCCAACCGCCTATCATGCGACCTATTTCCTCAAGTTTTTCTGAAAGGTCAGCATAGTGTTCTGTGTGGATAAGCTTGCTCTCCCAAGCGATTTGAAGAAAAAATTTGAGTATGTCCAATTTCGAAATGGTTCTGCAGAGTACGATGATTTTTTGGTCAGGAGGCTGGTAGGCAGCGATAAAAGTGTATTCCAAAACAGACAAGAAAGTCTGTTCAATTTTGTATCCAACGCCGAGGCGTTCAACTCTGGGGAAGTCTTTGTGGAGTTTGACCCAGAACGAATAAGCCTCCTTTTCTCTTGTGATTATTGCTGGCAGATTTTTTTGCGATGAGTTGAAGTTTTTTGGTGGAGTATCTTGCATAGGGAGAGACAAATAGAAATACATATGCCCATTACTTATCACGATAGCATATCTCTCAAAAATTTGTACGAGGCATGGAATGAGTTCATTCCAGGAAAGACGCTTAAAAAAGATGTCGCGGAATTTGCGCTTAAACTTTCTCCTCATATCATTGAATTACATAATGACCTGAAAAACAAAACCTACCGGCACGGTGGCTACCACGCCTTCAAAATCTCCGACCCGAAGCCGAGAGACATCCACAAGGCCACCATCCGTGATCGACTTTTACACCACGCTCTCTATCGGATTCTTTACCCGTTTTTCGATAAAACTTTCATTTCAGATTCGTATTCGTGTCGAGATGGTAAGGGAACGCATAGAGCCATTCAACGCTTTCAGAAATTCGCTCGCCAGGCAAGCCAAAACAATACCAAAACCTGTTGGATATTGAAATGCGACATCAAAAAATTCTTTGCTTCGATTGATCACGAAATCTTATTGAAAATCCTCGCGCAACGAATTTCCGATCAAGATATCTTTTGTCTGTTGAAAGAAATCATCGGAAGTTTCAATTCTGAAAACCTGGATTCCCGCCTGCGCGGGAATGACAACAAAAGAGGACTCCCTTTGGGCAATCTCACTTCGCAGCTCCTCGCCAATGTGTACCTGAACGAATTTGATCAATTCGTGAAGCACAAACTCAAGGTAAACCAATATATCCGCTATGCCGATGACTTTGTAATTTTTTCCCGAGACAGGGCTTGGCTTGAAGAAATCCTTCTTCGAATGAAAATGTTTCTTCATTGGGAACTTAAATTAGAGATGCATCCTGACAAAGTATTCATTAAGACAATTACTTCAGGCGTGGACTTCTTGGGTTGGGTACACTTTCCCGATCACCGAGTCTTGCGAACGGCGACCAAGAAGCGGATGTTTCGCAATCTCGAGGCGAAAAAAGGAAAAGAAGAGGTTGTTCAGTCGTATCTGGGATTGCTGCGGCATGGGAATGGTTGGGGGTTGAGGGCGGAAGTGGAGAGAATGCTGGTGTGAAATGATAAGAAGTAAGCTTACGTTTTCTGAAATCCCTCAATAGCTCGCCAGAGTTCGCCCCAAGCCTGCAATTCTGCTATAATTAAGTTCCAACTGAGTAGGACGCAGTCCACATTGAGAAAAACAGAGCTTCCATCAGGAGCTTTGTTTTTGATTTTTTTGTGAAATGATACATCGCTGGCTTGAACTGGAAATTTTTGGTATACTTTCAACCAGTGGAAATGACCTTTTATTTAGAGAATCGTATGTGTTTGGCGATACCAGGACAAGTGGAATCAGTCGTGGAGAAAAAAGCCACGGTCAACTTCGGCGGAGTGAAACGCCAAGTGGATTTGTCTTTTCTTTTGGATACGCAAGTGGCCGACTGGGTGTTGGTGCATGTCGGGTTCGCTATCCAAAAAGTGGATGAAGAATCAGCGCGTGAGACCTATCGTCTCTTGGCAGATTCACGGCAGGAGGAATTGGAAGCCGAATTACGACAATCGTTATGAAGAGTCCACTCCTCAAAGATATCGAAAAAATAGCGGCCGAGATGGGCGAAGTGCGACTTATGGAAGTGTGTGGCGGCCATACGAATACCGTTATGCGTTACGGATTGCGCGAGGTGCTACCGAAAAATATCCGCCTGATTTCGGGCCCAGGGTGTCCGGTGTGTGTCACCTCGCAACGGGATATCGATTCGATGGTGGAGTTGGCGCTCTCGGGTGTGAAGGTCGCGACCTATGGTGATATGATCAACGTTCCTGGGACGAAGATGAGCCTAGTCGATGCGCAGAATCTCGGAGCGGATGTGCGTATGGTCTACTCGATCGATCAGATCATCGATGAAAAGGATCGGATATTTTTCGCGGTCGGTTTTGAGACCACGACACCGATGACTGCGAAGCTTCTGGCTGCAGGTATTACGGTATTTTGCGCACACAAAGTGATGCCGCCGGCTATGCGGGCGCTCACGCGTGAGATGCGGCTCGATGGTTTCATTGATCCGGGGCATGTCTCGGCGATTATCGGGAGTGATATCTGGGGGACGATGGATATCCCTTTGCCGCAGGTGATCTCCGGTTTCAAGCCGGATCAGCTCTTGCACGCCATTCTCATTTTATTGCGTTTGATTAAGAATAAAGAAGTAGAGGTGGTGAATGATTATCCGGAAGTGGTTTTTCCCGGAGGCAATCCGATCGCTCGGCAGATGATCAAAGAGACCTTGAAACCAGTGGATGCTGAGTGGCGTGGTATGGGGACGATTCCTCTGTCCGGTTTGGCGCCGATCGATGAACGGTTGGACGCGCGACTCATATACGCCGACCTTTTTCGATCCATCGTTAGTGTCGAGAATCCCAAATGTCGGTGCGGTGAGATCGTCCGAGGTTTGGTTGAGCCCCGGCAGTGTCCGTTGTTCGGAACCGTGTGCACGCCGGAGCATCCGCAGGGCGCTTGTATGGTGAGTGAATCCGAGGGAGCTTGTGCCATTGCTTATAAATATGGAAAAAGTCTTGCCGAGTGAATAACCTAGGACTTACGCGTTTGAAAAATGTGTGCCGGTTTTCGGCGAAGTGTTTCTTTTGAAGCCGTTTGGTAAACCTACCACAGGCGAGAAAGGAATGCTTCGACGGAAAATGGTAAAAGTCAAACGCGTAAGTCCTACTAACTATGAATCTATGAAAAAAGATGAACACTGCTTGACAGGGGAGTGTCCGACGCCGGTCGAACGCAATATGCATACGATCAAGTTGAGCGAGGGAGGTGGAGGCAAAGAGATGCAGGCGTTGATTGACACGATGCGTGGGTTTTTCCCTCCGTCCGCCGAGTGGACACACTGTGCCGATGATGGCGCCACTTTCGCTCTCGGTCAGGAACATTTAGTTTTTACGACGGATGCTTATGTAGTGACGCCGATATTTTTCCCCGGTGGCAATATCGGGAAAATCGCTTTTTGCGGTACGGTCAATGATTTGGCGGTGATGGGTGCTCGTCCGATCGGCCTTTCGTTGTCACTTGTTCTCGAAGAAGGATTTTCCAAGGAAGAGTTTCTGACTATTATCCAAACGATCGGTGAGCTCTCCAAGGCAACCGGTATCCCGGTGGTGACCGGTGATACCAAAGTGGTCGAACGCGGTGGAATCGATAAGATCATCATCAATACGAGTGGTGTCGGTCTGGCATCACGCGTACTAGACGAACCACTCGAGGTTGGAGATGTTGTTGTGGTTTCGCGTGGTATCGGTGAACACGGTGCGGCACTTCTGGCCAAACGCTTTGAACTTGAGACTGAACTGTGTACTGATAGCAAGCCTCTTCATGAGGAATTGGCCGCCATCGGGAGTAAGATTAAGCAGGCGAAGGATGTGACGCGTGGCGGGCTGGCGGCTATCCTGAATGAGTTGGCGGACAAAAATTCCGTGGGTATGGAGATTGATGAGGAACGGATCCCGATGCAGGAGCCGGTGCGCGCGTTGACGGAAATCCTTGGTATCGATGCGTATAGTCTCGCGAGCGAGGGCTGTTTCGTGTGTATCGTCGCTCCCGCACGGGTCGAGGAAGTGTTGGCGATCCTGCGAACATTCAATCCGATGGCCAGTCAAATCGGGACGATCGTCGCCGGAAAAGCAATTACTATTCAGACTCGTTATGGGAAGAAATTATTATCAATGCCGACGGGGACGCTCGTGCCGAGGATTTGCTAGATAGGCCGCGATTTGTCCGAAACTGATACCACCGTCGCCCGGTGGCACTTCGCGATTGACCAGCACGCCATGTTCGAGTAAAAATTCTGTCATAATGCGGTTATAAGCACAGCCGCCAGCCCAGACGATGGGCTTGTTTTTTTTGGCAGCAATAGTGTAGAGACCTTCCGCCAGGTAGTGTTGTGCGGTGGCCGCCAAGCGCGACTTGTCTTCGTGTACATTTTGTACGAGGTATTCGAAGAGCGGTATGGTGCGCAGGATGGAGCCATCGATGATTGGAGTGATCGCAACGGGCGTTGAAGAGTGGGCTTCGAGTAGCATGGCCGGGCGACCATCGTAGGTGCGTTCGGAACACAGTCCGAGGAGAGCAGCTACCGCATCGAGCACGCGTCCGCAACTCGAGGTGAGAGGCGTATTGAATTTTTCGGTGAATTGTTTTTCGAGGATGTCACACTCATCATGAGAAAAACGATTCAGCATAAAGGGTTTAATTTCCGTGGGAGTAAGAAATGAGCGGAGAATGCCATAGAGCATTTTATGTGGAGAGCGGGCAGCAGAATCACCGCCGAGTTGCGGATGCGTTTCGAGATGGCCGATGCGAGTGCTGTTTTCAAAAATCTCTCCACCCCATATCGTACCGTCATCACCCCAACCGAGACCATCGCAAACAATGGCGACGAAATCTTTGAGCCCGTGTTCGGTGGCCACCGCGCTGGCATGCGCACGATGATGCTGTATCGGGATAAGTGGGAGGCTTAAATTTTCGGCAAGTTCTTTTCCGTAGAGTGATGTACGATACGTCGGATGCGCGTCACAGAGGATAGCTTGTGGGACGATATGCGTATAGTCGAGGAAGCGGTCGATGGATTGGCGGTAGCGCTCGAAGGTCTCAGGATGTGAGGTGTTGCCGATGTGCGGTGAGAGTATCACGCGGCCGTGACCATCATAGAGCGCGAAGGTGTTATTCATCTCGGCACCGAGCGCGAGGAGGGGCGTTGTATTCGGTGTATCGATGGCAATCGACTGCGGGACGAAGCCACGACTACGACGGATAAACAAAGGGATTTCGCTGATGACTTTGATGACTGAATCGTCGGCGGCATTGTGAATTTCCCGATCATGGTCGAGCACGAGCGGAACGAACTGCTCTGACTGGGTAGTGGTAATCGGGGCATCATGAACATTGGAAGAAGTACAGATGAGCGGTTTCCTGTAGTGTTCGAAGAGGAGTATGTGGAGTGCCGTGTAGGCGAGCATAATGCCGACGGTGTCGAGCTCGCTTGCTGGTGGGGTAGTAATATTTTTTTTTGCAAGGATGATCGGGCGAGCTGCTGAGGTAAGGAGTTCTTCCTCTTGAGGTGTGAGTGTTGCGATGGTGCGCGCCATAGTGATGTCTCGGCAGAGTACGGCGTAGGGTTTGTCCGATCTTCCGGTGAGGTGATTGATAGAGGTGATCGCTTCTTGGGTGGTGGCAGAGATGAGATGAAATCCACCCACACCCTTGATGGCTACGATTTCATTTCGCTTCAGAGCGATAGCGATACGCTTGAAGATAGCTGTGTCATCGAGTTCGGTCAATGCCCGACCGTTTTCAAAGAGCGTGAGACGAGGACCGCAGTCGTGACAGGCGATGGTTTGAGCGTGAAATCGACGACTCTGCGGATTTTCGTATTCCTCTCGACAGCGGTCACACATCGCAAAGTCGTTCATGGTCGTCGTGTCCCGATCATACGGACTCGAGAGAGCGATCGTGAAGCGCGGGCCACATCGTGTGCAGGTGAGGAAGAAGTACCCATGTCTGCGGTCGTGGGGATCCGAGAGCTCTCCGAGACATTCGTCACAGAGAAATAGATCCGGCGGAATTTCAGCGAAACCCGAACCGTGGCTGGAGCGAATACGAAAATTCGTGCAGCGTTCATTGGTCTTTTGGATGTCTGTATGGTCGATACGGATGGGCGGCGGCGTGGCGGCGAGGATGCGTTTGAGGGCGGCGGCATTGTTGACGACGACGATTACACCCGAGCCGATGTTTTGTACATAACCAAGCAAGCCGGCTTGGACGCAGGCAGTATAGATGAAGGGTCGGAAGCCGACACCCTGAACTGTACCGGTTACAGTGAAGCGAAAGAATGGTTTCATCGTCGGATAGGGAAGTAAGTATGAAGTAGAGGAATCCATCCTTACTGTACTCCATTCTCCTAGCGCAGGGAACAGTCTCGGTGGGTGAGAGCGCCCTCTTAGAAGGCAAGGTTTGACAAGTAAACCAGTCTCTTGTACACTGGAAAAGCAATCCATAAGTGGATGGTTTTTTCTTTCTATCTATCTGATTTTTAATTTTTCGTTCCGATATGCCTACCCTGAATCAGCTCGTGAAGCGCGGTCGTAAATCTGCGGTGAAGAAGTCCAAGTCCCCAGCGATGACCTATGTATTCAATACCCTCAAAAACCGCCCAGTGACGACCCAGGGGCCGTTTAAGCGCGGTGTCTGCGTGAAAGTCTCCACTACCACCCCGAAGAAGCCGAACTCTGCTCTCCGCAAGATTGCCCGTGTCCGCCTCACCAATGGTATGGAAGTCACGGCGTATATCCCGGGTATCGGACACAACCTCCAAGAGCACTCGATCGTGATGATCCGGGGCGGGCGAGTGAAAGATCTCCCAGGTGTACGGTATCATGTGGTGCGAGGCGTACTCGATGCCAGTGGTGTGAATGAGCGCCGTCAGGGTCGCAGCAAGTACGGTGCCAAGCAGCCGAAAGCGAAGGAGTAATTTTTCAACTGTTTCATATTTATTTACACGTTTAAACTTTAGGATATGCCTCGACGCAAAAGACTGTTTGACAAGACCTGGCCATTGGATGGCAAATACAAGAACCCGCTGGTGGGTCATTTTATCGGAATGATCATGTGGGACGGCAAGAAAAGTGTTGCCGAGCGGATTGTTTATGATGCCTTTGAAATCATTCAGGAACGCACTCAGAAGGGCGGACTGAATACTTTCGAGCAGGCCATAAAGATGGTATCGCCTTTGCTCGAGCTCAAGAGTCGTCGCGTGGGTGGTGCCAACTACCAGGTGCCGATCCCTGTGGCCGGTGATCGTCGTCAGACGTTGGCGATGCGTTGGATTCGCGAGGCCTGCCGCAAACAGAAGGGTAAGAAGATGGCCGAGAAATTGGCGCAAGAATTGATCGACGCTTCCAACAAAGCCGGTGCCGCGATGAAGAAACGAGAAGAAGTTCACCGTATGGCCGATGCCAACAAGGCCTTCGCTCACTTCGCGTAAGTTTTTGAGTCAAGAAATTTAGAAGCAATGACTAGGGAACAAAAGAGCATAGCCCTCTTTTGTTTTCGTAAAAGAGGTTTCCCAATAATATTCAAAATAATTTAGATTTTTAATTTGTTATTCTAAAAGAGATATGCCACGCCAAACGTCTATTGAAAAGTGTCGCAACATCGGAATCATCGCCCATATTGATGCTGGTAAAACCACCGTCACTGAGCGTATTTTGTTTTATACCGGTATCACCCACAAGATCGGTGAGGTGCATGAGGGCGCGGCGACGATGGACTGGATGGAGCAGGAGCAGGAGCGTGGCATCACGATCACGAGCGCGGCGACGACCTGTTATTGGAAGGATCATCAGATCAATATCATCGATACGCCTGGGCATGTAGACTTCACTGTAGAAGTGGAACGATCATTGCGTGTGTTGGATGGTGGTGTGGTGGTCTTCGATGGCAAAGAGGGCGTAGAACCGCAGTCCGAGACCGTGTGGCGCCAGGCCGACAAATACGAAGTGCCTCGGATGTGCTTCATCAACAAGATTGACAAAGAAGGCGCGGACTTCGAGACAGCGTTAGCCTCGATTTGGAATCGTCTCACTCCCAACGCGGTCGCGATCCAGTACCCGCTCGGTGTTCGTGGCGATTTTTTTGGTGTGATCGATTTGATTGCGATGAAGGCTTACCAATTTGAAGGTGATCGAGGAGAGAAAGTAGTGGAAATAGAAATTCCAGCTGAGTATGTGGATCGTGCGAAAGAGTGGCGTGAAAAATTGGTGGAACGAATCTCCGAGACCGATGATGCTCTGACGGAAAAGTTTTTGAACGGTGAGGAAATCTCAGTCGAAGAGCTAAAGGCGGCTTTGCGTAAGGCGACCATCGCTACCAAATTGATCCCAGTGATGACAGGGACAGCCCTCCGCAACAAGGGCGTGCAGCTCGTGCTCGATGCCGTGGTGGACTATCTGCCTTCTCCGATCGATGTTCCTCCGATGATGGGCATTAACCCGAAGAATGATCAGGAAATCGAGCGGAAGCCGTCCGATAGTGAACCGTTTTCTGCCCTGGCTTTCAAAGTCGCGACCGATCCGTTTGTAGGTCAGCTCGTGTTTTTCCGTGTGTATTCTGGTGTCATCAAGGCCGGTAGCTATGTCTACAATTCAAGTAAAGGCGAGAAAGAACGCATCGGTCGTATCCTCCGTATTCATGCCAATCACCGTGAAGAAATCGATGAACTCCAAGCCGGTGGTATCGGTGCGTTGGTGGGAATGAAGAACACCACGACCGGTGATACGCTCTGTGATCAGGATCACGCGGTGATTCTCGAGTCGATCACATTTCCCGAGCCGGTTATCGATATCGCGATCGAACCGAAGACTAAGGCTGACCAGGAGCGTATGGGTGTCGCGTTGAAGAAGCTAGCCGAGGAGGATCCGACCTTCCGTGTGCATACCGACGAAGAAACATTACAGACGATTCTCTCCGGTATGGGTGAGTTACATTTGGATATTATCGTCGATCGAATGAAACGCGAGTTCAAAGTAGAAGTCAATGTCGGTCGTCCGCAAGTAGCATATCGTGAGACCATCCGTGAGAAAGCCGAAGCAGAAGGCAAGTATATTCGTCAGTCCGGTGGTCGTGGTCAGTATGGTCATTGTTGGATCCGCCTCGAGCCGCAGCCGGAACCGGGTATGGGCTATGAATTTGCCGATGAGATCAAGGGTGGTGCTATCCCGCAGGAATACATCAAGCCGATCGACAAGGGTATCCAGGAAGCGATGCTGAACGGTATTCTCGCCGGTTATCCGATGGTGGATGTGAAAGCGACTGTGTATGATGGCTCCTATCACGATGTCGACTCCTCCGAAGCGGCGTTCAAAATTGCCGGTTCGTTGGCGTTCAAAGAAGCGGCTCGCCGGGCGCACCCAGTCCTCCTCGAACCGATTATGAAGGTGGTCGTGATGACCCCGGAGCAATTCATGGGTGATATCGTGGGTGATATCAATTCGAAGCGTGGTATCATCCGTGAGATGACTGACCGAGGCGAAGGCAATGCGCGGGTGAAGGAAATCCATTCTGAAGTGCCGCTCGCAGCGATGTTCGGCTATGCGACCCAGATGCGCTCGATGACGCAGGGCCGCGCCAGTTACGCGATGGAGTTCCTCCACTACGCGGAAGTCCCCAATAATGTCGCCAAAGAAATCATCGAAGGTAAGACTGGCGAGAAGAAGTAGTATTCTTTCGTATCAGACGAAAAAACACCTGGATTGTCAGGTGTTTTTTTGAATAAAAAAACCGTAGCACCTCTTGGAGAGTGACTACGGTGGCGGGATATCTACATCCGTTTGGTTTGCAATGTTCCGCCGAGGGTTGCTGCACTACTATGAGCAGCGTATTGGAGGAGAGCCATGAGCTCCTTTAGAGAATAGCGGAAAGATTCGTATTTGTCAAGTATCAGAGAAAATGACAACGAGTCGGGTGTTTGATATACTAGTGTTGAAGTGAAGCTGTTTTTATCGGAAAAATATGTACGAAATGCAAGGTTTGATTGTCCATTCAATCAGCGCCTGGGGTCACTGGGCATATTTGCTTTTGTTTTTCGGGCTTTTACTCGAAGGCGAGACTTTTTTGTTCGGGGCTTTTTTCTTGGTTCGACAGGGGCAACTCTCATTGGGCTTAGTTTTTATCGTGGCTTTTTTTGGTGTTTTGGCAGGGGATTGGTGTTGGTTTTGGATTGGCCGGCATTTGGAGCGTTTCAGCTGGCTTTCGAAGAAAATGGGTGCCGTAGCTGGGCCAATTGATCGCCAGATATTGAAGCGACCGTTTCATACCCTTTTCCTTTCAAAATTCATTTATGGTATTCATCGGGTCACGCAGATCCGTTCGGGAGCGGTACAAATCGACGCCAAGACTTTTTGGCAGGCAGATGTT
>Ga0194044_10000438_pt1 | contig 20541 bp, 14 predicted proteins | sample JunL4417m_MetaG_FD_155460 | JGI IMG/M metagenome (GOLD analysis project Ga0194044, IMG submission 155460) | Anoxic zone freshwater microbial communities from boreal shield lake in IISD Experimental Lakes Area, Ontario, Canada - Jun2016-L442-17m | ecosystem: Environmental > Aquatic > Freshwater...
GCCGCGGCGGCTCCCACGGCCGCGGCGGACGGGCACGTGCCGCCCGACGACGCGCGGCCGGCTCGACTGCGCGTGCCGGCACGCCGATAGCTGTCACGCGATGCTGCGGAGCAACCCCGGCGAGGGGTATGCTTGGGCCCCACGCTGCAGGCGTGGACAGGAGGGACGCTCGCGGTCGGCGACAGCGCCGCGGGAGCGGCAGCGACGTGAGGGACGACGTGAGGGGACGACGCATGCAGGCCACCACGCACACTCTGGCCGACCTCGTCGATCTCGAACGCCTGCAGCGCATGTGCGAAAGCTTCGCCGCCGCCGGCGACCTCGGCCTCGCCGTCCTCGACCCCGGCGGCGCCGTGCTCGTGTCGGCCGGCTGGCAGGACATCTGCAAGGACTTCCACCGCGTCCACGCCGACACGCTGAAGGCTTGCCGCGAGAGCGACGCGCGCCTCGGCCGGCGCCTCAGCGACGGTCTGCACGGACCGGAGGCGCCCCGGCACGTCGCCCACCAGTGCGCCAGCGGTCTGTGGGACGTCGCCTTCCCCCTCGTGATCGCCGGCGAGCACCTCGGCAACCTCTTCACCGGCCAGTTCTTCTACGACGACGACGTCGTCGACGTGGCCGCCTTCCGCGCGCGCGCCCAGCGCCTGGGCTTCGACGAGGCGGCCTACCTGGAGGCGCTCTCGCGCGTGCCCGTGCTCGCGCACGAGCGCGTGGCGCAGACCCTCGGCTTTCTCGCCGACTTCGTCGGCCTGCTCGGCGAGCTCGGCCTCGCCGCGCTCCGTCGGGAGCAGGAGAGCGCGGCGCGGCGCGAGAGCGAGGCGCGCCTCGAAGAAGCCCAGAGCATCGCCCGCCTCGGCCGCTGGGAGCTCGACCTGGTCCACGACCGGCTGCACTGGTCGCAGGGCATCTTCGCGCTCTTCGAGATCGATGCGGCGCGCTTCGGCGCCTCCTACGAGGCCTTTCTCGACGCCATCCACCCCGACGACCGCGAGGCCGTCGACCGCGCCTACAGCGCGTCGCTCGAGAGCAGGCAGCCGTACGCGGTCACGCATCGCCTGCTCATGAAGGACGGGCGCGTCAAGTGGGTGCGCGAGACCTGTCGCAGCGACTTCGACGCCCAGGGGCGGCCGCTGCGCTCAATCGGCGTCGTGCAGGACGTCACCGAGCAGATGCGGGCGGAAGAAGCGCTCCGGCGGAGCGAGGCGCAGTACCGGCGCATCGTGGAGACGGCCGTCGAGGGCGTCATCGTGCTGGACAGCGAGGCCCGCATGACGCTCGTCAACCAGCAGATGGCGGCCCGGCTCGGCTACACCATCGCGGAGATGGTCGGGCAACCGTTCGCCGCGTTTCTCGACGCGGAGCAGCTCGCCGATCATCAGGCGCAGATGAGCATCCGCGCGCGCGGAGAAGACGCCGTCTACGAGCGCTGCTTTCGCCGCAAGGACGGCGGCCAGAGCTGGGCGCTCATCTCCGCCAAGGCGATCTTCGATGCCGCCGGCGCCTTCGAGGGGTCTTTTGCGATGCTCACCGACATCACCGCGCGCAGGCGCGCCGAGGAGCAGATTCGCTTTCTGAGCTCTATCACAGAGAACATATCGGATGCGATCACTGTCTCTGATCTCGATTTTTCCATAACCTATGTGAACAAGGCGGGGGAACAACTGCATGGCTACACACTGGACGAGCTCAAAGGAAGAATGCCGGACATATTCAATGCCGAACCAACCTCTGCGCAGATTCAGCAAGAAGTGTATAGAACAGTTGAATCCGGGAGCACATATGTTGGCGAATCGCTGAACAGAAGGAAGGATGGTTCGACTTTTCATTGCGAGTATAAGGTGATGCCACTTAACGATCCTGATGGTAGAATCGTTGCCTATATCGGGATTCAAAGGGACATCACCGAGCGCAAGATAGCGGAAGAAACACTGAGGGAGAGCGAGGAAGCCTACAGGAATATCTTTCTCAATTCCCAAGTAGGCCTCTTTCGGACAGACATGCAAACAGGCCTTTTACTGGATGCAAACGATACCGTTTCCCACTTTCTCGGATATCCGAATAGAGCTTCGTTACTGGCGAAGCCCTTCAGCATAGAGGAACGATATGTCGATGCCCATGCCCGCGACGAAATGATCTCTCTTTTGCAGGCTCATGGTGAACTACATAACTATGAAGCGCGTTTCCGGAAGAATGACGGCTCGATGATCTGGATGCGCTTTTCGGCGAAGCTTGTCAGGGAAAAAGGGTGGATGGAGGGCGTTTCGGAGGACATCACCGAACGCAAACAGGCAGAAGAAGCTCTACAAAGAAGCGAAGAGGGATTTCGGAGGATTATTGAAACTTCACCCGATGGCATTGCCTATACTGCACTGGATGGAACAATACAGTTTGTAACAGCAAGAGCTGTTGCTATGTGGGGATATGATTCGGCAGATGAGATTTTAGGCAGAAACACCATGGAATTTGTCCATCCGGATTATCACGAAAAGGCGCTTTATTTGATGACCGAAATGTTCAATGGTAATTTAACCGGTGCTGCCGAATACTTGATGGTACGCAAAGATGGAAGTTGTTTTTATGCTGAGGCAAATGCCAATATTTTGCGCGATGTCAGCAATAATCCAACTGGCGTTTTGTATATCGAACGCGACATCACCGAGCGCAAGCAGGCGGAAGAGGCGCTGCGCGAGAGTGAGGAGCAACACCGCAGCCTTTTCGAGAGCATGGCGCAGGGCGTCGTCTACCAGGACGCGGTGGGGAGCATCGTCGCGGCCAACCCGGCCGCCGAGCGGATCCTCGGCCTTTCCCTGGACCAGATGCTGGGCCGCACCTCGATGGACCCGCAGTGGCGCGCGATCCACGAGGACGGATCCGCCTTTCCCGGCGATCGGCACCCCGCCATGGTGTCGCTGCGCACGGGCCGCAAGGTCAGCGATGTCGTGATGGGGGTCTTCAATCCGACGAGCGGTTCCTTTCGCTGGATGACGGTCAACGCCGCGCCGCAGTTCCGGCCCGGCGAAGGCAAGCCGTATCGGGTCTTCGCCACGTTCGACGACGTCACCGCGCGCAAGCGCGCGGAGGAAGAGCTCCGCGAGGCCCGCGACTACCTCGAGAACCTCTTCGGCTACGCCAACGCGCCGATCGTCGTGTGGGACGCGGAGCAGCGCGTCACGCGCTTCAACCGCGCCTTCGAGGAGCTCACGGGGCGCACCGCCGCGGAGGTCGTCGGCGAGCGCCTCGAGCTGCTCTTCCCCGAGGACGAGCGGCGCGCCGGCACGCTTGAGCTCGTGACCCGCGCCTCGGCCGGCGAGCGCTGGCAGGTCGTCGAGATCCCCATCCTGCACGCCGGCGGCGAGGTGCGCACGGTGCTGTGGAACTCGGCCACCCTGTACGCCGACGACGGCGCGACCCCGGTGGCCACCATCGCCCAGGGCCAGGACATCAGCGAGCGCAAGCGCGCGGAGCAGGCGCTGGCCCGCCTCAACGAGGACCTCGTGGACGAGACCGCCGCCCTCGCCGAGGCCAACGCCACGATCACGCGCATCGCCGCAACGGATCATCTCACCGGCCTCGCCAACCGGCGCCATTTCTACGAGTCCCTGGAGAAGGCCGTCTCCCTGGCGCGCCGCCACGGCAGCCCCCTGGCGCTCGTCGCTCTCGACCTCGACGGCCTTAAGCAGGTCAACGACAGCGCCGGTCACGAGGCCGGCGACGAGGCGCTCACGAGCTTCGCCGATCTGCTCGCCGCCCTGTGCCGCACCGAGGACCTGCCCGGCCGCCTCGGCGGCGACGAGTTCAGCGTGCTGCTGCCGGGCATCGACCTCGGCGGCGCGCGCGGGCTCGCCGAGCGCGTGCTGGCGGCGGTGCGCGCCTGCGAGGCTCTCGCCCGGAGCGGCGTCACGGTGAGCGCCGGGGTCGCGCGGTGGACGCCGGGCGAGCTCCCCGACGACCTCCTGCGGCGCGCCGACGAGGCGCTCTACGCGGCCAAGCGCGGCGGCGGCGACGCCGTGGCGGGCGACGCCTGATGGCCGGCCCACGGCAGCCGCGCAAGAAGAAGGCCGCGCCGCACGCCGCCGACGACCTGCGCCGTCCGATTTCGGCCGACGACCTGCGGCGTCCGGGCGCGGCCGCGGACGCGGACAAGCTGCGCCGAGAGGCCAGGGGGCGCCTCGCCGGGCTCAGCGCCGCCGCGGGCGCCGCCTCGCCATCCGCGCCCGTGCCCGAGGAGCTCGCCGCCGCCGTGCACGAGCTGCGCGTCCACCAGATCGAGCTCGAGATGCAGAACGAGGAGCTGCGCCGCGCCCAGCACGAGGTGGAGGAGCAGCGCGCGAAGTACTTCGACCTCTTCGACCTGGCGCCCGTGGGCTACTGCGCCATCAGCGACAAAGGCATCGTCGGCGACGCCAACCTCACGGCCGCGCGCCTGCTGGGCGTGGAGCGGCGACGGCTCGTCGGGCGGTCATTCAGCGCCTTCGTCCTCGCGGCGGACCGGGACTCGTACTACCGGCTTCGCACGCTGCTCAAGCGGACCGGTGAGCCGCGGACCTGCGAGTTGCGGCTGCAGCGGCCCGGCGGAGCCCCCATGTGGGCACTGCTCGAGGCGACCGCCGCGCAAGACGGCGAGGGCGCCCCCGCCTTTCGCCTCACGCTCAGCGACATCAGCGTGCGCAAGCAGGCGGAGGAGGCGCTGCGCGCGAGCGAAGCTCTCTATCGCTCCCTCCTGAGCGCCTCCCCCGACGACATCACGATCACCGATCTGGAGGGCCGCATCCGCATGGTTTCTCCCGCGGCCTTGACGATGTTCGGCTACGAGCGCGAGGACCAGATGCTGGGCCGCGCGCTCACCGAATTCATCGTGCCCGAGGATCGGGAGCGCGTCCAGGCCGGCGTCGCGCTCATGCACCAGGGGGTCTTCCCGGGACCGGGCGAGTACCGCGGGCTCCGCGCCGACGGCAGCACCTTCGCCATCGAGGCGAACGCCGAGCTCGTCCGGGACGCGCACGAACAGCCCACCGGCATGATCTTCATCGTTCGCGACATCACCGAGCGCATGCTGGCCGCGGAGGCGCTGCGCGCCGGCGAGGAGCGCTTCCGGAGCTTGCTGCAGGATGCTCGATCCGTATCCGTTCAAGGCTATGGGTCGGATGGCACGACGCGATACTGGAATCAAGCCTCTGAGCGGCTGTATGGATACAGTGCGCAGGAGGCGATGGGACGGCGGTTGGTGGACCTGATCATTCCGCCCGAGATGCGGGGGGATGTCGAGCAGGCGATACGGCGGATGGCCGAGACCGGGCAACCCATCCCCTCGTCGGAACTGACGCTGCGGCGCAAGGATGGTTCGCGCGTCCCGGTCTTCTCGAGTCACACCATCGTTCAGATACCCGGGCGGGAGCAGGAATTGTTCTGCATCGACATCGACCTGACTGAGCGCAAGCAGGCGGAGGAAGCGCTGGCACGGAGCGCCCAGGAGCTGCGCGAGCAGCTTCACGACACGGTGAAGACGATGGGCGCGATCGTCGGCCTGCGCGACCCCTACACGGCCGCCCACGAGCGGCGCGTGACCGCTCTGGCCGCGGCGATCGCCGTGGAGATGGGGCTCGACGACGAAGCCCGCGAGGGCCTCGCCTTCGCCGCTGAGGTGCACGACGTCGGCAAGATCGGCGTGCCCGCCGAGATCCTCAGCAAGCCCGGGGCGCTCAGTGAGGTGGAGTACGACCTCATCAAGCAGCACCCCGAGGCGGGCCGCGAGCTGCTCGGCGCCATCCATTTCAGTCAGCCGGTCGCCGAGATCGTCGCGCAGCACCAGGAGCGCCTCGACGGCTCGGGCTACCCACGCGGGCTGAGGGGCGAGGAGATCCTCCTCGAGGCGCGCATCCTCGCGGTCGCCGACGTCGTCGAGGCGATGGCCTCACACCGGCCCTACCGGCCTTCGCTGGGCCTCGAGGCCGCCCTCGCCGAAGTGCGCTCCGGCGCCGGCGTGCGCTACGACGCCGAGGCTGTGGCCGCCTGCGAGCGCGCCTTCGCCGGCGGCTTCGCCCTCGATCCGCCGGACTGAGCCGGCGGGCCGTGAGGGCGGCGCCTGCGCCGCCCCTTCGGTCTTGCGCGCTCGGGCCCGCGGGGCGGCTACGCCCGCCGCGCCCGCGCGAAGCCGAGCACGGCGAGTCCGAGCGCCACCACGAAGAGGATGATCGACGCGGTGCGCACCACGTTGGCAAGCTGGTCGGTGGCTTCCAGCCAGCCCAGATCGCGGAAGATGTTGTGCCAGTCGTGGCCGGCGCCCGAGCCGTCGTCGCCGAAGAGCGAGAGCACCATGCGCTGCGCGTCGCCGACGTACACCGACACGTTGTTCAGCGACTCGGCCGCCCAGGCGAACAGGACGATCACCGCGAACCAGTCGCGGCGCCACCAGAAGTAGGCCGCCAGCCCGAGCGGCGCCGCGACCTGCAGAAACGAGCCGGCCAGCGAGCAGAGGAGCGGCGGCGCCCACATCGTGAGCAGGTGGCCAAACTCGTGGATGCCCAGGTCGGCGCCCGAGAGAAACGGGATCCAGCCCTCGCGGGAGTAGGTGAGCCACGCGAGCGCCACGGCGATGACCGCGGCGAGAACCCACTGGATGGTGGTGCGCCAGAGGGTGGGCGCCGTCGGCGCCGCAGGGATGCCGAACGGCCGCGCGCGCAAGGCGCGGAGGACCGCGCCGCCTCGCGCGCCGGCGTGCGCGCCGGCCCGGCCGGCGTCTCGGTCCGCGCCGCCTCGCGCGCCCGCGCCCGCGCCGGCACCCGCGCCGCGTTGCGCCCCGGCGTGCGCGCCGGCCTCACGCTGCACGCCGGCCCGGCCGCCGGAACCCGCGCCGCGTTGCGCCCCGGCGCGGCCGCCGACTCGCCCATCGGCCCCGGCGCCGTCTCGGTCCGCGCCGCCCGCCCCGGCGCGGCCGATCTCGCCGAGCGGCTTGGGCGGGACTGGGCTCTGCGTCTGTGGCTCCTGCGTTTCCATGGTCAGGCAGAGCGACGGCGCCGTCTTGCGGCTTCATGCGGAGAGAGCTTCACGGCGACTACTGTGCCACGACCGAGTCCTTCAGGAAAGCGATGATGACGGCCGCGGCCTGCAGCGGACACTGGTAGAGCAACCCGCGACCGGCGCCGGGGGACCGGACCAGCCATCTGGCCGGGGACCGGACCAGCCATCTGGCCGGGGACCGGACCAGCCATCTGGCCGGGGACCGGACCAGCCATCTGGCCGGGATCGCGGCCACCATGCGCTGGGAGCTCCGCGGCGGCGTGAGGATCGCCGCGGCGTCCATTCGCACTCACATGACCATCCCCGTCGCTCAGGCGCCGGTCAGTCACGCATGGGCGCCCGGCGGATGCACAGCCGGCAACGCTCCCGGCGAGCAGCGCTCCGCGGGGACGACGCTGACCCCGTGCAGAAGGCCGCATCCTTGACTATCTCATCGCGCATGGCCGTCCGCGGGCTCGGTCGCCGAGGGGGAGGATAAGGAAGGGCCGATTCATGAGGGGAAACAGCCCTCCGTCCCCACGCTTTCACCGGCCGCGAGTCGCTGGCCCGCACGCGTCGTCTCGCGCATCGACCGGCGTGGTTCCGGCAGCCGCGGCCCGGCCTTCCGGCAGCCGCGGCCGGGCCTTCCGTCAGCCGCGGCCTGATCTTCCGGCAGCCGCGGCCCGGCCTTCCGTCAGCCGCGGCCCGGCCTTCCGGCAGCCGCGGCCCGGCCTTCCGTCAGCCGCGGCCCGGCCTTCCGTCAGCCGCGGCCCGGCCTTCCGTCAGCCGCGGCCCGGCCTTCCGTCAGCCGCGGCTGCTGAAGACCGTGCGGGTGGTCGCCGCCCACGGCAGAGATGCTGTGCGAGCGTGTGCCGTTGGCGGTACCGCTGGCGGGACTTCCAACGGTATCGTTGGAAGTCCCGTCAACGGCTTCGGCCGCTTTCGACTATGCCCCCGCCGGCGGGCCGCGTCCGCTGAGCGCGAACGTCAACATCGACGCCACCGTCTGACGGGAACACAGCCCTTCCACGCTCCCATTTTCACGCGCCGCGGGTGGCGAAGCCGCCAGGGAAACTGAGGGGAAAACAGCTCTTCCACTCTCCCATGTTCACTCGCCGCGGGTGGCGAAGCCGTCAGGGAAACCGAGGGGAACACGGCCCTTCCGCTCCCATCTTCACTCGCCGCGGGTGGCGAAGCCGTCAGGGAAACCGATGGGAACAGAGCGCTCGTTGAAGCCAGCGGTTCCTCACCGGGCGCACCCGGCGGGCGCGCGCGCGCGGGCGCGGCGACCCCGGCGGCCGCGGCGCGGGGTAGTACGAAAAGGGAAGATAAGGATTCCCTAACTGTCGGGTCGCGAACGGCCCTCCGCAGGCTCGCTCGCCGGCGGGAAGATAAGGATTCGCCGGAATTCCTTATCTTCCCTCACAGGGCTACCCCGCCGCGGCGGCTCCCGCGGCGGCTCCCACGGCCGCGACGGCTCCCGCGGCGGCTCCCACGGCCGCGACGGCTCCCGCGGCGGCTCCCACGGCCGCGGCGGCTCCCGCGGCGGCTCCCACGGCCGCGACGGCCGCAACCGGGCGGAAGGGGATGGTCGCGTGCACTCACTATCGTCATCTGGGCTGGCAACGTTGTGCCCAGGCCCGCCGAGCGGGGGGAGCGGTCCCTATTACCGCTGGGAAGCGAACTGCCGACGATGTTCCATGAGGGGATCGTGCGCCGCGCGTCGCGCGGAGCCAGGACGAGGGGAGGCAGCGCCATGGACGTGCTCATCGCACACGGCAGCGAAGCTTCACGAGGCAAACTGGCCAGGACCCTTGCGGGCCAGGGGGTCGAGCTGGTGGAGGCCGGGCTGGGGGCCGACGCCCTCGACATGCTCATGGCCGCCAGCGCGCCACCGCTTGCGCTGATCGACTGGGATCTCCCCGGGTGCGATGGCCCCGAGCTCTGCCGGCTGGTGCGCGCGCGGCGCGGCGCCGGTCCCCCGTACATCATCCTGCTGGCGCGCAGCGACCATCGCCTGGCCGAGGGCCTCGAGGCGGGGGCTGACGACTGCGTCCATACTCCCGCCGACGCGGACGAGCTGCGCGCGCGCATCAACGTGGGTCGGCGCTTCGCGGCGCTCCCGTGGGAGCGCGTCGCCCCGGCGGTCAGGGACGACGCGCAGTGCGTGTCCGAGCGCGATACGCACGCCGCGCCCAGGCTCGACGCGCAGCGTTCGCAGGACGACGACGGCGACTGCGGCGCCCTGCCCGCGGGGAAGTTCGAGCTGGAGTCGGTGCTCGTCGCGCAATGACAGGCGGCGCCGGGCGGCCGCCCGGCGCCGAGGAGCGCGCCCGCCGGGCAGCCCGGCGCGCCGCCTCGCCCGGCCTCTTCTCCAGGCGCGCCCGCCGGCCCGACCCGGCCGCGCCTCTGGTGGTTGATATTCAGCCAGTAAGTGGTTGAGATTCGTCCGCTGGTGTTCTACTATCGCAGCCATGCTGCACCGTACCATCACCGCTGAGCTTCTGGCTGCGCTGGGCGACACGCCCGTCGTGGCCCTCAACGGCGCCAGACAGACGGGGAAGAGCACCCTCGCCCGTGCGATGGTCGAGTCCGCCCATCCGGCGACCTACCTGACGATGGACGACGCCGACGTGCTCGACGCGGCGACCGGCGACGCCCCGGCATTTGTCGCTGGTCTGCAGGGATCCGTGGTGCTCGACGAGGTGCAGCGCGCGCCGGGCCTGCTCCTGGCGATCAAGGCGGCCGTCGATCGCGACAGGCTCCCCGGCCGGTTCTTCCTCACCGGGTCCGCGCGGCTGCTGCTGCTGCCGAGACTGGCCGATACGCTTGCCGGCCGCATCGAGGTGCTGACCTTGTGGCCGTTCAGCAGGGGAGAGGTCGCCGGCGTCCGCGACTGCCTGGTCGAGCGCCTGTTCCATCCCGAGGGGTTCGTGCGCTCGCCCACGGCCGACGACGCGCGCCTCGCCCGTGATGCGCTGGCGTCCATGATGGTCGCCGGCGGCTTCCCGGAGGCCGTGGCGCGTGCGTCGGACGCGCGGCGGGCGGCGTGGTTTCGGTCGTACATCGCGACCGTCACCGAGCGCACGGTCCGCGACGTGGCGGCGATCGCCGGCCTGTCCGAGCTGCGCCGCCTGCTCGCCGCGCTGGCGGCTCGATCGGGCGCCCTGCTCAATCTGGCCGATCTGTCGCGCACTCTGGGCCTGCCGCAGACCACGGTCAAGCGCTACGCGGCGCTTCTGGAGATCGCCTTCCTTACGCTGCGTCTGCCGGCGTGGACCGTCAACATCGCCTCGCGGGTCGTCAAGACACCCAAGGTGTACATCGCCGACAGCGGCTTGCTCACCCACCTGATCGGCGCCGATGCCGACCGACTCGCCGACGACCCGATGCTTTTCGGCCAGGTCCTGGAGAGCTTTGTGGTCGCGGAGCTCCGGCGGCAATCCACGTGGAGCTCTCTTGCCGCCGGCATGCACCACTTTCGCACCCATGCGGGGCGAGAGGTCGATGTGGTGTTCGAGGATCCGTCTGGGCGAGTGGTCGGCGTGGAGATCAAGGCCACCACGTCGCCGTCGTCCGCGGACTTCGCCGGCCTGCGGGCGCTTGCCGAGGCGGCCGGCCCGCGCTTCGTGCGCGGGGTCGTGATCTGTCTCTGCGACAGGCCGCTGCTCTTTGGCTCTCGCCTGCAGAGCCTGCCGTTGGCTCAACTCTGGGCGCCGACGCCCGTCGGAAGGAGCCCGGGTGGCCGGGCGCTTCAATGATCGCGTCGAGGCGCGCCCGCCGGCCCGACCCGGCCGCGCCCGAGTCCGGTAGACTGTGCCGGTCAACAGCCCCCGCCAAGATACGCGGGCGCGCGGCAGAAAGGACCGGTCCGCTCATGAGCGCGAAGGTTCTGGTGCTCGGCGGCTACGGCACGACCGGCACGACGCTCAGCGAGCTGCTGCTCGAGTACGGCGACGCGGAGATCGTGCTGGCCGGGCGCAACCGCGCGAAGGGCGAGAAGGCCGCCGCGGCGCTGAACCAGCGGTTCCCGGGGCGCGTGACGGCGCGGGTGGCCGACGCCGCGGACGCGGCGTCGCTGGCCCGCGCCTTCGACGGCATCGACCTGGTCGCCGTGGCCGCCAGCGTGCTGGCGCACGCCGGCGACGTCGCCGAGGCGGCGCTGAACGCCGGCGCCGACTACTTCGACCTGCTGCTCAGCGGCGCGGCGAAGTTCGCCGCGCTCGAGCGGCTGCGCCCGCGCATCGAGCGTGAGGGGCGCTGCTTCATCACCGACGGCGGCATCCACCCGGGGCTCTCGGCGGCGATGATCCGCGCGCTGGCGCCGGCCTTCGGCCGGCTCGAGCGCGCCGACGTCGGCGGCCTCATGCGCGTCGACTGGAACGCCTACGCCTTCGCGATCGACACGATCTACGAGTTCGCCGACGAGCTCAAGGACTACCGCGTCGAGGCGCTCCGCGACGGGGTCTGGACCAAGCTGGCGTGGCGCGACGCCACGCGCGCCTTCGACTTCGGCGCGCCCTACGGCAGCGAGCGCTGCGCCATCATGTTCATGGAGGAGCTGCGGCGGCTGCCCGAGCAGATCCCCACGCTGCGCGACTGCGCCTTCTACGTCTCGGGCTTCAACCGGGTGGTCGACAACGTGCTGATGCCGCTCGGCGTGGGAGTGATGAAGCTGTCGCCGCGCACGCTGGGCAAGCCGTACGCGCGGCTGCTCGCCGGGGCGCTCCGCAGGTACGGCCGCCCGCCGTATGGCACTGTGTGGCAGGTCGAGGCGACGGGGGAGATGGCCGGCGGGATGACGACCGACGCAGATGCGACCGGAGCCGGAGCGGCCGGCGGCGCTGCGAGCGCCGGCCTCCGCCTTTCGCACCCCGACGGCTACTGGCTGACGGCCGCCGCCGCGGCCGCCTGCCTGCTGCAGTGGCTGGACGGCTCGCTGCGCGAGCCGGGCGTGCGCCTGCAGGCCCTGGCGGTCGACCCGGCGCGCCTGCTGCGCGATCTGCAGCGCATGGGCGCGCGGCTCGCCGGCCGCGGGGTGGATGTGGGGGCGCTCCTCGGCGAGGCGCCGGCGCCGGTCTGAACGCATCGGCCGGCCCTCGGCCGACAGTGCCGCCACCGGCATCTGGCGGGATCCGGACAATCACCGGGATCCGCCGGGCGGCCGTTCGTCCTCGACGACGGTCTGACGGCCGCGCCCGGTGGTCTTGTGGCGGCGGCTTCTGCGGTCCCTCACGCGTAGCGGGATCATGGCCGCGACCTGCGGGCTCCGCCCCTTGACTCCGGCTGGGTCCGGTGGCCTGATAGGTTCCGACGACGCAACGCGGGGGGGCTCCCATGGGTGTACAGGATGACGGACGCGGGCGCTGCGCCGCGCGCCGGTCGCGCCGGTTCGGCGGCGGCAAGCTGCCGGTTGTCCTCGCCGTCGCCGCGGCGGCGCTGCTGGGAGTAGCCTTGAGCGGCGCGGGCCCGTTTGGCCCCGGAGCCCGCGCCGCGGGCTCCGGCGGCTCACCGAGCTCCGCCGCCAAGCTCGTTCTGCGCATCGGCGTCACCCAGGACGTCAACAGCATGAACCCGTTCGTCGGGTTCACCGATACCGCCTACGACGTCTACTCGCAGAACTACGAGTTCCTCGTCGAGCGGCGGCCCGAGGACTACATGCCGGGCCCCGACGGCGTCGCCGAGAGCTGGGAGTCGTCGTCCGACGGCAAGACCTGGACCTTCCACCTGCACAAGGGCATCACGTGGCAGGACGGACGGCCGCTCACCGCCGACGATGTGGTCTTCACGTACAACTACATCGTCGACAACCAGATCCCGGCGTACACCGGCGCCGCCGCCGGCATCACAAAGGCGGTCAAGGTCGACGACCACACCGTGCAGCTCGTCACCAGCCGGCCCAAGGCCGACATCCTCAGCATGTGGATCCCCATCCTGCCGAAGCACGTGTGGGAGAAGATCTCGCCCGAGGAGGCGACCGCCTCCTTCGAGAACCCGACCCCCATCGGCAGCGGCCCCTTCCAGGTGGTCGAGTGGAAGCGCGGTTCCTACGTGCGCATGAAGGCGAACAAGAACTACTGGCTGGGCGCGCCGGCGGTCGACGAGGTCATCTACCAGATCTACAAGAACGCCAACACGATGGTCGAGGACCTCGTCGCGGGCACGATCGACTGCGCCCAGGGCATCCCGCCGGCGGCGTTCCGCAAGCTCGAAGCGACGCCCGGCATCAAGGCCATCGCCTATCTCGGGCCCGGCTGGGACCACATGAACTTCAACTGCTACGACAGCCCGGACTCGCGCGGCGCGCCGGTGCTCAGAGACCCGAGGTTCCGCGTCGCGCTCGACTACGCCATCGACCGCGACAAGCTGGTGGCGATCCCCTACGGCGGCCTTGCCGTCCCCGGCTCCACGGTCCTGCCCCCGGGCTTCTGGAAGGATCCCGACTACCACTGGCAGCCTCCCGCCGGCGTGCTGCGGACCTTCGACCTGGCCAGGGCCGGCGCCATGCTCGACGCGGCGGGCTACGTTGACACCGACGGCGACGGCGTCCGCGAGTCCCAGGGCAAGCCCATCAAGCTGCGGCTGTGGGCTCCCACCGGCTCCATCCAGATGCAGACGTCGGCCAAGCTCATCACCGGCTGGTTCAGGGAGCTCGGCCTCGACATCAAGTACCAGGTCGTCGACGAGGGCGTCATCAACGACGGCGTCTGGAACTACGAGGGCGGCGCCTACGCGCCCGACTACGACCTCTATCTGTGGAGCTGGGGCGGCATGGCGGACCCCAGCCAGACCCTGGACTCGTACACCACGGCCCAGATCGAGGGCTGGAACGAGCCCTGCTGGTCGGACGCCGCCTACGACCGCGCCAGCGAGCTGCAGATGCACGAGCTCGACGCGCAGAAGCGCGCCGCCGCCATCGACAGATGCCAGGAGATCATGTACGCGGCGAACCCGCAGGCGGTCACCGTCTACGCCAAGCTCCTGCAGGCGGTCAACACGAGCAGGTGGGACGGCTGGGTCTACTCCACGATCGAGGGCGGCCAGGCGTTCTACAGGCAGGCCAGCCAGAAGACGTTCCTCACCGTTCGCCCGAAGGTCGGCGCGCAGGCGACCGCCGGCTCGCGCGGCTGGATCTGGGGGCTGGTCGCGATCGCCGGGGCCATCGCCATCGTGGTCGTGGTGGCGCTGCGCCGGCGGGCACGCGGCCGCGTGGAAGAGGCCGACTGACGAGGTCGCGCACGGGGACGCCGGGCCGCGCACGCCGGGCCGCGCACGCCGGGCCGCGCACGCCGGGCCGCGCACGCCGCCGGCCGCTTCGCCGTCATCCGGGCGTCCGCCTGACATCTGTGTCTGTCCGCCGCGTCGGTGAGCACTTTCGCGGGATGGTAGGACTGCCCGTTCTGCTAGACTCCAGCGGTCAACAGCCCCCGCCAAGGTACGCGGGCGCGAGAATCGCAAAGGACCGGTGTCCCCATGCAGATCACCCTCCCCGACGGCTCACCCCTGGAGCTCGCCGACGGCGCCACGGTGCGCGACGCGGCGAGCTCCAGGGGTGCGCGACTGGCGAAAGCCGCCATCGCGGGCCGCGTGACCGCCGCCTCCGAACCCGACGTCACCCTCCTGGTCGACGTGACCGCCCCGCTGCACGACGGCGAGCGCCTCGACATCGTCACGCTCAAGGGCGACGACCCCGACGCCATCGACGTGCTGCGTCACACGGCGTCGCACATCATGGCGCAGGCCGTCCTCCGCCTCTTCCCGGGCGCCAGGTACGCCATCGGCCCCACCATCGAGAACGGCTTCTACTACGACTTCCAGTTGCCCGCGCCCATCACCGAGACCGACCTCGCGCGCATCGAAAAGGAGATGGCGAGGATCGTCAGCCAGAACCTGCCGGTGACGCGCACCGAGCTGTCGCGCGCCGAAGCTCTGGCGGTGTTCGGGCCGGCGGGCGCAGCCGGGCCGGCGGGCGCAGCCGGGCCGGCGGGCGCAGCCGGGCCGGCGGGCGCAGCCGCTCCGGCCGCCTCGGGCGCGGACCAGCCCTTCAAGGTCGAGCTCATCGAGGATCTCGTCGCCGCCGCCGCGGCGGAGGGCGGCGAGGTCCCGACGATCAGCGTCTACGCCCAGGGCGAGTTCATCGACCTCTGCCGCGGGCCGCACCTGCCGAGCACCAACAAGCTCGGCAACGGTACCTTCAAGCTCACCAGCCTCGCCGGCGCCTACTGGCGTGGCGACGTGGCCAGGCCCATGCTCACGCGCGTGTACGGCACGGCCTTCGCCACCAGGGAGGAGCTGGCCGCGCACCTCGAGGCCCTCGAGCTCGCCCGCCAGCGCGACCACCGCCGCATCGGCCGCGACCTCGACCTCTTCAGCTTCCACGAGGAGGGCCCCGGTTTCCCCTTCTTCCATGCCAAGGGCATGCGCATCTGGAACGCGATCATCGACTACTGGCGTGCCGAGCACGTGGCCGCCGGCTACGAGGAGATCCGCACGCCGCAGATCCTGCGCCGCGAGCTCTGGGAGCTCAGCGGGCACTGGGAGAACTACAAGGACAACATGTACTTCACCGAGATCGACGAGCAGCCGTTCGCCGTGAAGCCCATGAACTGTCCCGGCGGCCTGCTTGTGTACAAGAGCCGCCGGCGCTCCTACCGCGACCTGCCGCTGCGCCTCGCCGAGCTCGGCCAGGTGCACCGCCACGAGATGAGCGGCGTGCTGCACGGCCTCTTCCGCGTGCGCTACTTCACCCAGGACGACGCGCACATCTACTGCACCCCGGACCAGCTCGAAGACGAGGTCCGCGGCGTCGTGCGCTTCATGCACCACATCTACGCCGCCTTCGGCTTCAGCGACGTCAAGATCGAGCTCAGCACGCGGCCCGCCAAGAGCATCGGCAGCGACGAGATGTGGGCGCGCGCCGAGGGCGCGCTCGCCCGCGTGCTCGACGCCGAGAAGGGCGCCGACGGCGAGCCTCTCGCCTACGTTCTCAACCCCGGCGACGGCGCCTTCTACGGCCCCAAGATCGACTTCCACATCCGCGACGTCATGGGTCGCACCTGGCAGTGCGGCACCATCCAGGTGGACTTCGCCATGCCCGAGCGTCTCGACATCACGTACACCGGGGCCGATAACGAAGAGCATCGGCCGGTCATGATCCACCGCGCTCTGCTGGGCAGCATCGAGCGCTTCATGGGCATCCTCCTGGAGCATTACGGCGGCAACCTGCCCACGTGGCTGGCGCCGGTGCAGGCGCTCGTCATCCCGATCGCCGACCGGCACGCGGCCTACGGTCACGAGGTGCTCGGCGCCTTGCGCCAGGCCGGCATCCGCGCCGACCTCGACGAGCGCAGCGAGAGCATGGGCCGCAGGATCCGCGACGGCCAACTGCAGAAGGTGCCGTATCTGCTGGTGGTCGGCGACAAGGAGCAGGAGATTCGCGAGGTGGCGGTGCGCGAACGCGGCGAGCAGAAGGGCTCCGCCCTGCTTGCCGACGCCGCGGCGCAGATCGCCGCCGAGATCGCGGAGCGCCGGCTGCCGCCGGCCTGACGGCGGCGCCGGCCGGAGACGCTGTGGTCCAGCTTCTCACGCAGATCATGCCGGTGGCCGTGGCCATCGCCGTGAACCCGGTGCCGATCATCGCCGCCATCGTGATGACGGCCACGGAGCGGCCGCGGGCCAACGGCGCCGCCTACCTCGCCGCGCTCACCGGCGTCTCCTACGCCTTCGGCGCCGTCGTGCTCGTGGCGCTTCACGGTCAGGCGTTGAGCGCCGGTTCGCGCACCGGCGAGATCGTGCAGGTGCTCTGGCTGCTCGTCGGGCTCGCGTTTCTGGTGGCGTTCGTCGTGCTCCTGGTGCGCCGGCCCAAGCCGGGCCAGGCGCAGAACGAACCCGGCTGGATGCGCTGGATCGGCCGCCTGGGACCGGCCGGCGCGGCCGTCGTGGGCGTCTTGCTGGTGAACTACGAGATGGAGGGGCCGGCGCTCACCGACATCCTCGCCGCCGGGGTCAGCCGCACGGCGGCCATGGGCGCGCTGGCGATCTTCGTCGCCGTCGCCGTGAGCACGTCCTACATCCCGATCGTCGCCTACGCCGTGGCTCCCGCGGCGGTCGGCGGCGTGCTCACCCGGGTCAAGGACTGGCTGGCGCGCTACAACCGCCCGATCCTGATGGTGGTGTTCGCCGCCATCGGCTTGCTGTACACGATCAAGGGGCTCGCGGGCCTGCTCGGCTGAACGACCGTCTCACGGGGCTCGCTCCTGAAGGTGGCGTGGCAGACGCCGGCCCCGTCCCGCCGTCGCTCGTCGAGCACTGGACCGTGCTGGTCGTCGAACGCCGCTGGGCGCCGGCGATGGAGCTCATGGTCCAGCCGCCCGAGCGTCCGGAGTCTGAGCGTGAGGCGCTCGAACTCTCGCTCCGGACCCTCGAGCTCATCTGAGGGCAAGGGGCGGCGGAGCCCTTCGGCCCCGCCGCCGCGAACGTCCACCCGCCCACGGCGCGAACGTCACCCACGCCCCCCGATTGTCATCTTGACCACTTCTGTCCATACTGTGACCATGGACACCGTGTCCGTCGCCGAACTCAAAGCCAGGCTCAGCCACTACCTCCGCGAGGTGCGCGAGGGCCGGTCGTTCACCGTGCTCAGCCGCGACATCCCGGTCGCGACCTTGGGTCCGTTCGAGCCCGACGAGATCGACGATCTCGAGATCATCGAGCCCACCGAAGACCCGGCCCTGTGGGGCCAGGTCGACCTGCCGCCGCTGGCTCTGTCGCGCGATATCGTCGACTACCTCATCGAAGTGCGGCAGGATCGCGATTTCGGCCTTGCCGCCTCCGCTAACGCGCCGGCGCACCCGCGAGGCCTGGCCAGCGGGGCTCAGGTCTCCGGGGCCGGCTCTGCCACGGGCGCGGTGGACGAGTGATCGCCTATGTCGATTCGTCCGTTCTCTGTCGGGTGGTGATGCGCCAACCGAACCGCCTTGAGGAGCTCGAGACGTGCTCGCAGCGGCTCACCTCGCTGCTTACTCAAGTCGAATGCCTGCGGGCCATCGACAAGGCCCGCCTTGACGAAGGGCTCGATGAGGACGAGATCCTGGCACGCCGCCTCGTCCTCTTTGAGCAGCTCCGGCGTATGAGCAGGACCGCGGTCTCTCGGTCGGTGCTTGACCGCGCCGGGTCTTCTTTTCCATTGCCGGTCAAGGCTCTCGATGCGATTCATCTGGCGACGGCCTTGCAGCTGCGCGAGCGCCGGTATCACGAGCTCGTGTTCGCGACGCACGATCGCCAGCAGGGTCGTGCCGCGCTCGCGCAGGACTTCGAGGTCATCGGCCTGTAGGCGCATCCGGCGCGCCGTTTCCGGGCCTGCCCGCGGCGCGCCTGGGTGACGTGACCGCCGTTTCCCGCCGCCGCCGCGAACGTCCACCTGCCCGCGACCGCCACCGTCTCCGCGCGCCGCGGCGCATCGCGCCCTTGACTCCGTGCTCGCCGCGTCGTGTGATGCAGCGGCAAAGCGCGGCGGCGACGAGCGGCGGGAGGCGGCATGCGGCCACAAGTGAGCTGGACCACGGCGGAGGAGCGCCGCCTGATCGTCGACCAGGCGCTCGCGCTGCTGGAGACGGTCGGCATGCGCTTCGGCGCCTGCGCGTCGCTGCAGCGGCTCGCGGACGCGGGCGCGCGCGTCGACCGCGAAACGGGGGTCGCGCGCCTCCCCCGCGAGCTCGTCGAGCGCGCCCTCGCCGGTTGCCCGCATGAGGTGTTGCTGGCGGGGGCGACCACCGAGCAGGACCTCGTGCTCGACGGCTCGGCGGTGCACTTCCTGCCTTCGGGCACCCCCACCAGGATCCTCGACGACGAGACCGGCCTGGTGCGCTCGAGCACCACCGACGACCTGCGCCGGGCGGCTATCGTCGCCGATGCGATGCCGGTGGTCGACATCATGTGGCCGCCGGTCGGCGCCGCCGATGTGCCCGAGGACGAAATGGAGCTCACCGAGCTGCTCACGGTGCTCGAGTGGAGCGGCAAGCACCTGCAGCACGAGGTCACGGCGCCCTGGCACGTCGCTGCGATGCTGGAGTCGATGAGCGAGCTCTGCGGCGGGCTCGACGCGTACTGCGCGCGGCCGCGCGTCAGCTTCGTCTGCTGCACGCACTCGCCGCTTGGGGTCGGCGGGGCGTTCCTCGACGTCAACATCGAGATGGCGCGGCACGGCGGGCCGATCCTCGTATACCCGATGCCGATCGCCGGAGCGACTGCGCCCATGTCGGTGGCCGGCGCCGTGACCATGAACGTCGCCGAGTTCCTCGCCGTCGCTACGGCCATCCAGATGGCGGCGCCGGGGGCGCCGCTCATCATGGGCGCCGGCGCCGGCTTGCTCGACATGAAGGCTGGCGCCTTCAGCTTCGGCGCCCTCGAGACGGCGCTCATGTGCGCCGCCTGCGTCGAGGTCGGTCACGAGCTGGGCGTGCCGGTGCTGGCGCCGGGCCTCGCCACCGACGCGCTGCACGGCGGCGTGCAGGCCGGCTACGAGAAGGCGCTCAAGGGCTTGGCCGTGGCGCAGAGCGGCGCCGACCTCATCACCGGCGGCATCGGCCAGCTCCACGGCGCCGGGCTGTTCAGCCTGCCGCAGGTGGTCATCGATGCGGAGATCGCCACGATGATCACGCGGCTGCTGGCCGGGGCAGAGGTGTCGCCGAGCAGCATCATGAGCGAGGTGACGGCGCGCGTCGGTTTCGACGGCGACTTTCTGCGCCAGAAGGAGACCTCGCGCAGGCTGCGCGCCGGCGAGGTCTTTCTGCCCGAGGTCGCGAGCCGGGTCACGGTGGCGGCGTGGGAGGCGGGCGGCCGCGACGAGCTCGACGCCGCGCGCGAGCGCGCCCACGAACTCATCGTGGCCGCCGAGGCGCGGGGGCCGCTGCTGCCCGAGGGCGTGCGCGAAACGCTCCGCGCCATCGCCGCCGACGCGCTCGCGGAGGCACGCGCCGCGCAAGGCGGCTGAGGCGGCCGGTCGCGCGGGGGGCCGCTTTCACAGGGTCCCGTCGCGCGGTCGGCGCCACGAACGGCGAGGCTTCGTAGCCGCGATCCGCATGAGGGCCTTGTCGGTCAGCTCCTCCCCCCGGCTCCCCTCCACCCGCTGTTCAGGGAGATGGCCGGGCCGGACGATGCCGCCCAGATCCACGCCGTGCCCGTGGACTTCGTGTGGCACAGCCTCCCCGGCGACCGCGGCGCGGGGTAGTACGAAAAGGGAAGATAAGGATCCTTGACTGGCGGGTCGCGCACGGCCGTCCGCAGGCTCGCTCGCCGGGGGGAAGATAAGGATTCGCGGGAATTCCTTGTCTTCCCTCACAGTGGTGCGTCCTGAAAGGAAAGGGGTGACGATGTAGAAGGTCGTTGACCCAGACCGTGCTGTGCTAGTGATGGAGGAAAGGCCCTCCGGGTTCGCCGTGCAGGCGGAGAGCCCAAACCGCCGCAGTGTCATGCCGGTCAAGAGCCGGGGTGGGAAGCGACTGCGGAAAAGCCCGCTATCAGCGGGTGTGGTGAGCGACGGGAAGA
>Ga0194044_10000439_pt1 | contig 20490 bp, 17 predicted proteins | sample JunL4417m_MetaG_FD_155460 | JGI IMG/M metagenome (GOLD analysis project Ga0194044, IMG submission 155460) | Anoxic zone freshwater microbial communities from boreal shield lake in IISD Experimental Lakes Area, Ontario, Canada - Jun2016-L442-17m | ecosystem: Environmental > Aquatic > Freshwater...
CCGGGGGGCCGGCCGCTCTCTGCGCCGCCGCGCCGGGGGGCCGGCCGCTCTCTGCGCCGCCGCGCCGGGGGGCCGGCCGCTCTCTGCGCCGCCGCGCCGGGGGGCCGGCCGCTCTCTGCGCCGCGCCGCCGCGCCGGGGGGCCGGCCGCTCTCTGCGCCGCGCCGGGGGGCCGGCCGCTCTCTGCGCCGCCGGCTTCTGCGCTGAAGGACCCCAGGCGGGTAGTGCGAAAAGGGGAGGATCGGCGGGCCTTCTTATCCTCCCTCGCAGCACCACCCCGCCCGCCGCTGCGCGCCGCTCCCCGAAGGCGCGAAGCGCGGAGAAACGTCGGCGGCGACCACAGATCGACCCCACCCGCCGGTCCGCGCCGCGCAGGATGCGCCGCGGCAAGGCGCCCTCGGCGCGACTCTCAAGGCCGGTGCAAACTGACGAGCCCGTAGCAGGCCGGCGGCGACGCCGATCAGAGAGCCGATCCCGACAGCGACCTCGACCCGCTGCTGGTCGCGCCGCACCTGGGCGACAAGCGCGAGACGGCGCTGGCATGACCAAGGCGCTGCGCGGGCTGCGTGCGCGACATCGATGCGCGGCGCGTTCAACGCCGGCATCGTCAACCGCCTGCTCCCGCCAACCACCAGGCGATCGATGCGCCGCGCCCTGACAGCGTCCACGAACCACCGGCTCCACGAACCGCCGACCCGGACCGCCGACCCGGACCGCCGACCCGGACTGCCGGCCCGGACTGCCGGCCCGGACCGCCGGCCCGAGCGGCCGCTTCGCGACACTACGGAGCCGCGATGAAGCGTACTCCGGGCAGATCGCGGAAGTGGGCGTCGTGAGTCCAGACAGTGGCGCCGGCGCGTTGCGCCGCAGCGTAGACGATGCTGTCGGCGAGCGGCAACCGATGGGCCAGACCGGCGCGCGCCGCCGCGAGGGCGGCGTCGGCGTCGAGCGCCACGACCGTGGCCTGGCTCATGACGCCGACCGCGTCGAGCGCCGCCGGCTCCCCCGCCTCGCGCGCCATGGTGCGAAACACCTCGGCCAGGCACACGGCGGGTACCAGCAGCTCATGAGGGTCGCGCAGCGCCTCGTCGTACAGCTCGCCGAGGCTCGTCCCGGCGAAGCGCTCCAGCCAGCCACACGAATCGACGACGATCACACGCGGTCCTCGTCGTCGCGCTCCACAGTGGTGCCGATGCCCGGAAACATGCCGAACGCCTCGCTCAGCGGCCGCACCGGCACGGCGACCACGTGTCCGTCGAGCGCCCACACCTGCATGAGCCGCCCCGGCTCGAGGCCGAGCCGCTCACGTACGTCCTCTGGGATGACGATCTGGAACTTGCTGGAGAGCTTAACCTGGGTCATGAGCGGCCTCGCCGTGACGACATCGTCAACTGCCACGTTGAACGCTACCACTATCGACCACCCCCTACAACGCGCCAGACCGGAAGGATACCTACTCCGGAGTCCGTTGGCAGCGTAGGGCAGCGCGAGAGGCGACGCAAGCGCCGGTGGGTTGACGTTCTCCACGTGACGGGCGGCGGCTCACAAGGATCACGCAGCGCCTCGTCGCCGCCCCTCAAGTGGGCCTCGCTGATCGGAGGCGGTCGTGTGCGGGGCACTCAAATCGCGTAAGTTTTGTACAAAAGCGCAGTTTTGTATGCGAATTGAGGGGACGGCGAGCGGCTACCCCCGTGGAGTCTCCGCGGCAGGATCTCCACATCGGCTGTCCGGGATCCCCAACCGGGTGGCCAACGGCGTCGCCCCGGCGCCGCCAGGCGCCAGGCGGGGCGCCGCTTCATGATGTCGTGACCATCCTCGTCGCTCAGGCGCCGGTGAGCCGCGAATGGGGCGCCCGGCGGCCCCGCCGGCGGCCCCGCCGGCCCCTGCGCGCGCGGCGCGCCATGTCCGCCGTCTCGCGGCTGGCCGCGGCGGCTCCCACGACCCCGGCCCCGGGTAGTGCGAAAAGGGAAGACAAGGATTCCTTAACTGTCGGGTCGCGTACGGCCGTCCGCAGGCTCGCTCGCCGGGGGGAAGATAAGGATTCGCCGGAATTCCTTATCTTCCCTCACACTACTACCCCGCTGCGGCGGCTCCCACGGCTGCGGCGGCTCCCACGGCCGCGGCGGCTCCGGCGGCTGCGGCGGCTCCCACGGCCGCGGCGGCTCCGACGGCTGCGGCGGCCCCTGCGCGCGCGGCGCGCCATGTCCGCCTTCTCGCGGCCGTCGATCCGGAGGCTGAACGCGCAACCGGAGGGAAGGGGATGGTCATGATGCTCTATTCACCGCCGTGATGAAGCAAGGAGACTTGGTGAAGCTGGAAGGACGCTTCGAGGCGGAGACGCTGCGCATCCTGCGACAGATCCACGGAATTGTCGTGGTCGCGGGGCCATCTGGGGCGGACCGCGGGCGGACGCCGTGCTGGATTCCGCCGGGGCCGGGTCCGGCTCGCCGTTGTGACCAGGCAGCGCGCCAATGCCGCCACAGCCGGGCAGCTCGTGCACGCGGCCGAGGTCCGCGCGGGCGCTCCGCTCCTGCTCATCGCCGATGAGACCACGGCGGAGGCAAGATCGATCCTCAGCGAGCATGGGATCGCGGTCGTCGATGGTCTCGGGAACGCGCGCATCGAATTGCCCGCGTTGCTCCTTCATCTGGAGGGGCAGCGACGCCTGCGGCAGTCTCGACCTGCGCGTTTCAGCGGCAAGGCGGGGCTCACGCGGACGCCGCGGCAGCTTGTCAGGGAGCTCGGGGGCGCCCTCGGGCGCAGCGCCGTCGACTATGCGCTCACCGGCGCCGCGGCCGCCGGCCTGGTCGCCCCGTTCGTCACCGCGGTCGCGAGCAAGCGGACCATCGGCGCCGGGTGGCGCTTGTGCTCAGCCGAGGTCCGCGCCGCCGGGTGCGCCGGGGGAGGGTTCGCCGGCGGACGGCGGCGGGCCGGCCCCAGACAGGACGCCGTCGCCGCAGCCCTCCGCCTCCGCCCGCGCCGCGTGACGCGCGTGGCGCAGCGCGATGAGGTCGCGGCCCAGCGTCCAGCCCGCCGAGGCCAGCGGGATCGCCAGCAGCACGCCCACGATCCCGGCCAAGGTCGCGCCGATCAGGGCGGCGATGAAGACGACCAGCGGCGACAGCGTGAGCGTCTTGGCGTACACCACGTTCTGGAGCACGTTGTTCTCGAACTGCTGGTAGGCGACGAAGAAGATGACGAGCACGATACCGTCGACCGCCCCGCCCGTGGCGAAGCCCACGATGCAGACGATGACCGCCCCGATGGTGGCGCCCACCAGCGGGACGATGTCGAGGATCGCGACCAGCACGGCCAGCGTCTCCGCGTAGGGCACCCCGAGGATCTTGAGGACGATGTACGAGGCGACCCCGGCGACGAGGCTGATGGCCAGGTTGCCGCGCACGTAGCCGCCGGTGGCGCGCAGGAAGTTCTCACCGATGCGCGCGACCCAGTGGCGTTCGTCGCCGACGAGGGAATCGAGGATCGCCGTCCAGCCTCGCGGGCCCTCGATGAGCAACATCACCATGATGGTGAGGATGGTGATCGTCGCCGCGAGCACGAACGCCGCCTTGGTGACGGCGCTGACGATGGTCTGCTGGTTGCCGAGGACGACGTTGGCCACCTGGCCGGGCGTCACCGACCTGAGACGCTCGATGACGTGGAGCTTGACCTCGAGGAAGTGCAGCTCGCCGCCGGCGCCGAACAGCGAGTCGACGAGGCGGGGAAGAGCGCGGATGAAGTCGTCTGACTGCAGCACCACCGGCCAGGCGATGGCCACGACTGCCGCGGCGAGCACGGCCACGGTCGCGAACGAGACGACCAGCGAGGCGAGGATGCGGTTCCAGCGGTGCCGCACCAGCCAGCCCACGGCGGGCTGCAGGGCGATCGCCAGGATGATGCCGATGAGCACCCACAGCAGGATGCTGCGGATCTTGATGAAGAACAGCAGCAGGGCGATGATGGCGATCACCGTCAGCGTGGCGACCGCCGTCAGGCGGATCATCTCGGACGTGCGCATGGCCGGCGGGCGTTTCGAGTGGGCGCCGTTCAAGCCGCTCTCGCCTCCTGGTCGGGGTCAGTGCACACGCTGTCGCGCAAAGCGTATCATTGAGCAGCGCTCGCGGGGCCGTCCCGGCCTCGCGCCCCGCACCCGTGGGCCTATAGCTCAGTTGGTTAGAGCAGCCGACTCATAATCGGCCGGTCGCAGGTTCGAGTCCTGCTGGGCCCACCAGAACCATCTGGTTCGAACCTTCGATACGGCCGGGAGCCGCGTCGCTCTCATTGAGAGACCCCTTTCCGCGGGAATTCCTCAGGGAGGAGCCCTGCGGGGTGGGGAATGTGCGTCGGACGGGTAGTCGACCTGCCGTCGTGCCCGCCCGGACTCGCCCTCTCTCCAAATGTGCGGGCAGGGACGCCCAAGTCGCAGCGGCCGTCCGCTTGAAGCGCCGTTTGAGACCGTTGCAGTGCGTGTACGGGATCACTCCATCGTGCTGAAGCCGTCCAACCACAATGCCCGGAGCAATGCGGAGAGAATCTGCGAAGTCCACGATGCGCTCGGAGCAGACCGGTGTTGTCGATACGAAGTCCTCGTACTGGCGACGAGGAATCAGGATGTCGGCGGCAATCCGACCAGCTTCGAGCTCGGCGTCATCGGAGAGCCCGTCAGTCTCGAGATAGGGCGTCTTCTTGCCGTGCTTCAGAACGTGCACGGCCTCGTGAAAGAAACCGAACCAAAGGCGATCATCGGTCTTGTACCGCAGACCCAGATGGATGAGCGCCTTCCGGGGAGTCAGCCATCTCACGGACGCCGACACTCGCGTCTTCGGCGACGGTGGTGGTGTCGCCCGCGGCGAGGCGGTGCTGGACGGCGGCGAGCACGGCCGCGTCGTAGTCACCCCACTGGGCGGCGGCGCGGCGAACGATCTTGGCATGGATGGTGCTCACAACCGGGGCAGGGGCTGAAGCCCCCTGCACCCCCCCGCTTGAATTGCTGAGGGGATAATGGCTAGAAAGCCCGGACAGCACGCACCCTGTGCGAGAGGCGCTTGTAGTAGTTGTACTGGGCGCCATTGTCGAAGTATTGGTGCCACGCGATGAGCGCGTCGTACTCGGAGGAGCTCCAGTAGGCGACGGACCCAAAACCACCTATCGCTGCACGGTTGAGGTACAGCTTGTCCAACTCATCCTTGCTGGGCAAGTACCAGTCGGCATAGCCGTGGCTGGTGTAGGCCCGCGCCACGCCCGCCGCATAGCTGGTGGCAACACGTCCTTGTGTCTTGCAGATCAGATCTGTATTGGCGCGTCCTGTGCCGAGCGCTGTTGCTGTTGCGCCAGTGACCACGTCCCTTCCGTTCCACCAGCGTATTCCTGGTATTGTGACTTGGTCCTCTGCGGCGGCAATCAATCCGTGCGTTTCTCCCGCTACGTAGCCCGGGTCTCCACGTTGAAGGATGTAGGCTACGATGCCGCCCTGGTAGGGATCGCCGACTGCAATCGTCACGGTGAAGCCCATGGCCTTGCTCTTGCCCGCCGCCGTTGTCACCGTGACCGTCACCGCGCCGTACTTGGCCTTCGTGGGCACCTTGCACTTGATCTGCGTGGCCCTCCAGGAGGTGTACGTGGTGCACGTCTTGGCGCCGAACTTCACGGAGCTTGCGCCTCGCGCCGCACCGAAGCCCGTGCCGATGATGGTGACGGTCGCGCCGCGCTTGGCGGAGGCGGGCTTGAGCTTGGCGACGGTGGCCACCGAGCTCTGCCCGCTGGCGGACGGCGAGGCGGAGGCGCCGCCCCCACCGCCGAAAGCGCCGCCGTTCAGCACCACCCAGAGAGTGCCCGCCACAGCGACTACCGCAAGAACGGCGGCGGCGACCAGCCACAGGGCCCGCCGCGAGCCGCGCGACCTGGGGGCCGCCGGACCACCCACGGCAGGAAGAGGCGAGTCGTGTCCGTGTGGCGCCGCGGCCAGAACCGGCGCGGGCACAGGCTGCTCTGTGGCCGGGGCAGGCTGAGGCGCTTGGGCGAGCGGTTCCGCCTGCTTCGCCGGCGCTTTGTCTGACGCAGGGCGGCGCGGCGTGACCACAGAACCGGCCGGCGGTGGCGCGGCCGGCAGTGGGGCTTCGACGCGCGTGGGGCCCAGCGGCGGCGGCGCGGTCGCCGGTGCGTGTGCGGCTTCGCTCTCGGCGACCAGCGGCCCCAACTCCTCCCGCAGGGCGGCGGCGAGCGCCTGCCCCGTCTGGAAGCGCTCGCCCGGATCCTTGGCGAGGGCCGTGCGCATGAGATCGTCGATGGGCGGCCGCAGCGCGGGGTTCAGGGGGCACACCGCAGGCACCGCCGCCGTCACGTGCTTGAAGAGCACGCCGGGCAGTGAGTCCGCCTCGTAGGGCACCCGCCCGGCGAGCGCCTCGAAGAGCATCACGCCGAGCGCGTAGAGGTCACTGCGCCCGTCGGCGGCGAGGCCCTGGGCCTGCTCCGGGGACATGTAGTGGGCCGAACCCATCACCGTGCCAGTCGCGGTGTGCTGCGTCATCCCGATGATCCGCGCGATGCCGTAGTCGGTCAGCACCGGCTCGCCCTGCGCCGTGAGCAGCACGTTGGCCGGCTTGATGTCGCGGTGGATCATGCCCTGCCGGTGGGCGTAGTCGACGGCCGCGCAGAGCGGCTCGAAGAGGCGCAGCACCTCGGCGGCCGGCAGGCGGCGTCCTTCCGCGGCGATCTCCCCGAGGCGCGCCGCGAGGGTCGCGCCCTCGACGAACTCCATGACCATGAAGTAGTGCTCGTCGATGTGGTCGAAGTCGATGACGCGCACGATGTTGGGGTGGCGCAGGGCGGCGACCGCCTGCGCCTCGCGCTCGAACCTGACCAGCAGGCTGGGGTCGTCCGCGAGGTCCGCGCGCAGCACCTTGACGGCCACGGTCTGGCGCAGGCCTGGGTGCGTGGAGCGGTAGACCGTGGCCATGCCGCCGCGACCGATGAGCGCTGTGATCTCGTAGCGCCCCAGCGTGCGACCGATCAGCTCGTCCGCCATGGCTCCCCATCCCGCCTTTCGCCCGACGTGCGCCTCTGCGCTTCTTCAGGAGGCGGACCTCGCGCCCGGCTCGGGCCCGCGGCTCAGGCGTGACGGCGCTTCCTTCGTCGCCCGTCTCGTGCTCCACTGCGAAGGCGCGAACCCCGTCGTCTTCACCCACCTCTTCGACAGCGGGGACGGCGCACTTGAATCGGCGACGAGGCCGTAGCAGGCAGCCTACCACGCGTCTCTCTTGCCGCGCTCAGCCCACCGGTCGCCAGTACATGCCCTGCGGTTGCGGGCCGCCCCCTGTCGTTTCACGGCGAAGCCCATGGCGTTGCTCGGGCGGCTCGCCGTCGTCATGCCAGGGTAGCGCACGCGAGCGGCGACGAGTGGAGCTGATCGCCGCCTCGCTGCCGCCATGGCATCTGCGTGCCGCGAGCGGCGGCCGGTGTAGATGCAGCCTCCGGCCGGGTGGAGATGCGCACCACGCCTGCCCCTCGGACGGACCAGCGCGCCACGTCAAGAGCGTGCGGGTGTACGTTCGCCGCCGGCGGGGTGGCGCGGCGCGGACGCGCACGAGCCGCGACGGGACAAAGCCAACACGGCGTCACCTGTGCCGCCCGCACCACCTCACCCGTCGCCGGCAGGAACTGAAATCATGTGCGGGCGCGAATCCGAAGCTGGAAACGGGCTCTGCCAGGCAGATGCCACCCTGCGCGACGTGGCGGCTGGAGAGCGGCAGCCCGCACGTCAACTTGGCCGCCAGCCTCTGCTGCCGGCCTCATAGGCCTGCGGATCTCCCGGCGCTTCTCCGTGGCATGCGGGTCTGGGCGTCGCGGCCATTGTCCAACTGGCGCCGCGCGACCGGCTCAGAGGCACTCTGCGCGGACAGCCGAATCACCGCTCGGAGTGCCACGATGCAGCGTGCCCCCCGGCGGTCAGTCCCAACAGGTCATTGCGCCCGCGGGGTCCACCACCATCTTGGGCTGACCGCACTTCGGACAGGTTGCGCGGTCCCGCAGCGGGCGATCCTGGTGGCATTCGGGGCAGGGGTAGCTGTCGCGCTGTCGCCCCTTCCAGCCCTCGTCCCACGCCTTCAGCCCGGTATCGGCCTGTTGCACGCCGTGCTCGGGGCACACTGCCGGGGTGGTGACGTCGCCGCTGAATCCGTAGTCGAAGTCGGCGGTGACCCACTTGGCCTCGTGGCCACAGCTCTCGCAGAGATAGTCGCGTGCAGACCCCATGGTCCCTCCTTCTCTCCAGTCTGCCGCAGGTGCACACCGTCACTCGGGACTGCGGCCAGGACAGGCCTCCCTCAGCGTGCGAACACCGTGCGCGGGTCGCGCCGCAGGGCCTGCGGGCGCGCTACTCCTCCGCGCGAACGGTGTCGATGAACCACTCAAGCGCGGCGAAGAGCTTCTGCAGCGCGCCCTCCTCGGCGAGGACGTCGAGTCTGATACGCGGGCGGCGGACCGGCGTGCCCCCGACGGTCGACTCATCGATGTTCACGGACGGGATCTCGTTGAACCTGCGCGGCAGCGCAGCGCGCATCTCGGCGCCATTGAAGGGCGACTTGGTGCGCAGGTACTCGAACTGGCATTCCAGCGTGCCACCCGTCCAGAGGGCGACGACCGGGTACCACACCCCCTCGCGCATCAGCTTCAAGGTGAACGAGCCCTCGTTGCCGTGACCCCAGGAGCTCCCGGGCAGCGACTCCCTGGCCCACTCGTAGATGCGACGGGCGGCTGCGACCCCATCGGGATCGCGCTCCGCCAGCGCCGCGAAGAACGAGGCCTCATCCCACTCGCGACCTGCCGACCGCGCCGTGCTCTTCCTCGCCCGCGCCTCCTCGGTCAGGCCGATGACCTTGGGCGCCAGCGTCTTGAGACCCTCGCCGACGAACTGCTTGATCTCGACGGCGACCACCTGCGTCTCGCGCATCTGGGCGTTGAGGAGCTCGACGATGCGCCGCGGCTCGGGGGGGATGGCGTCGGCCACGAAGACGAGGCGCATCCTGCCGGCCCTCAGGTTGGTGTTCGCGCGTTCCCAGAGATCCCGCGGATCGATGGCCTCGCCAAGTCGGTTGGCGATCTCCTCTCCGGGGTCCAGCCCGTCCGCCGCGCAGCGCTCCTCGAACTGCTCGGCCAGAGGGGCTTTGCAGGCCCGTAGGCGTTGGCGTTCGCCGCGTAGTCGAGCATCTGCCCGACGACTTCACGGCGGATGCGCAGGTCGGACGCACGCTTGACCTCGACCAGAGTCGACCAGTCGCCGTCAGAAACGCAGGAGATCCTTCGAGCGGCGGTCAAGAAGCGCAGGGCGAACCGATAGGAAGACAGAGAAGAGCGAGGGGCGCAGTGAGTCTTCACGCGCACTCCTGCTCACAAGCACGAAGGGGCCAACGTAGAACCACGCGCGACTGCCCTTCTTGCCGTCCCCGCGCTCTGATAGCCTTCGTTCAGTCGCGGTGTTGACGGGGCGCAACGAGCCATTGAGGTTACTCCGCAATGCCGCGAGCGGCGAGTGTCAGGGGAAATGCGGGCGAGAGAACCGTCTCGCCTCGCGCTGACGAAAGGCGTGCTGCCGGACCCATGACGAGACCGCCATCACCTGCATTCCTTGTGCCTGCTATGGACGTCGATGCGCCGTACGTCTCTCGGTTGTCGGCGCGGTCGGCCCTGTACACCGACCTTCGACTCCTTCTGGACAACGCCTCTTCCGTGCTTCCAGACGGGGGTATCGAGCGTTCGTCCTGGACGAGAACCGCCTCCGCCGCTCCTCCGGCTCGTCGCGCAACAAGCTGTGGAAGGAGCTCAGCGCGCGCTATCGGCTGGTCGGCGCTGACCCGCTCTTCGTTGTCTTCCAGGAAGAGTGGTCTCGCTGCGCCTCAGAGGCGGAGAGGGCGCTGACGGCGTACGTGCTGCTCGCGCTCAACGATCGGCTCGTGGGGGACCTCGGTATGTACTGGCTCTTCGAGCGGCTGCGGAGTGCGCCTGCCGAGCTGCGGGTGGACGACGTTCTCGGGTTCGTCGCTCGGTCCGCGCGCGAGCATCCGGAAGCAGGGCGGTGGTCAGAGACCACGACGCTGAGGGTGGCTCAGCACTACCTCGCCAGCCTTCGCGACTGCGGACTCGCGCGAGGCACGCGGCGAAAGGTCACGGTGCGCCCCGCCCTCTACGCCGGACCCGTCCGGCTCCTCGTTCGCGCCCTGGCGCTGGCCGGCATCTCGGGCTTGAGCGCGCTCCGGTCACCGCTGTTCCGGCTCCTTGCCCTCGACAGCGCCGAGGTCATCGACGCTCTCGGCGAGCTCAATGGCGCGGGTGCGCTGCGCTTCCGCATGCAGGCAGACATCGTCGAGCTCGACGCAGAAAGAATCAGCCCGACGGCGGCAACTACCTCGCCGTGAAGCTCTTCTGGCAGTAGGAGTCGGTCCCGTGACGAAGCCCGTGCGCGCACTGGCCGCACCTCCTCATGCGGCAGACACACGGGTACACCATTGGCACGCCTCTCACCTTCTGGGGCGCCAGTTCTCGACCGAGGCCGAGGTCGATGACGTGCTGCAGGTGGCGTCGGACGAGATCAAGGCGAAGATCCGTGACGGCTTCACTGTGATCGCGGATTGACGCAGTGAGCGACGTGCCTCACGACCAGGGCGGCCAGCGGGCGCTTGAAGGCCGGCAGAAAGACGCGGTGAAGGCCTGGGCGCCGAAGGTTCGGCGCAGCCTTGAGGACGAGTTCACCGCGCAGCTCAAGCGGCTTGGCCTGAAGCGCAACGGCAGGCACGACGACGTGACGACGATGAGCCTGCAGGGCGACGATGTCGATGTGCGGCAGCGCCTCGAGGCGCTCCTGACGCGCGAGACGGTGGCCGAGGGCTCACCCGAGCGAGGCTTCGCCACGGTCGTTGACGAGCTTGCCTACACGCTGCTGAACCGCCTCGTCGGGTTGAAAGCCATGGAAGCCCGTGGCCTTCTGTATCTCCCGCCACCGGCGCATCCGGAGTCTCCTCCGGAGCTGACCGAGATCCTCACGCGAGGCGCCGACCAGGCATACTCCCGCTTTCTCCGCGACTTGCGTGCAGCAGGAGGCGGCCGCTACAAGTACGGGGACGATGGCGAGGAGGCGCTGCTGCGGGACGGCCTCACGCTGGCGTTCGCGCATCTGACCGGCGAGATCGGCGTCCTCTTCGATCCCAGCCACGAGTACGCGTGTGTGTGGCCCACGCACGCCACGCTCAGCGCCGTGATCGCCATGATCAACGATGGCCTTAAGGCGGACGCCTATCGCGCCCGCGACTTCCTCGGCTGGGTCTACCAGTTCTTCAATCGCGAGGAGAAGGAGCGTGTTCGCAAGGCGACCGGCGGCACTCCGCGAACGTCTCACGAGCTGGCCGTCATCAATCAGTTCTACACTCCCTCCTGGGTGGTCAAGGCGCTTGTTGACAACACGCTGGGGCGACTGTGGCTGCAGATGCATCCGGACTCGTCTCTCGCCCCCGGATGGTTTGCGTCCGCGGAAGCGCCCGCAGACGAGCCGGGCATCCGCGCCGACTACCTGGCGCCACGCAGCGGAGAACGGATCCGGTACGTGAGGCTGACAGAGGCCGGCGAGGCGCAGGGTTTCAAGATGGCTCGCGACATCACCCTGCTCGACCCCGCGTGCGGCGCCATGCACTTCGGCCAGTACGCCATGGGCATCTTCCGGCGCATGTACCTCGACGAGATCGAGCACGCCGGGCAGCCCGGGTGGCCCAGTGAACCCTCCGTGAAAGATCCTCGGGACATCCCGGCAGCCATCGTCGCCAACAACATCTTCGGCGTGGACATCGACCCGCGCGCTGTGCAGATCGCGTCGCTGTCGCTGCTGCTCACGGCGAAAGAGATGGCCCTTGAGCTCGGCTGCTCACCGCTCGACGTGCGCACACGTCGCGCAAATCTCGCAGTCGCCAATGCGGTGAACCTGGGGGAGGGGCGTCTCCGCGAGCTCGTCGACCGTGTTGGTGGCGACGTCGGCTCCCGCGACCTCCGGGAGCACCTGTTCGCGGCCATCTGGGGCAACCTGCGCGACGTCGGCGAGCTCGGCAGCCTGGTCCAGGTGCGCGAGAGCGTATCGCGCGTGCTGGGCGAATGGATGGCGGAGCGGGCGCGGGCTGAGGGTCTCACCCTGCTGACCCCGCGCCCTGCCGAGCAAACGGCCTTCGGCTTCATCGACGAGATCGACCGCGAGACCGCTTCGCAGCTCGAACTGGAGCGCAGTCTGCTGGAGCAGCAGGCCCGTCAGTTCGAGCGGCAACTCCTGGGAGCCCTGGAAGCGAGCGCGAGCGACGACGATGACGCCGGCGCTCGCATCTTCGCCGAAGATACCGCACGGGGCCTGCAGCTGCTGCAACTCCTCTCGCGCAGCTACGATGTTGTGGTGATGAACCCGCCCTATGGGTCGTTCGTGCCGTCGGTCAAGGAGTTCGTGCGCAAGCACTATCCACTCACGGCCAACAACATCTACGCGGCATTCATCGATCGCGGAACGCAGCTCGTGGAGCCCGAGGGGTACGTCGGCGCGCTCGTGTCGTCGTCGTTCGTGAACCTGAAGACTTTCGAACCCCTTCGCACCCAGATCCTGCTCAAGCGCAACCCTCTCATCGTCATGCTGGACCTGGGCGTCGGCATTCTCGACGACGCGACCGTGGAGACCGCGGCGATGGTCCTCCGGGGGGCCGCCCAGTGAGCCGAGTTGTCTGGAGATGGGAGGAGAAGGACTTTGGGTTCCGATTCAGGCGCGGCAAGGGGCGGCAGGCAATCGAGTGCTACCAGTCGCGCGAGGTCGGCCAGTTCTACGTCGTGCCCACGACGCAGCGCAAACTGACCAGGGAGCGCGCCGATCAGCTGGCCAAGATGGCAACGGAACCCGCCCCCGTGACCGTGGTCCCCAACCCCTGGCGGGACTACGGCCGGGAGTGGGATTGGGTGGTCAGCGATGACGGCCTGTGTCCGAACTGGGCCGGTTGCCTGGAGCGGCACGAGGTGGAGCGCCGTGAGGATGAAGGCGTGCAGCGCGCCACCTCGTTGGTCGCTGCGCTTGTGTCCCGGGACTCGCCGGTTCCCATGACGCAGCATCTGCTCAAAGAGATCCACCGGGAGCTTATGGCGGCCATCTATCCGTTCGCCGGCGAGTGGCGCAAGGTCGCGCTGCACAAGGGAGGCGGGCCCACCAAGTGGCCGTTGCCACCGGGCGGGCTGTAGCCCATCATGGACGTGATGGAACGCGACGTCTTCGCGCGCTCGCCCTATCTGCATGATGATGACGAGCAGGTGTTTGCGTTCGTCAGCGAAGTGATGAACGAGGTCTTGGCGGCGCACCCGTTCCGCGAGGGCAACGGCAGGACGGCCTTCATCGTGGGCAACCTCCTGCTGATGCAGAACGACATGTTGCCGCTGACCAGCTATGAGCGCCGGGAAGATGAGGCGCGCTATTACGCCGCTTGCGAGGCCAGCCGGATACAAAAGGACTACGGGCCGCTGGCGACACTCCTGGCGGAGTGGGAAGACGCTGCCCTGGCGCAGTGGGGCTCTCGCGATGACTAGCAGACGCCGCAGAGATGTGCGAGCCATTCTGGCCGATCCAGACCTGCGCCGTAAGCTCATGGTGCCGACCGTCCAAGCTACGCAGGCGCGAGAAGGCATCGAGACGACCACCGAGCAAGCAGAGCGGGCGTACTATGTCGTCACCGAGGGAGAGCGCACGGCGTTCTTCGATCTCGCGCGCTTTGCCCGCACGAGCTCCGGGGATGACGATCGTGCTGCCATGTTCGAGCAGGCGTTGGCGGAGGCCTCGAAAGACATCCGCTTTGACGTCGCCCGTCGCGACTTCGCCGCGATTGAAAGCTCGCCGCTCGCCTATCGGCGCGTCGGCCTCGTGGCACACGTCTTCCGCGATGCTCCGGCGCTCGATCCGGCGTGGGGAACCGCAGCTCAAGGTCTCGCCACCGCTGCGGACGAGCGTTTCGTGCGCCACTGGTGGGAGCTGCCGGGAGACCGTATCGGCGAGGGCCGCGATTGGATGCCGTTCGCCAAGGGTGGCGAGTTCAGCCGCTTCTACGCGGATGTGTACCTCGTCGTCCTCTGGCGCGACGACGGCGAGGCGATTCGCTCGTTCTCCAAGTCGTACATCCGCAACGAGCAGAAGTACTTTCTGCCGGGTCTGACCTGGCCGCTGCGCACGCAGCGCGGCTTCAGTGTGCGCGTGATGCCGCCCGGCTGCATCTTTGGGCACAAGGGACCGGCCGTGCTTCCGGCGCGCGAGGGCGACAGCAACTTCTTGCTCGGTGTGGCGAGCTCGATGGCCGCCGAGTATCTGCTCCGCGGACTCACGTCGTTCGGTTCGTGGCAGGTGGGCGTCGTCAAGCGACTCCCTGTGCCCCAGCCCACGGCGCGACAGCACAAGTCCGTCAGCGATCTGGCGGACGCGCTCAATAGGGCCAAGGCCGTGTGGGACGAGGGCAACGAGGTCTCTACTCGTTTCAAACGGCCGTGGCTCCTCCGAGATGAGCTTGTGGACCCGGCCTTGCCGCTGGCTGTACGGCTCGACCGCCTTGCGGAGCACGAGGCCGAAGAGCAAGCTCGCATCCAGGCTCTCTATGCCGACCTCGACGACGAGGTCTTTCGCCTGTACGGCTTCTCGCCAGAGACGCGCGCGACCATCGAGGAGACGCTGGGTGCGCGACCGCCGGAGGTGCTCTGGCCGCAGATGGAGGGCAAGACGGCCGAGCAGAAACGCATGGAACATGTGTACCGCCTGCTCAGCTACCTGGTCAGAGCGGTCGTGAACGCCGACCAGGACGGCATCGTCCCGTTTCTCGCGACCGCCGGCGAAGCCAGCGTGGTGGAGCGAGTCCATGATGAGCTTGCGCGTGCTTTCCCGCGGCTCAACGTCGGGCAGGTCGAAGTGGACATCGCCAACGAGCTGAAGAAAGCGGTCGCGGGATACCGACGAGTCTCCGGTATCGCCGAATGGCTCGAGAACGTGTTCTTCGACTACCACTGCTCCCTGTACAAGAACCGGCCGATCCTGTGGCACGTGGCCTCGACGCAGGGGCTGGGCGCTTCGGCGTTCGGCGCATTCGTGCACTACCACCGCTTCGACGCGGACCGCATGGCCAAGCTGCGCGCGCGCTACGTCAGGGACGCTCTCGACACCTTCCGCCGCGAGGCGGCCCTTGCGGAGCAGGCGGGCCGCCCTGACGAGCGGCGGGATTGGCAGGCCAAAGCGGAGGAGTTGGCCGATCTCGACCAGCACTTGCAGTGGGTGCAGGAGGGCCGGCACGAGGGGCCGGAAGGCGGTGAGCGCGACTTTCGCATCCTCACACCGTGGAAGCCCGAGCCCGCCAGGCCCAGTGGCTGGAACCCCGATATCGACGATGGGGTCAAGGTCGACATCGCGCCGCTGCAGAAGGCCGCGGTTCTGCGGCGCGTCAAGGTCGTCTGATGCTGCTCGAAGCGCTCGTCGATCAGTTCAATCAGCGCTTCGTGCATGAGAAGCGGGCCTCCGTGTGCCTCTGGTTCGATGAGCACCGGGAGCTCGGGCGCGTGTTGCCGCACTTGCGTGAGCACCTTGTTCTGCTTGAGCCCGCGCCCTTCGTGCTGCTGGAGTACGACGCGGCGGCGCTGCATGGGCAGATATGGCGAAGAGCCGAGTCGCCCGCGCATTGGCGTCGTCGGGCGGCGACGCGTCGCCGAGGCGGCGCTTCGTGATCTACCTCCCATTCTCCGAAGAGAGGCTCGCGCGGCAGGGCGCCGACGGCGAGCCGCCACTCGAGATTCTGACCGAGTACGCGGTCGGCGGTGTCCTTTGGCGCGTCGGCGGCAAGAGGCCGACCCTCTTCTCATTCTTGAAGCAGGCGGGGGTAGCGCTACCCTCCGACCCCGCCGCTCAGCGCCGCCTGTACGATGGGGGCGCGGACTCGCTGTTGGCTAAGGGCCTATCCCGGTAGGGATGTGCGTGCGGGGCGTTCGTGGACCGAGCGGGGCGGTCACGAGACGGCTCCCTCGTAGCCCAGCTACGTGGGAGCCGGGGAGGGGCCGCATCCGCGACGTGTCCACGGGCGCATCCGTGCGTGCAGACCTATCGGGATAGGCCCTAAGTACGTGGCCGGCAACATCGGGCAGCACCTCTCGTTTTGGCAGATCCCGGTGAGCGCTGAGCTCGCTCAATCACGACTGGTCGGCGATCTCGACCAAGAGCTTCTCGACATGGCCGCGGACCCTGACGGGGCGTGGCAAGACCTCGCGCAACGAGGCCTCGCAGACGAGCTGGCAGAGATGGTCCGCGAACGCTATGGACTAGCGACGCCGATGACGCCGGTCGCGGCATGGTGCGTGATCTGGTGACCGCGCTCGCGCTGACCGATGCATACGTCGGGTATGGCGAGGACCCGGATTTCCCGTTTCTCGATCGTCTACCACCTGCGGGGCTTCGCTCTCATCATGGTCAGCTGTTGCAGCGCTGGCTGCGCGACTCAGACGGCAGGGAGTCGTGGGATCGATGGGTAGGAAAAGTCGAGAAGCAGATCGATCTGTCGGCGTGGGCAGCGGGTCGTGAAGGGTGCGCCTTTGGCTTCCCTCACCTGGTACGGCTGCGCTGGGACCAGGCGGCGGCGGAGTTCTGCGTCGCGGCGGACAAAGCGTCATCCACTGCAGGGTTCTTCGCACAGAACCGGGAGCTGATCGCTAGAGAGGCCGATCTGGGTTCGGCCAGCCACGTCCCCGCCGGCGGTTGGGGCCTGCTTCGCGACCTCGGGGTGTTCGTGGAAGCGTGCGAGACGGCACGTGCTCGGGTGGGTGAAGGCCAGTCGGCGCTGGAGCTCGCGCGGGTGTACGTAGAGTCGGCGCCGGTCGTGGAGTTGCAGCACATGCGGATCCGGCTGCAGGCGGAGGAGCAGGATTTGCCTGCAGTCGCCGGCGTCGCCGACCGTGCCTACGGGCGCTACGCGAACGCTCTCAACACTGAGTTCTTCAGGGCGCTGGTCGACCAGGGCTCAGCAGTTGTACGTGGCTTGCCGGCCGTGACCGCGCACGTTGAAAAGGCTGTGTGGCGCGCTCAGGGCAGGCGCGCCGTGATCATCGTCGATGGGCTGCGCTACGACTGTGCGCATGCCATCAAGGAGCACCTGCGTGAACGCGAGGTGACGATCGAACCGATCGTGGCGGCCCTGCCGAGTGTTACCCCGATTGGCATGACGGCTCTCCTGCCCATCTCGGGCGCCACGGTCACCCTGGACGTCGTGGGGAACGACTTGCACCCCAAAGTGGACGGCAAGGATACGGCGGTGTTGAACAACCGCATCGGCTTGCTGTCCGCGGCAGGTGCAACGTGTGTCGAGATCGCTCAGGTGGAGGACTCAACTCAGGCGCCGGCAGACGCGGGCGATCTTCTCGTTGCGTACGGCCACGACGAGCTCGACCATATCGGACACGGTGAGGCACAGACTCTCATCCGCCATGTCCAGAGCGAGGTCGATCGACTGGTACGGCTCATTCAGAAGCTGCACAGGTGGGGCTACCCTACCGTGCACGTTCTGACCGATCACGGCTTCATTCTTCTCCCCCGGGAGCTCCTCCCGGAGACGGTGCCGTGCGACTCCGCGTGGTGCCACGTGTTGAAGGAGCGGTACGCGCTTGTCCCTGCGAAGGCCGACGTTCCCTTGACCACCTTTCCCTTCGAGTGGGACGCGGATGTCAGGGTGGCTGTGCCTCCGGGCCTGGCGTTCTTCAAGGCGGAGAAGTCGTTCTCTCACGGTGGTGCGGCGGTGCAGGAACTTGTCATTCCGCACCTCACATCGAAGAGCCGAACGCGAGTGGAGAAGCGGATCGGTGTCGATGTGGTGGTAGCGACGACGGAGTTGACGCGAGCGGCCGTGAAGGTCATCTTGCGCCCACGCCTGGCCGACTCAACGCCAACCGGCCAGTTGGTGCTCGCCACGGAGACGGGGCGCACGCTCCTGCTGGACGTGTCGAGGATGGACGAGCACGGTCAGCGAGCTTCTGTGCTCGCTGCCGGCGCCAAGGAGGTGCGGCTTGAACCCGAGGCAGGCGAGCAGAGCCTGAGCCTCTTCTTCCACTCGGCGCAGGCGTTGCGAGCCGGCGAGGTCCTGGAGCTTGACGTGCGTGACGTGGAGACCGGCGAGCAATTCCCTGCCGGAGGCTTGAAACTGACGGTAGCGAGAGACATGTGAGGGCTTCATGACTGACGAACCGCGTGAGCTCGACCACCTCGACGAGCTCGGCACGGCGGCGTTTCCCGGGCTGGTCGTTCGCAAGGACCTGCTGCGCAGGATGCGCAGCGCCTTCAGCGTCCCCGTCTTCGTCATCGAGTTCCTGCTGGGCAAGTACTGCGCCTCGACGGACGAGGAGACCATCCAGGAGGGTTTGGACTTCGTTCGGGAGACGCTCGCTGCCAAGTACGTGAAGCCCGACGAGCGCGAGGCGATCAAGTCGGCGATCAAGCAGCACACGACCTACGAGGTCATCGACAAGGTCAAGGTGCGCCTCGTCGAGACCCAGGACAAGTACTGGGCCGAGCTCGCCAACATCAACCTCGACTTCGTCAACATCGAAGACGGCGAGATACGCCGCCACGAGCGGCTGCTGCAGGGCGGCTTGTGGGCCGAGGTCAAGCTGCGCTACGACGATTCGCTCGTCTTCAAGGGACAGGTGCGACCGTTCGTCATCGATGAGATCAGGCCCATCCAGGTGTCGGGCCTCGGGGTCGAGAAGCTGCGCGAGGCCCGGGCGTCCTTCACACGTGAGGAGTGGATCGACTTTCTCCTGCGCGCCCTCGGCCTGGAGCCGACGCACGAGTACTTCACGCCGCGGCGCAAGATGCTCTACCTGGCGCGGCTGATCCCGCTGATCGAGAAGAACTTCAATCTCATCGAGCTGGGTCCGCGCGGCACCGGCAAGAGCTTCGTCTATCAGCAGGTGAGCCCATACTGCCACCTCGTGTCCGGTGGCCAGACCACGGTGGCGCAGATGTTCGTAAACCTGGCCAGCGGCCAGCGCGGCCTTGTCTGCCTGTGGGACACCGTCGCCTTCGACGAGGCCGCAGGCATCCGCTTCCCGGACAAGAACGGCATCAACATCATGAAGGGTTACATGGAGGACGGGAACTTCTCGCGGGGCTCCGACATGATCACCGCCGAGGGCTCCATCGTCTTCGTGGGCAACATCGACGGCGACATCGAGACGATCCTGCGCACCTCCAACCTCTTCTATCCTATGCCCAAGGAGATGGACGCAGCCTTCTACGACCGCCTGCACTTCTACCTGCCCGGCTGGGAGCTCGGGAAGACCCGCGACGAGTACTACACCGATCACTTCGGCCTCGTCAGCGACTACCTGGCCGAGGTCGTGCGCGTGCTGCGCAAGGAGAGCTGCACGGACGTGCCCGAGCGCTACTTCAAGTTCGGCCCCCACCTCAGCGGCCGCGACCAGAAGGCGACGCGCAAGACGGTGAGCGGACTGATCAAGCTGCTGCATCCCGACGGCCAGGTGACGAAGGAAGAGGTCGAGGAGTACACGCGCTTCGGCATGGAGATGCGCCGGCGCGTCAAGGAGCAGCTGCGCAAGATCGCCGGCGTCGAGTACTGGGACGTCAACTTCTCCTACCGCGACCTGGAGACCGGCAAGGAGCAGCTGGTGCCGGTGCCGGAGATGGGCGGCGGGCAGATCATCGAGCCCGGTCCCATGGCGCCCGGCTCCGTCTACACGATCGGCAAGGACGTGGAGACCGGCAAGCTCGCGCTCTTCCGCCTCGAGGTGCAGATGACGTCCGGGTCCGGCCGCATCATCCCGCTCGGCAACCTCTCGAAGACCATGAAGGAGGCCATCAAGACGGCCGACGCCTACCTCAAGGCCCACGTCAAGGACCTTGGCATCACGAAGGACATCAAGTCCTACGACTACAGCGTCCAGGCGGTCAACTTGAGCCAGGCCAAGGAGGGCGCGGAGACCGCGGCGGCCTTCTACATCGCCCTGGTCTCAGCGCTCATCGAGAAGCCGCTGCGCGAGCAGCTCGTCGTGCTCGGCGAGATGAGCGTGCATGGCATGCTGGTCAAGGTCGCCAACCTCACCGAGCGGCTACAGCTCGCGCTCGAGAGCGGCGCGAAGTACGCCCTGGTGCCCAGCGAGAACAAGCGCGACCTCGCCGCCGGCTGGGGCCGCGTCGCGCCGCCGGAGATCCTCGCGCGCAAGTACCCCAATGCGCCGTCCGACCGGCGCCGGCGATGGGTCTTCCCGCGGCGCCGCCGGCATCGTCAAGCACGCCAGCCGCCGCACCCTGCGCCACTCCTTCGCGACCCACCCCCTCGAGGTGGGCTACGGCGTCCGCCTCATCCAGGAGCTGCTCGGTCACAAGGACGTCAGTACGCCCACGATCTCCACGCCCGTGCTCAACCGCGGCGGCCAGGGCGTGCGCAGCCCGTCCGACAGTCTATGAG
>Ga0194044_10000440_pt1 | contig 20489 bp, 17 predicted proteins | sample JunL4417m_MetaG_FD_155460 | JGI IMG/M metagenome (GOLD analysis project Ga0194044, IMG submission 155460) | Anoxic zone freshwater microbial communities from boreal shield lake in IISD Experimental Lakes Area, Ontario, Canada - Jun2016-L442-17m | ecosystem: Environmental > Aquatic > Freshwater...
AAATTATAGTTTTTTAACAAAAATATATAATTTAAAAAATTTATTAAAAAAAAGGATATAAGAGGTAAAAAAATGAGAGGTATAAATATATTTACCGAATTCTCCCAAAAAGCAGGCGAAAAAATCGATGCCAAGAACATTAAGATAGATGATACCACTCTTAGAGATGGGGAGCAGACAGCAGGCGTTGTTTTTGCAAACGACGAAAAAATACATATTGCTAAAATGCTTGATGATATTGGTGTTCACCAGATCGAAGTAGGTATACCTGCGATGGGCGGAGACGAAAAAGAAGCCATAAAAAAAATAGCTTCCATGGGATTAAATTGCAGCCTTCTTGCATGGAACAGAGCTGTTATCTCAGATCTCGAGGATTCTGTAGAATGCGGTGTTGATTCAGTTGCCATATCCATTTCTTCATCTGATATTCACATAGAACAAAAATTAAGGAAAACCAGAGAATGGGTTCTGGAAAGTGTCAGAAATTCAGTTGAATATGCAAAGAAATATAATCTTTATGTTTCTGTAAATGCCGAAGATGCATCGAGGACAGACATGGAATTTCTTCTTCAGTTTGCAAGAAACGCAAGAGATGCCGGGGCAGACAGACTAAGATATTGTGATACTCTTGGCATAATGGATCCCTTTGAAACGTTTATGAGGATTAAGACAGTACGAGACATAGTCGGTATTGATATTGAAATGCACATGCATAATGATTTTGGAATGGCAATTGCAAATTCCATTGCCGGAATAAAAGCAGGGGCAAAATATGTTAACACCACGATAAACGGATTAGGAGAAAGAGCAGGAAATGCTGCTTTTGAAGAACTTGTTATGGCGCTAAAGTATATAGAAAGCATTGATCTGGGATTCAATACAAAAAAATTCAGGGGACTTTCTGAATATGCTGCAATAGCTTCTGACAGAAGTATTCCAACCTGGAAGCCAATAGTAGGAGCCAACATTTTTGTTTTCGAAACTGAAAACAGAGTAAAATTATACAATGCCAATCCCAGGAATTATGAGCTTTATGACCCTGAAGATGTAGGACTTGACACCAAAATAATAATAGGAAAATATTCAGGTCTTTTTTCTTTAAATTCGAAACTTAAATCAATGGGATACAGTTTTGAAGAAAAACAGCTATTGGAGTTGCTTGAAATTGTAAGAAACAAGTCAATTTCACTAAAAAGATCATTATTTGATACTGAAATAGTTGAAATGTGCCAGTCTTATTCCAAATCGAATTAAAGATAAAATGAGGGAGATTTATTTTTTAATTCAGGAAGGAATTTTGTTAATTTTTAATAGTTTTGATTTAAATATAAAGGAGTAGCAATGAGTGCTGATAATTTAAGCAAACATATAAATATCATAGATTCAACATTAAGAAGCGGCGAGCAGACAGCAGGCGTGGTTTTTTCAAAGAACGAAAAAATGAGAATTGCCAAAATACTTGATGAAATAGGAGTACCGGAGATTGAAGTCGGCGTACCTTCGATTGCTCAGGCCGAAAGAGATGCAATAAAAGAAGTAATGGGACTTAATCTAAGCTGCAAAATCTTTGGTTACTGTGAAGCAGATCCAAAAGAAATAGGATATGTTTCGGATTGTGGATTAAAAAATGTTGTAATTACTGTATTTACTTCAGAAGAATTAATTAAGGAAAAATATGAAAAAGGCAAACCAGGTCTTATCTCCAAATTAAAAGACACAATTAAGGAAATCAAGAACAGTAACATGGATTTCATTATTAGTGCCGAAGATGGGACAAGAGCTGACCTTGAGCTTATACTTCAAATAATTCATCTTGCAAAGAACAAGGGAGCATTAAGAGTCAGGATATGCGACAGCGTAGGTGCACTTGATCCTTTCAAAACATTTTTAAGAATTAATACAATACTTTCGACTGTTGATTTTCCTTTGGAAGTGCATACAAAAAACAATTTCGGAATGGCTACAGCTAACGGACTTGCGGCAATAAGGGCCGGTGCTGTAAGCATAATGACCGCCGTAAACGGACTTGCAGAAGGAACCAGTAATGCAGCATTCGAAGAAATAGTAATGGCTTTAAAATATCTGGAAAATATTGATCTCGGAATTAACACATCCAGGTTCAGAGAATTATCAGAGTATGTTGCAAAAGCTTCTGCAAGGGCAATACCTATTTGGAAATCAATTGTTGGAACAAATGTTTTTGCTCATGAATCAGGTATACATACTGATGGCGTATTAAAAAATCCCAAAAATTATGAAGCTTTTGAACCGACAGAAGTAGGGCTTACAAGGCAGATTGTTGTTGGCAAGCATTCCGGATCACATACCATACTTCATAAATTTAAAGAATTCGGGATAGATCTAACTGATGGCGAATCAAATGAGATTCTAGCATTAACAAGAGCAATGTCCGTTGATTTAAAAAGGCCATTATTTGACAAGGAGCTTATGTATATATTCAGAGACTATACTGAAAGCAAAAACAAAAATAAAAAGCAAATGGAAAGCCATAGCTAGTCAGATTAGACTACTTTACTTATAATAATTTTGTAGGGAGGATTTTTTGGACAAGACTATTTCGGAAAAAATAATAAGCAGCCATGCGGGCAGAGATGTTTATGCCGGCGATATTGCTGTTGTGGACGTGGATGTTGTAATGGCTCAGGACGGCACAGGACCTCTTGCTGTCAGTCAGCTTAAGAAAATGGGGTTTGAAAAAGTAAAAAACCCGACAAAATCAATTTTTTTTATTGACCATGCCTCTCCAAGCCCAAGGAAGGAACTTTCTAACTCACAATCAGTGTTAAGAAATTATGCCAAAAACGCAGGGATGGTTTTGAGTGATGTTGGCAGGGGAGTCTGCCATCAGATACTTGTAGAGGATTTTGTTTCACCTGGCCAGATAGTTATAGGTGCCGATTCCCATACCTGCACACCTGGCGCTCTGGGCGCTTTTTCAACAGGAATGGGATCTACTGATATCGCTGTGGGTTTTGCTCTTTCAAAGACCTGGCTGATGGTTCCTCAGACAATTAAAATTAATTTTATAAACGAACCATGCAAAGGAGTATATGCCAAGGATCTGATTATTTATCTGATCGGGCAGATAACTGCTGAAGGAGCAACCTATAAAGCTCTTGAATTTGGGGGCAGTTATGCAAAAAAAATGACAATTGATGACAGATTTACCATTTCAAACATGGCAGTTGAAGCCGGTGCAAAGGCAGGAATCTTTGAAAGTGATGACATAACAGAAAAGTTTTTAAAATCACAGGACAGAGAAAATGAATACAGGGAAATACGTGCTGATAAAAATCCTGTATATGAGCAGACCATAGAAATAGACTGTTCAATGGTTGAGCCAATGATTTCAATGCCGCATACAGTCGATAACACCTGCACTATTGGCAATATTGGAAAAGTTAGAGTAGATCAGGTGCTTATCGGTACCTGCACTAACGGAAGGCTTATTGATTTAAGGGTTGCTGCCGATATTTTAAAAGGGAAAAAAGTTGATAAAAATGTAAGGCTGATAGTAGTCCCTGCTTCAAAAAAGGTGTACCTCGAAGCAATTAAAGAGGGCATAATCGAAACCCTAATTGAAAGCGGCGCTGCTGTTCAGTCACCAGGATGCGGACCATGCGTGGGCGTGCATCAGGGAATACTGGGAGACGGGGAAATATGTCTTTCAACGCAGAACAGAAATTTTAAAGGCAGAATGGGAAATCCTGATTCGTTTATATATCTTTCCTCGCCGGCAGTTGCAGCATACAGTGCTTTAAAGGGTTATATATCGGATGTCAGGGAAATACTTTAATACTGTTTTTTAGGTAATATTTTTTTAATTATTAAATAAGTATTTATGGAAGAGTAAAAATGGCTGAACAAAAAAATGCAATGCAAAAAATTTTAAAAGGAAAAAGTTTTAAATTTGGAGATGATATTTCAACAGATTTAATAGCGCCTGGCAGGTATTTTCATTTAAGATCAAACATGCCTGAACTGGCAAAACATGTTCTTGAGGATGCGGACATGGAATTTGCACAAAAAGTAAAGCAGGGAGATTTTATAGCAGCCGGAAAAAATTTTGGTCTGGGCTCCTCAAGAGAACATGCCCCTGCCATTATTAAACTTGCCGGAGTGGGCGCAGTTCTTGCAAAGTCATTTGCGCGTATTTTTTTCAGGAACAGTATCAATATTGGTCTTCCTGTTCTTATTTGTGATACTGATAAAATAGACGAGAATGATGAACTTGAAATTGATTTGGGCCTTGGTCTTATAAAAAATGTGACTAAAAATATTGAGCTTGGTTTTAAAGCTTTACCGGATGTAATGATAAAATTATTAAACGACGGGGGACTTGTCGAGCATATAACAAAAAATAAGGGGTTTAATCTATGAAGCATATAATAACTTTAATACCAGGTGACGGAACAGGCCCGGAAATTTCAGATGCAACAGTTAAAGTAGTTGAGGCTACAGGCATTAACGTAGAGTGGGATGTTGAAAACGCAGGAGCAGATGTTTTCGAAAAAGAAGGCACAGTTCTTCCAGACAGCGTCATTAATTCTCTTAAAAAAAATAAAGTTGGGATAAAAGGGCCTATCAGCACGCCAATAGGTACCGGTTTTAGGAGTGTCAACGTTGCCATGAGAAAAATATTTAACCTCTATGCATGTGTCAGGCCCTGCAAAAGCTATCCCGGTGTTAAATCCAGATATGAAAATCTTGATCTTGTAATAATAAGGGAAAATACAGAAGATCTGTATGCAGGTATTGAATTTGAGATTGGCAAGCCAGAAACAAAAGGTCTGATTGAATATATCAAAGAAAAAAAAGATGTTGTTATTAAAGAAGACAGCGGGATAACGATAAAACCGATATCTGTTTCAGGTTCTGAAAAAATAATAAGATATGCTTTTGAATATGCCATAAGAAACAACAGAAAAAAAGTAACCGGTGTGCACAAAGCAAATATCATGAAGTATACCGACGGACTATACCTGGAAACTTTCAGGCGAATTGCAAATGAGTATCCGCAGATTGAGTCAGAGGACAGGATTGTTGATAATATGTGCATGCAGCTGGTTCAAAAACCTGAGCTCTATGACGTGCTGGTTCTGCCAAATCTCTATGGCGATATTTTATCAGATCTTGCAGCAGGACTTGTAGGCGGGCTTGGCGTTGCTCCCGGAGGTAATATTGGAGACGAACTTGCATTATTTGAAGCAACACATGGAAGCGCCCCAAAATATAAAGGATTAAATAAAATAAATCCTACTGCAATGATGCTCTCAGCAGTACTGATGCTAAAACACATAAATGAGAATAAAGCTGCCGATGTTCTGGAAAATGCGATAGCTGCGATAATAAAAGAAGGCAAATATGTGACTTATGATATGAAACCAACAAGAGATGATCCGTCAGCTGTAGGGACAAACGAGATGGCAGAAGCAATAGTTAAAAAAATAAAGGAACTTTCATAAAATAAAAAATTACAAAAAGAAACTTCAGGGAAGCAAAAGAAGCAAAAAATGAGTTTGGCTGGTCAAAGTCCGGTGAAGAGGCATTCCTAAAATAACTCATATCCTAAGCATACCTGAAGAATTTTTGTGTTTCTTAAAAAGCAATTATTTAAGAAGTGAAATGCAGAATGTAAAAAAAGCAGGCATGCTTTATTAAAAGATTCTAATAGCCTGACTTGTAAGCAGTATGTGTTCATTAGAAAGATTTTAAACCAAGCAGAAAAGAAAACAGTATTATTAAAAATAAAGTAGATGGTATATTTGAATACAGGCAAAAGTTCAATCCTGACGAGATGTCTCTTATTATGCTCGGAACAGGAAATACTTTGGGTGGCGTGCGCAGAGTAAAGTCTTCAACGGCAGTTTTTGCAGCAGGCAAAATATTTTTAGTAGACTGTGGATGCGGCGTTGTTCAAAGACTGCTCGCTTCAGGAATATCACCAAACCATATAAATAAAATATTTTTTACACACCACCATACTGATCATAACGGCGGCTTTATTGATTTTTTTATTTCAAGCAGCCTAAACAGGCTTGATTTGGGAAGGCAGCTTCCGGTAGAAGTTTATGGCCCCACAAACACAAAAGAAATTATTTCAAAAATGAGGCAGTCTGTGCAAAGTGATGTTTCAACCAGAAAAAACTCTGATGGCAGCTGGTCAAAGATTATTTATAATGAATCAGACAGTGGAATTATATATAATAAAGACGGTCTGGAAATAACTGTATTTTTAGTTGACCACGGGTCTTACAAGCCAGCAGTCGGGTATAAGTTTGAATATAATGGGAAAAAAATTGTTTTTTCAGGAGACACCTCACCTAATGATAATGTCAGATTTTATTCAAAAAAAGCAGATATTTTAATTCATGAAGCATATAATTGTGAATGGATAAAAGAGACAATAAAGCAGAACCCTCAAGACGAACAAACCATGAGAACTGTAATGATAAAACACACATCAACACTGGAAGCAGCAGAAATAGCGCGGGAGGCAGAAACATCCCACCTGGTGCTGACTCATCATATTCCTTCCCCAGTCCCCATAGCAGCAATTGAAAAACAATACATAAGAGGAGTTTCGAAAATATTTAAGGGAAAAATTTCTGTAGCCAGAGATTTAATGGTTATTTCTTAATTTTTGTTTAGAATAATATAATATCCAATAATCGGTTTATTGTTATTATTTGGCAAAAGAAATAAATGCAATCTTAACGATTGCAATTTATTTCTTTTATCAATATTATTAAAAATTAGTTTTTTTGATGTTAATTCTATATAGTAATTTTTTAAATATTTTAACGTGATCGGAGGATTAATGCCGGACTTTCGCAGCAAGCTTGTTGATTTACAGGAGCGCGGAATAAAAATCCAAATAGGAATTGTTGGATTGGGCCAGATGGGAAGTGGATTACTGGCAAATATCAGCAGTATTCCAGGCATGGAAGTTGCAGCAGTTGCAGCAAAAGACATGCGGGCAGCTATCAATTTTGCATTGGAGACAGGGTATAAGGAAGATAGTATTATCATTTTGGACTGTGACGGTTTTTCAGAAGGCCAAAACCTTAAGGAAAAAGTTTTTGATTTAAGAAAATTAAAAACCATGGCCGAAAAAATAAGCACTGTTAACAAAATTAATCACAAGGACAAACTTATAATTACAAATGATGCTTCAATTATACCTGTTTTGGACAAAATAAATGTCGTAATTGATGCTACGGGAAAGCCTGACGTGGGAGCATTTATCTCTTTTAATTCAATTGTAAACAAAAAACACGTTGTAACTTTAAATGTTGAAGGCGATATTACCATAGGGCCCATACTTAGGAAACTGGCTTTAAGCGCTGGAGTCGTATATACGGTTTCTGCAGGAGATGAACCTGCAGCAGCAAAGGAGCTTTTTAATTTTGCGACTTCTTTAAATTTAAAAGTAGTTTGCGCAGGAAAGGGAAAAAACAATGAACTTGACAAACATTCCAATCCCCAGTTAGTCAAAAAGTTTGCTGAGAGTAAAGGCTCTAATCCATACATGATGACGTCTTTTATCGATGGGACAAAATCAATGATAGAGATGGCCTGCCTGTCTAATGCAACCGGATTAATCCCTGATGTGAGAGGGATGCACGGTCAAAAAGTAAACATTAAAGATCTGACGCGTGTGCTTGTTCCGATAAAAGACGGAGGTATTTTATCGAAATCAGGAGTTGTGGAATATGTAATTGGAGATTTGGCCCCCGGTGTATTTCTTGTCTACACAACAGATTCAAAAATAATAAGGCGAGATCTGGATTATTTAAAAAATGGCAGCGGGCCTTATTATCTGCTATACAGGCCATATCACCTTGCGAGCATTGAAACACCTATATCTATTGCGAGAGCATTTCTGTATAACGAGGCTACAATTGAACCTGGTTTTGGATTCGTGTCTGAAGTAATGACTATTGCCAAAAAAGACTTAAATCCCGGGGATATTCTGGATGGCATAGGAGGATTTGCAAGTTATGGCATGATAGAACTTCATGAAATTATGAAAAAAAACAGGTATCTGCCAATCGGGATAAGTGAAGGAAGCACAGTAAAAAGGAAAATATCCAAAGACGAGCCAATAAAATATGAAGATATTGAATTAAATGAAAACTCCATACTCTTTAATTTAAGAAAAATTCAGGATTTGCAGACAGGATAGCTTTTAAACATCCTGACTTTTAGCAGGCTGCTGTTTTTTAAATATCTTTATGCTGATTAAACCAATAATAATAAAAACTAAAAAGGGTAAAACTTGAACGAATTGCCGGAAATATTTAATTTATACCGTTCTGAGATAGACTCAGAAATGAAGGCAATAATCAATAATGGCACACTGCCGCTATATGATATGCTTAAATATCATATGGGATGGATAGACGAAGAAGGCAATCCCGGGGTATTCAATAAAGGTAAATTTTTAAGGGCTACGTTGTGCCTGCTATCATATATCTCTACAGGTGTTGATTATAAAAAGGCTCTTCCGATTGCTGCCTCAATAGAACTTATACATAATTTTTCCCTGATTCATGACGATATTCAGGATAATGATATTCAGAGAAGGCACAGACACACACTCTGGTATGTCTGGGGCAAACCTCAGGCTATTAATGCGGGCACTACCATGAAAGTTTTAGCCAACCTGGCAATCCTGGAATTGCAAAAGTATAATGTTTCATCTGACAAGCAAATTGAAGTTTTTAAAATACTAAATGAGAGCTGTCTTGCCATGCTCGAAGGTCAGTATCTTGACATAAGTTTTGAAGATAAATCCGGTGTTTCAACGGATGACTATATAACCATGATAGAGAAAAAGACCGCAGCTCTTATTGAAGGGGCACTACTTATAGGGGCGGCATTAAATCTTGACAGCAAAGAAATTGCACCATTTAAGATCTTTGGGAATTATCTTGGGATAGCATTTCAGATACGTGATGATATTCTTGGTATCTGGGGTGATGAGGATATGACAGGAAAACCACATGCAAGTGACATCAGGAAAAAAAAGAAATCACTCCCGATAGTTTTTGCGCTTGAGCAATCCGGCCTTAAAATAAAAAATGATTTACGTAAAATTTATGCAGGCAAAAAGATTAACGAAAAACAGCTAATAAAGATACTTGACTATCTGGAGATTGTAAAAGCAAAAGATTTTTGTGAAGAAAAATGCAGGTATTACTACGAGCTGGCAATAAATGAAATAAAGAATCTTCCGGTTTCTCCTGAATACGCCAGGTCTTATCATGATATTTCAAGATTTCTTTTAATAAGGGATTTTTAACAATATTTTTTACAGACAGCAAAGCTCCAAGCAGCTTTTTTAAGTATAATGGTTATGCTAAAATTTTTGTAAATGACTTTTTTTAATAATTTGGATTATGCCTGAATTTAATTTAAACAAACTGCATATTAACAGAAAACAGGAGCACCTTGATTTGAGCTTAAATCAGGAAAGTGCCGGAGAACAGGTGTTTTCCGGGTTTGAGGATTACTACTTCATGCACAATGCTCTTCCGGAGATATCTCTGGAAGAAATTAACACAAAAACAATGCTTTTTAGTAAAGAGCTAAATCTTCCTCTCATGATTTCTCCAATGGTTGGAGGAATTGATGAGGCAAAAAAAATAAACATGGATCTGGCAAGAGCCGCCGCCGCCACTGGTATTGCGATGGGGGTAGGTTCGCAGAGAGTGGCTATTGATGACAGCAGACTTGCTGCATCTTTTAAGGTCAGAGATGTTGCACCGGAAATTGTACTTTTTGCAAATCTTGGTGCCGTACAGCTAAATTATGGATTTGGTTCAAAAGAATGCCTTAAAGCAATTGAAATGATTAATGCTGATGCTTTGTTTCTACACTTAAATCCTCTTCAGGAAGCTCTGCAGGTTGAAGGCAATTTTAATTTTAAAAATCTTTTGGGGAAAATTAAATTAGTCTGTGAGGAGATAAAAAAACCTGTTTTTGTAAGAGAAGTAGGTTTCGGTATTTCAGGTGAGGTTGCACTTAAATTAAAAATGGCCGGAGTAAGCGGAATTGATACAGGCGGCAGAGGCGGGACTTCATGGCTTGAAATTGAAAAAGCCAGGCTTGAAAAAAGCCACTTAAGGGAAGCAGCCCAGTTTTTTAAAAATTGGGGAATTACTACCTCTCAGTCAATCAAATTAATTAAAGAAAGCTGTCCTGACACTATTCTTATTGCAAGCGGAGGTATTCGAACCGGCATTGATGTTGCAAAAGCCATAGCTATGGGAGCTGATATTGCAGGAATTGCACTTCCAATGTTAAAGCATGTAAGGGTTTCCGTGGAAGCCTGTATTGATTTTATCAGGGAGATAGAAACAGGATTAAAAATTGCAATGTTTTGTATTGGCGCCTCAAGTATAGCGCAGTTAAAAAATAATCTTAATTTAAAAAAACAATAATAAATTTAATAGAATATGCTGATAAGTGAAATTGCTCCTGCAAAAATAAATCTTACTCTTGAAATACTTGGTAAAAGGAATGACAGTTATCATGAAATTTCATCAATGATGCAGACTGTTGATTTATGCGACTATCTTACCTTCCATAAAAATCCCTGGCTTCAGATAATTCCCGAATATCACAATCTGCCTGCAAGCGATAATCTGCCTGGTTTTGACAGAAATAATTATCTTGCCAAAAATCTGGTTTATAAAACAGCAGAAGCTTTAAAAAGTAAAACAGGCTACGAAAGCGGAGCAGTAATTGAACTGAAAAAAAATATTCCTTCCTCTGCTGGTCTTGGAGGAGGCTCAAGTGACGCTGCAGCAACTTTAAGAGGTTTAAACAAGCTTTGGAAATTGAATCTCTCTCTCTGTGAGCTGGCAGAAATAGGAGCATCTGTTGGCAGCGATGTACCTTTTTTTATTTATGGCGGAACCTGTATTGTAAAAGGAAGAGGGGAGTATGTTACGCAAACGGAAGCAATAAAGCATAAGTGGGTTTTAATAATACTTCTTCCTTTTGATATTAAGGATAAGACAAAAAAACTTTATTCCCATGTAACTGAAAATAATTTTACTGATGGAAGCTTTACGGAAAAACTCGCAGGGAAAATACTCTCTAATCCAGAGTGCGTTTCAGGATTAGAGCTTTTTAATGTTTTCGAGCTTATATATTCCGAAATTTTTAAAGATTACAAAAAAATAATTACAGATTTTAAAGATATTGGAATAAGTCCTCTGCATCTGGCCGGCAGCGGCCCCTCAGTATATTTCATATCTGATGATGAAGTTGAGGTACTTGAAGCCGCCGAAAAAATATCCAGCATATCCAATTTCAGAGTATATATAACGAGAACAGTCCCCTGATGCCAAATTATGTCAAACTATACGTCCCCTTGACATAACAGATGCATTGTCTGAAAATACAACATTTAATTGTCACTTAAATTTAAAAATGTTTTTCATATCAAACATTTTTTAAAATATGGAGTGAAACTATTTGATGAGTTTTAAGTCTTTACTACATATGGGATTTTCAGAGAACTTACGGTGAACTTAAAATTTTAAATAAAATTCCATCAAATTTAAGGAGAAAAAATTGGCAAAAATAGAGAAAATAGTATTAATAGAGACAAAATCACCAGGGCTTCATGTTTTCAGTGCGGCCAAGCTTCCAAGAATCGGAGTTGCCATAATAGCAACTATTCTTAATAAAAACGGTTTTAAAGTAAAGACATATGCTGAGGATCTTGTCGCCATTGATTTTAACGAAATAAAAGATGCTGACCTTGTTGGCATATCTTCCATAACTTCAACTTCATCAAGATCATACAAGTTAATTAGTGAAATCAAGAAAATAAATCCCGGTGTTCAGATCGTAATGGGAGGAGCACATCCTACTTTTATGCCAGAAGAGGTAATTGAAAACGGCTCCGACTATGCCGTTAGAGGTGAAGGGGAAAAAACAATTATTGAGCTCATAAATGCCATAGAAGGCAAGTGTGCTCTGGAAGATGTTGACGGTCTTTCATTTAAAAAAGATGGAAAATTCATTCACAATAAAGACAGGGAATTAATAGAAAATCTGGACGACATGCCTTTTCCTGACTGGTCTTTACTTGAAAATCACAAGGAAATTAATTATATACCTATCCAGACTTCCAGAGGGTGTCCCTACGACTGCAAATTTTGTTCGGTAATAAAAGTGTTCGGTAGAAAATACAGGTTCAGAAGCGTGGGCAGCATCATAGAAGAGATAAAATATCTTCTTAAAACATTTGAAGGATCCAAGGCAAAAAGAATATTTTTCTATGATGATAATTTTTCTGCCAATAAAACAAGGACAAAAAACCTGCTGAAGAAAATAATTGAAGATAAAATAAAAATGCCCACCTGGTTTTCACAGGACAGGCTTGATATATCAGAAGACGAAGAGCTGATGGAATTGATGGTTAAAACAGGATGCATGAGAATAATGGCAGGCATTGAATCAGTAAACCCGGCAACTCTTAAGGAATATAAAAAAGGCCAGAAAGTCGAAGACATCAAGGCATCAATAGAAAAGCTTCACAAGCATGGCATAGGCGTACATGGTATGTTTGTTTTAGGCAGCGAGCATGATGACATAGATTCAATCAAGAAAACAATGAATTTTATAATTGACAACAAAATAGACACAGTTCAGATAATGATACTTATCCCATTCCCCGGAACTGAAGTATATAAAGAACTTAAAGAGCAGGGAAGAATGATTTTTGATGGTCCGAAAGACTGGTATTTATTTGATGGACACCATGTAGTTTTTCAGCCTAATCTTATATCTCCATGGGATTTACAGGCAAAAGCATCAATAGATCTTATGTCCAGCATCTATTCTTATTACAGGGCTTTGAATTTTATTATTCACAGGCAGTTAGTAGATGGTCTTTTAGTTATTTACTCCAACAAAATTCAAAAAAAGTGGACAATACTAAACAAAGATTTTCTTAAGGATATAAAAAATATAAAAATAGGGCCTTACAGTATAGCTAAAGAAACTCTGTAGACTATAAAAATTCAGGGCTTTTTTAATTGCAGGATAAATACTTTTAATAAGTTTGGTAGGGAGCATGTGTAATTTAGGAATATATTTTAAATTACACATGCTCTTTATTTATGGCAGATATGATTTATAATCTATAACTAAGGATTCATAAATCTTTGGGTTAATAATAAATTATTTGTGATTATTTGGGGCATTAACAATAAAATGCAGCTAATGACAGACAGTTTAGTATTAATATTGACCTTAAGCAATGCTTATAAAGCTGGGTGAAGACTTTCTGGACTGTTATAATTTTTTAATAAAGCTTCAATAAAAAAGAAATCAGGGAATAAGCATATATGGAACTAAAAGAACCAAATTTCAAATTCAGCCCGGATCTTTATGATCAGCAGATAAATTGGGAAAAAAGATTTAGTACTGAAAAAGATTTTTTCTCAAGTTTGTTCCATTCAAATAATACCAAAAAACTACTGGATATAGGGTGCGGCACAGGGAGGCATGCAGAACTTTTCAGTTCATTTGTAGCTGAAGTTTTTGCCATGGACCCTTCTAAAGAAATGATAGATTACAGCAGGGAAAAAGTAATCAAATCAAAAAATGTTAAATTAATATCCGGAGGATTTAAAGAGCTGGCAAATATAGTCGAGAGCGGCTTTGATGCCATTACCTGTCTTGGCAATACAATTGCTTTGCTTGAAACAAGAAAAAAAGTAAAAAATGCATTAAAAATAACACGTAAAAAATTAAATAAAGGCGGGATTGCTATTTTCCAGTTCATAAACTTCGAAAAAGAAATGATAGAAAAAAACAGATACTATGAACCCAAGGTTATACTTAAAGATAACAGAACTTATATATTTAACCGGCATTTTGAATATGACCGGTTAAAGACAAGAGCGGATTTTATAACCACTGTTCTTGATGAAAAAAACAGTATTGAAACTTTTGATGTTAATACTTCCATAATGTGTACCCTGAAAGTCAGGATATTTAATAAAATGGCGCTAAACAGCGGTTTTAAAAAAATAAGTTATTTTGGTAATAATACCAAAGATATTTTTGACAAATCCAAACATTTAAGTTTGTTTGCAGTTCTTAAAACATAATTATTATTAAAAAAAAATGGAAAAAGTAAAAAGATTCGGTGTTTCAATTGAAGAAGATCTCTTAAGTAAATTTGATATTTTTATCAAAACCAGGAAATATAAAAATCGCTCAGAGGCAATTAGGGATTTAATAAGAGATAATTTTGTAAATGATTCATGGGAAAACTCAAACGGGTCAGTTGCAGGTGCAATAATAATAGTTTATGACCACCATAAAAGAGAACTGCTTGACGTTCTTGTGGATATTCAGCATGACTTCCAGAATTTTATTATTTCCAGCCAGCATATTCATCTTGATCACCATAACTGTATGGAAATAATTGCAGTAAAAGGAAACTTGCAAAAACTTTTTGAGCTTGAGGCAATTCTGAAAGCGACAAAAGGTGTCAAACATACTGCTTTTGCCAAGTCCACTTTAGGTGAAGAACTTTAAAATTATTTTTATTTTTAATTATTTTATAAGATTATTAAAATAAGAAGTTAAAAGAAAGAATAAAATGAAAAACATACTTTGTTACGGCGATTCTAATACTTATGGCTATATTCCCGTATTTCCTTCAAAAAGCTCCAGATTTGACAGACAAAAAAGATGGACAGGTATTTTAAGTAATGAGCTTGGTGCTGGATACTGTGTTATTGAGGAAGGATTAAATGCCAGAACTACTGTATGGAATGATCCTGTCGAAGGCTACTATGAGGGAAGAGATAAAAACGGTAAAGAATATCTTATGCCTTGCCTGGATTCTCATGCACCTGTCGACCTGGTTGTTTTAATGTTAGGAACTAATGATTTAAAAAACAGATTTGCAGTTTCTGCCCAGGACATAGCTGACAGTATTTTTTCACTTATTGGAATAATAAAAAACAGTAAATCAGGACCTGGAGAATTATCACCGGCAATACTTATTATTTGTCCGGCACCACTTGGAAGACTTTCAGAATTTGAAGATCTTTTTATTGGCGGCACGGAGAAATCAAACAATCTTTCAGTATTTTATAAAAAAATAGCTAAAGATGCCGGTGTGGAATTTCTTAATGCTGGGGATATTATAAAATCAAGCGATATTGATGGCATCCATTTTGAAGAAAAAGAACATGAAAAATTAGGAAAAGCAGTCGCGGAAAAAATTAAGAAAATATTTTAAGAGACTTTAACGTTTTTTGTGCAAACTCCTGATTGATATAAATAGCCTAAGGGGAAATTGAATCCTCTTAGGCTTAAATTATGCAACAAAAGATTCTATCCCTTCCTGAAAATAAATGTTTGACTGTGACAAAATTATTTACCAGTTTTTTATCGTTCCTGTCCGTTTTTTAGTAACCTCCGTTACAGCAAATACATAACAGATAAACATATTTTTTAATATGAGCTTTAACTCGCTGCTGTTTCCAGAGGCAAACAGGTTTAGCCGGCATTCGGCTTGTAGTATCTGCAGTAATCTGATACGGGACATATTTCACACTTTGGCCTTCTTGCAATGCAGATGCTTCTGCCGTGTTCCAGTATTTTGTGGGAAAAATTTGTCCAACTGTCCTGGGGAATAATTTTTCTAAGATCCAGCTCTATTTTGTCGGGATTGTTATTTACAGTCAGGCCAAGAAGTTTTGTTATTCTTAGCATATGAGTATCCACAATTATACCCTGTTTCCCGAAAGCGTTTGCAACAACCACATTTGCAGTTTTTCTCCCGACACCATGCAGCATGACCAGCTCATCGACGTTTTCAGGGACTTTTCCTTCAAATTTTTCCATTATATCTTTTGAACATTTCATTATCGCAAGAGATTTGTTTCTGAAAAACCCTGTCTGCCTTATATAGTCCTGCAGTTCCATCAGATCGGCATCCACAAATTCCTGCGGGTTTTTATATTTTTTAAATAATGCCGGAGTTACCTTATTTACTAGTTTGTCAGTGCACTGAGCAGCCAGTATGGTTGAAATTAAAAGCTCAAAAGGATTTTTAAAATCAAGTGAAGTTGTAAGTGCATGCGGATAAGTTTCATTTAAAAGTCTGATGATTTCGCTTATATTGTCAACTGCGAAAATGTGAGGCTCTTTATAAGTTATACCATATTCTTTAACCATTATATCGTCTCCATATCGTATAAACTGGTAAATTTTATTTTTTTTTGTTTTTTAAGTCTTTAAGAAAAGAATCCATTCCATCCTTGTCAAGCGTATTTACGATGTCTTCTTTTTCAAGCCAGCCCTTTCTTGCAATATTAACACCATATTTGTAATGGGAAATATCTTCAGCATCATGAGCATCGGGATTTATAAAAATTTTTACTTTTTTTTCTCTGGCGTATCTGCATAATCTCCAGTCAAGATCCAGCCTAAATGGGCTCGAATTAATTTCAATTGCAACATTATTTGCACCGGCCGCATTTATTATTCTTATCATATCAACTTCATAAGGCTCTCTCTGAAGCAGGAGTCTTCCTGTGGGGTGGGCAAGAATTGTAGTATATTTGTTTTCTATTGCTCTTATAATTCTCTCAGTCATTGCTTCCTGACTTAGATTAAAATTAGAATGTATGGCAGCAATAATAAAATCAAACCTTTCCAGTGTTTCGTTTCTGTAATCTAAGCTTCCGTCAGCAAGTATATCCGATTCTATTCCCTTAAATATTTTTATTCTGTTATTTTTGATGCAAAATTCATCAATTTCTTTCAGATAAGCAGAAATATTTTCCTCTTTTATCCCGTTGGCATAAAAAGCTGATTTACTGTGATCACTGATACCTGCGTATTCAAAATTTTCCAATACCAGTTTCTCATAAAGAACTTTTAAAGACATATTTCCATCACTAAAAGTTGTATGAATATGGAAAACTCCTTTTAAATCTTTTTCTTCCACGAGCTCAGGCAGGTTTCGGCTCAGAGCAGCTTCAAATTCACCGTTGTTTTCTCTAAGTTCCGGCTCTATATAATCCATATCAAACAATGCGTATATGTCTTTCTCATCCGTGCACTCAAGCAGCCTGTCTTCTTTGTAAATTCCATATTCATTGATTTTAATACCCGCGTCCTTTGCTATTCCTCTAAGGACTGTATTGTGTTCCTTGCTGCCGGTGAAATGATTAAGAAGATAGGGATATTTGCTGTCTTCAACAATTCTCAGGTCTGCATTAATGCCAAAAGTTAGCCTTATTGCAGATTTAGTCTCTCCTTTTGAAATAATTTCATCTGTCTCCTCAAAGCTTGTGAAATAATTCATGACTTCCATCGGATCGGCGCCATCAATGGTTCCTGCAACAATATCTATATCTTTTACGGTTTCTTTTTTTCTTCTGAGGCTGCCTGCAACACAGGCCCTTTTGATATTTTTGTTTAGTTTAAGTTTATTTACCAGTGATTCTGCCAGATCCCAAGCGTCTGCAAATAAATAAAATTCTTTGAATTTTTTTATGGAATTTATCCCCTTTAATATGTTTTCCTGTGTTTTTTTGCCAAAATTTGGAAGATCTGCCAATCTGTTTTCATTAATAGCTGTCTCAAGGTCAGAGATGCTGGCAATATTTAAATTGTCATAAAGAAATTTAACTTTTTTTGGTCCAAGGGAATGAACCTTAAGCAGCTCAAGAAGTTCCGGCGTTACGGATTCTTTGAGTTCATCGTAAAAATCAAGATTTTCATCATTTGCAAGTGTTTTAATATGATCAGCCAGGTTCCTCCCAATTCCCTTTATTTTTAGTAAATCGTCTGTTTTTGTGTTTTTGCCTATATCCAAATCGCATTTTTCCAAAGCACTTGCTGCATTCTGGTACGCTCTGATCTTGAAAGGATTTTCACCTTTTAATTCAAGCATTATTGAGATTTCTTCGAGAATTTTAACTACTGAATTTTTATCCATAAAATGAAGCCAGCCTTTTTATTGCATTTATTTTATCGTTTCTGTCTATCTTGCTTTCTTTTAAAGCAGTGTGAAGGATATCTATTGATTTATTATATGTCTCCCTGTCAACAGGGAAAGGAATTCCATCTTTGCCGCCATGCGCAAAACTAAACCTCGCCGGATCCTTAATACTGTAAGGAGTTGAATAAACAAGTTCGGAAATCAAAGCCAGTGACCTTACAGTCTTAGGGCCAACTCCAGGCATTGCTATTAATCTTTCAAAATTTTCAGGTTTATTTTCATATGTTGATTCAAATATTTTAGAAAGTCTTTTAACTTCAATATCTGTCATCCTGATATCATGTCTTTTTGGCATAGTATAATTATTATCGGTGCTGGAGCTTATTTTTAAAAGATCGGCTATATTTTTTTGAGGTTTTTCTGCAGAAATATCTGTTATCATTTTTCTTGCACTGGCGCTTTCATCTGAGACAAGGTTCATAACATCATTTTTTAAATCACAGGAGATTGCATTATGGGGCTCACTTACAAAACTCTCCACGGTGTCGCTTAACCACTGGTACCTTCGAGCATATTTTAAATCTTCGTTCATTCCCTGTTGAACTACAGCCCATTTCCTGCCGTCACTTCTGAAAAAAAATGAGTGATGATAGAGCTGATATCCGTCCTGCAGGGCAGAGCTGTCTACTTTTGCAACAATTTTGCTGGTGTAAACAAGACTCTTAAAATCCAAACCTTCTTTAACGGAGGCATTTTCTATTTCTGAAGGTGTTTTTCTTGAAGTTCCACCTTTCCCACCGGCGATATAGTACCCCAGATCGTTTTGGAGGCCCCTTGCCGCTTCTTTAAGTGCACCGCAAACCGTTGTGGTAACTCCGCTTGAATGCCAGTCAAAACCCAGTACACAGCCAAGAGCCTGAAACCAGAAAGGATCGGCAATTTTATTTAAAAATTCATCCGGACCAAATTCGCTGGACATGAAAAGCATTATCTCTCTGGAGAGTCTTTCCATTTTTTCAAATAACCAGTACGGAGCTTTGCCCCCATGAAGCGGTAAATTGGTAAGTCCTGTTCTCATATTTAAAGTATCTGGCTTTTAATTTATTGTGTAACAATTATTATGCTTTGCCTGCCAAAGGCTGATATCCTTTAAATTAAGGCTGAAATCATAATTAATTAATGGAAAAAAACTAAAAATTAATGTAATATAATTTTTTAATTTATGCCCATCAGATATGTTGCACTTTGTTTTAATGAACAAATCTCAAATGGAAATTAATTAGTTCCCGGCAAATAACTTATTTTCTAATGGATTATTTGTTTATATCAGACTTAAAATTTTTTGGTGGTTTAAGCCCTATACAAATTATTTACCACTAACTGATTAATATTTTAGATTAAATATTCTCATAACAGAAATAAAAAAATGATAAATTTAAAATTATCTTCAATACTTACCACGATAGCAGAAATTTCAAAATTTCAACCTGGTGAACAAAAAATTGTCATTAATCTTAGCAGAGCTTCAAGATCAATAAGGGATTTTGAGGGCAGCATTACGGAGGCATTTAAAAGCGGCAGTCTGCAAAAAACCCCGGGTATAGACTCGTTTTCTTACGAAATAATAAAAGAATATTTTGAAACCGGATCAATTAAATTATTTGAACAGATTAAGAATAAATATCCCGAAGATCTTATAAAGATAGTAAGGCTGTCCGGTATAGGGACCAAAAGGGTATTTGAAATTTATGAAAAATTCAATATAAAAACCTTTGAGGACTTAAAAGATTTATTTGCTTTAAATTATGATACAAAAAATCTTGCAGAAAGTTTCGGAGCAGACTGCCTGTTTTTAGAAAGAGTGAGGCATTCCGTAAATTATTTTGAAAGCATTGCCGGTAAATATCCAAGGTGGCTTGTTTTAAAATTTACAGAAAAAATTATTGAAGCCTTGCATGAGCTTGACGAAGTATTTTCTTTAAAAGTTGTCGGGTCTGTCAGAAGAAGGAAATCAACTGTCGGCGATATTGACATTCTGCTATTGCCAAAATTTAATTATGGGGAAATAGATTTAAAAAGATCAAATGAGTTAATAAACAAGATAAGCAGACTTTCTTTGGTAAAAGAAATTATTGCCGATGATAAAAGAAAAGAAAACATAAGTGCAAAATTTTCAACTATTTATGGTACTGATGTGCAGATTATAATAACTTCAAGAAAAATGTGGCCTTCAGATTTGCTTGTAACTACAGGAAGCAGAAGTCACCTGAAAAAATTAGAAACTGCCGCAATTAAAAGTGGCTGTTTTGATGGCAAGGTATTTGATTTTTCAATGATAAAATTTACTGAACTGAAACAATATAAGGGCAAAGATTCAGTTCATGAAGATGATTCATATGTCTGTCAGGAGGAAAAGCAGATTTATGATTTTCTTGGGATGCAGTATATTTACCCTGAGCTAAGAGAA
>Ga0194044_10000441_pt1 | contig 20473 bp, 17 predicted proteins | sample JunL4417m_MetaG_FD_155460 | JGI IMG/M metagenome (GOLD analysis project Ga0194044, IMG submission 155460) | Anoxic zone freshwater microbial communities from boreal shield lake in IISD Experimental Lakes Area, Ontario, Canada - Jun2016-L442-17m | ecosystem: Environmental > Aquatic > Freshwater...
TGTTTTTATAAACACTTCTGGATTCTTTTCATCCCAATGCCAGTCCCATGCTTGTCTCCATCTTTTCTCTGCTTTTTCCGCTAATTCTTCTGCCTTCAGTTCTAATAATTCTTTTTCATCTTTTTCCTTTTCTTCTTCGCATTCTGATTCGAATAAGTGCATCTCTGAATATCCGTCTGACGCCAATATGCATCTTACCCTTTCACCCCTCTCATAATTCTCTCTTCTCTTTTCTGGCGCATATCCTGTTATATCGTTATGTCCTAATGCCTGTGTCGGTGCAATATATGTACCATTTTCAAATCGTACATAATCTGGAAAACATGGCACCATTTTTGTCGCACTTACAACAAGTGCTATTGGATTTTTACATCTATCAAACTCTACACAACCACTTTCTACTCTCTGTTTCAATCTTTCTATTTCTAATGGATTTTTTGTATTATGTTCTGTACTCTTATAAACTACTTCCTCATTCTTGTAAATGATTACTTTCGAATCACCAATTGATACTGTTTCTATGTAATCTGCATATGCTCGCATCATTAAAAGTGTACTACCACTATTTGCACCATAATTATACCTTTTATTCTTTATTATTGTTAGTAATGTCTCACATGGGTCTTCCGTTGCCATTATTTCTCTCCAATTTTGCACTCTCATCAAGTTTATAAAACTATTTGTTCCATGCCCATCAAGCAAAACAACCCAGTCATAATCTTTTTCTTTCCCGAAGGCTACAAAGTCTTGTCCTTTGGATAAACTGCGGGTGGTCCCATTCAAGAAACTTACTCGTTCTTGCTCTGCGATGATAATAGGTTGTTCCATTTGAAATGCTGACATATTACTGTATTGAATTACATTGCAATACTTATCAATAAGCCGTTTCAATTTTTTTTTAAAAGATTAAAAAATTTTTAGTAAATCAATTTTTTGATACTTACAAAAAAAAATTGATTTACTTTTTTCTATTTTAAGTATGTTAACCTTCTATAGTTGATTTAACGATTGACTTACACCAAAATCTTACCATGAGTAACGCTAACCAAAACAAGAACTACCACTGGAACAATGGCGCATTTTGCGAGAATTGTGGTATTCTAACAGGTAATGTAAAATATACTATGCGACACGATGGTTGTAAACCAGGTTGCAAATCAACATGGGATTATGAGTTCTTTTGCCCAACAAGTGATTACGAAACAGCTCGCAAACATCATGATTTCAAGAGTAAATTGCATATGATTGAAGAAGAAATATTGAGAAATCCCGACAATAAATTCGTATACGAAAAAGAGTATGAAAAAGAGTATGAAGAAGAGGAAGAAGAAGAGGAAGAGGAAGAAGACGATGACGATGACGATGAAGAGGAAGAGGAAGAAGACGATGACGATGATAATGAAGATCCTTTTCAAGGGGATAATTTTGATGACTATTTTGAGGATCAGAATGAAGTGGAAGAGCCAGAACAGGTCCTCCTTTTGACCACAATAGATGGCAAAAACTATGTAAAGTGTGAAAAAACAGGAATTATTTACGACTATGAAAAGTATAAAGAAACATTTGTGCTTGTTATTCTTGGTAAATGGAATGAAGATGCACACAAAATCGACACCTACACCCAAGAAGAACCTCTACAAGAACATATCGAACTCGATGACATGACAGATATTCCTTCGCGGGACCAGAACATGTATGACGATAGTAGATACGACACTGATGACGAGTATGTTCTGCCTCGTGGACTACCACCATTTCAGAAACATGCCAACGGAGGATATCCTATCAATCGCTTACCGTAGTTTAATCAATATACTGACACAATTAATATCATCTGATTTATATTATTAATTGTATTTTCCATATCTTATCTTGTGTGTAATTTATAAATACTTTTTTATTTTAACCAGTCAAAATAAAATTTTTTTTAGTAAATAAAAAAATATATCATATAATAAAAAAATTGAAATACTTTTGAACCAATAGTTATAATTTATAACACTTGGTAATCTTACCAAAAATGACTTCCAAGAATAATCTTCCCCAAAATAACAACCACTACTGGCCCAATGGCGCATTTTGTGTCAATTGTGGAATACTCAAAGGTGATGTAATTAATAATAATGTTCACCCTATTTGGCATCCGGCTTGCCGACCTGGTTGTAATTCAGCGTGGTGTGACCAAGAACCATTTGAGTATGAAGAAACCGACGAAGACAGATTTTATCGCGAATTAGAAGAACAAGAGCAAGAAGAATGGAAACAACAGCAAGCAGAATGGGAGCAAGAAAGACTACAGGAAGAATGGGAAGAAGAACAAGGAGAAATATGGGAGCAAGAGCGCGAAGAGATGGATCTTGAGGTATTTCAAGAGCATCATGCTCAGTGTTGCATTGCAATTATTGAACGCGGTCGTGCTTTTGCGCATGCTCGTGAACAAGAGTATTATCCTGGTGCTTATTTACCAGAATTTAACCCACATACTGACACAAACAATTATAGATTGCATTAACATTTATGTGTGCATATATTTAAAATTTCCATTTCTTATTTTGTGTGTAAATTATAACTTATAAATACTTTTTTATTTTACAACCATGTTAAACGATTTTTTAATTATACTTTTAGGTTTTTTAATATTTCTATTATTATTTATGCTATTCACTATAGCAACTTGCTGTATTATTTGATTCAATCTTTCTTTCTTTTTTTGTATTATCATATTTTTATACTCATTATTTGATTGTGTATGGTCTATTGTATCGGCGACTTCATGTCCATTGCTTATTTTATATAATATTTGATTTCTTTTTCGAGAGCAACCGACGCATGTACAACCAACATCTATATAATGTTGTCTTTGTATCTCTCCTATATGTTGATTTTCAATACATAATTCTATATACAAATTATATTCACTTTCTGAATATGAAATAAATGGTTGTTCTTGTTTTGGATACCAACTATTCAAATATTGATTTCTCTCATCGGGAGAATAATAATATTTTAAAGTATCACAATTTTGAATTATTGATAATAAATTGCATGGAATCCTATAACTATTTTTAAATTGAAAATACATATCTTTTATTATTTTTTTATCAGTTTCATAATCATTCACAATTAATATATTAATTCCAAATATCTCTTGAAATATTGATGACCAAATCTTCGAATCTTTTAAACGAATTTTTATATAATATATACCATTATATTCAATATTCAAATATTTTTTTTCAAAATCAAAAACTTCTGGAACTGGAATATTATAAATTTCTCTATAATAATCAAATCGCGATAAATATGGAAAAATTTTATTAAATCTTTTAATCAATTTATTTACATCATAAGTATTTACATTTTCATTCGTATTATTAAAATGAAAAGAACCTATTTTTTCAAAAAAAGCCGACATTTTTTGTTCTATCGGGCTTCTATAAATATCAATAACATATACATTTTTTCCCAAAGCTTTATTATAAAAAATTATTTCATTTACAGTAACCCCTTCAATTCCACACAATACTTTTAACATTGATTCATCATGTATGTGAAGAATTGTGAATTTTCGTAATGCACATAAACGAAAAGATGTTATTAATGTTGTAGAGCCAACTTTTGGTGGACAATAAACAAATATTAGGTTTTTATTTTTTTCAACATTTAAATCATCGCAAATATTCAATTTTTCGTTAGCATCAATTAATAATTTTATTTTTTCTTCTGAAAATTCATACATAATTATTGTAAATATTATATTTTATGGATACATACACAAAATATAATAATTTTATTTATAGCTGATCTATTTCTATATTTCCATTTTTATTATCTAAAATATTTTTAATAAAATGTTTATTCATATATTTTTGAATATTGAAATAAGTCAATACTATTTCTTTTTTTTCATGTAGTCCAAGTAAAGTCTTTAGTTTATCATCAGGTATAATAATTTTTTTATTTTCACTATTTTGCAGTTTATTAATTTCAATATAGTTAATTAAAGCTTTCGTTACATCTGTTCGTGCTATTTCACTCCCTTGTTCTCTATTCATGAATTCACATAAATCACTTGTTACCTTCGATGGTTTTGCAAAACCAGATGGAAGTTTGTTTCCTTTATTTTTATTCTTTTCTGCTTCTTTTTTCAATGTTTTATATTCCTTCTTAATATTTTTTTCTACACTCTTTATTTGTTGTTGAAAAAGATTTATTTGATTTTTTATCGTATTTAACGAAACCATTAAATTATCAAATTGTTCTGTTAAATTTATGTTTTCATCAACTATTTTAATTTCAGTAGACATTTTATATTACTTATATGTAAAGACTTTAAATTATTTATTAATAGTTATAATAATTGTTTATAATATTTATTTACACAATTCTAAAGAAAAATATGAGTAATAAGTATTTAATTATATTTGATAATAAAATATAATTAAAGTAAAGTATAATTTTTTAAAAATGTTTATAAAAATTTGTTATAATATTTAAACCGAAGATGATGATGCAACCTTACTTCTTGGTTTAGATACTGCAGATTTCTTAGGCGCAGTTTCCTTCTTTACAAGAGTCCATTCTGGACCGCTTTCACTAGCAACAACTGGCTTACGAACACGAGGTCTTGGAGCTTGACGAGGTTGACGAACTTCACTATCTTGAGTGCTTGCTGATGGTCGTGGTGTAGATGGGACTACCACATTCTCGTCCTCAATAGCATCTTTATAAGTAAGTCTGGATTGTCTCAATTCACGGCGTGTTTCACACATTAATTTTCCACCATTTACACCACTCACATTTCCAGCTTGATACTCATGAGCCCCACTTTCAGTCTTTTCTATAGAAAACTCGACATATTCTCCTTGAACTAGATACTTGTATTGTTCACTTGAAACATTTACTTTACTATGATGAACAAAAATATCCGATCCTGAAAAATCGCCATTACTTGCTGTAATAAAACCATAACCAACTTTATTATTAAACCACTTAACGCGTCCAAGCACCAACACAGTTGAGTTACCAGGCGCAGATGTTACTGATGTTTCGTTTGTCATTATATACTAAAATAAGTGTAATCTTTAAATAGTTTATATAAATTTATTATATTTTATAATTTATAATTTATCGCGTATTTAATAAATCGATAATATAATCATAATTAGGTTTTTCATCAAATTTTAATTTTCTACAATATTCAAACATTTCACGAATTACTCGTGGTGTATTTTCATTCGTCATTATTTTTATTTTCTCTCCTCTTATTTTATTATTCATATTTCGATAATCGCTATATAATGTAAACGCATCCCATTCCAAGTGTTTATACAATAAATACAACATTATATATGTTACAGATTCTAAGTCATCACGCCGACTTGGCTCTATTCCATCATGTACATTTATACTTACAAAATTGGGTGTACCTAATAATTTTCTATTTTCTCTCATTGGTATATGTGTGAACTCATCATCCAATATATACTTTTTACATAATCCAAAATCAATCAAATGCAAAACATGTTTTTTATCATCTAACCCAAACATAAAATTATCCGGTTTAACATCTCGATGTATTAATCCTTTTTTATGAACACCTTGTAATATTTTTACTATTTTAATCGCAATAGTTTTTGCTATTTCGAGAGAAATATGACTTGCCTCTTCTCTCAAATTCTGCAATGACGAACCTAAAAGTGTTATTGCCATATAATAATTTGTTTTATCTACACCAAACCATAACACACCAGGTATTCCTTCAATACCTGACAAATATTGGTATATTTTTGTCTCATTTTTCAGCAATTTGGTTTCCGCTTCTAATGACTCCATTTTTAATGCAACAAGTCTACCTGTTTTTATATTTGTCGCTTTATAAATATTCCCAAATGACCCTTTACCTATAATTTCCATTAATTTATATTTATTAGATATTATCATTAATTACCGATTTGATTACTATATATTATGCTAATAAATCTTTAAATATATTATAAAATTGATTTAAAAAATATCTAATAAGTTTAATATATATAACTCTAATGACAACAAAGGCAATAAATCCAAAATTAACAATTAATTCATTAATATTTCATCCCGATTATGGTATAGGGGTGATAATAAGTAAAAGTGAAAATAAATCCAGAGTAATTGAATTTAGAGAGAAAAAGAATAAACAAAGAATAAATGAAAATGAGGTGACTCGTATACCATATTCTGAAAAAAGTTTAATATATTACAATAAAATATTATATGAAGTTAATAAAGTTGTTCTAGAAACGAATGACAGAATTAAATATTACATAATCAATCAAGAAAACAATTCAAGTCAATATATTGATATAGATGATTATAAAATTTCACCAATAGATAAAGAATTGCAAGGTAAACTTAAAAAAATTACAAATTTTATTCAGCGTTATAATAAAGTTATAGAACAATTAAATAAAAAAAAAGTAAATCCTAACTCTTATTTTAATGCAATCGATTTAAAAATTCTCAGTTTTATAATGCAAAAATGTAAAATAACTATTAAAAATATAGAAAATTTACCTTATCAATTAAAAGCAACACAAAATAATAATATTGAAATAAGAAATATTTTACAATATCCATTCAATTTTATTCGTCCCGATTTTCAAATTATCACTTATGAAAAAGCATGTAAAATATGTGAAGATCTTGGAATAGTTGTATCATTTGAAACAAAATGTGAAAAATGGTCTTATGATTTAATGCATAGAAATAATTCATTTTATATCCCGTCACATAAATTTTATTATTATTTTGATGAATTTTGCAAATCTAATTGTTTAAGTAATAAAAAATATCTTGATGAAATTAATAAATTTGTTATAAACAAAGTTATTAATAAAATAAATTATAAAACGACTACATTTTTGTTAAATCTTGAAAAAAATATGACTGATAGAATGATTGATCTATTTGATAAAAAAAAATTCAATATAAATGAAAATAACATTTTATTATTTATTACAGAATTTGAAGAACTAAAAACTATGAAACTAAGCGAAAAACAAAAAAATGCAGTAATAAATTCTATTACGAATAAGATGTATATTATTAACGGGTTTCCTGGAACTGGTAAATCTACCATTGTCGAATGTATTTTATTTGTTTTAAAAAAATTAAACAAAGAAAATAAAGATAAAAAAAGTGAAAATGATTATTACGAAGATGAAGAAGATTATGATAATGAACATGTAGGTGAAAGAGAAGATGCAGATCAAGAAGAAAAAGTAGAAAATGTAGGAGAAGATAACAAAAAAGAACAAAAAGATGAAGAAGAATCATATATTTTTATAAAAAAATGCAAATATCCCGAACGCAAAAATATTTGCATACTTGCACCCACTGGATTAGCATATGTTGGACTACAAAATAAATGTAATAATGAAACCTATAATAAACTTATTTCAGGTACATGTCACAGAGTAATGTATATTCAATTTCCAAAAATTGAAAGCATAATTAAATATCCTGATAATATTGACTATGGAGATGAAAAAATTATCAAATTAATAGGCATTATTCCTGAAATGTTAATTATCGATGAGTTCTCTATGATCGATATATTTATGTTTAAAGAAATATTATTTTGGTGTCAATATTTTAAATGTAGATTATTAATTTTAGGCGATGAAAATCAACTACCGTCAATAGGTCCTGGATGTATATTTAAAAATATTCTTGATTCGCATATATTTCAACAATCAAAACTTACGGATATAAAAAGGCAAACAGGAGTTTTAATGAATAATATTAAAAAAATGACAACACAAGAATTGACAAGAGATGAGTTTATCGATGACACAATGCTATTATTAGATATTGATAATTTTATCGATGATTCAAATAAACTAAAAATTAATACTATAAAATCTCTTATTGAAAATGAAGATTTCACAATGTATGACTCTAAATTTATATCTTACTTTCAAAGCGACAAATTTGTATGTAATGTTACAAACCTTAATATAATATTACAAAGCATATTTAATCCGGATAGAGAAATTATACATAGTAGAAGTAAATTTAAAGAAAAATATCATTTCAAAGTGGGAGATGTTATTATTCGTACTGAAAATGATTATAATGAAGGTGAAATAAAAGCGAATGGCGAACAATCTAAAATAATTAATTATTCAGAAGAAACGAATATAGTAATTATTGAAAATATTGAAGAAAGAAAAGAGTATAAAATTGATATTCAAACATTATACGATGAGTTTAATCTTGCTTATGCTTTAACCGTTCATAAATCTCAAGGCAGTCAATATGAGAATGTAATTATATTTATAGATAAAAATCAAAAAATATGGGATAAACCTGCATTATATACTGCAATTTCGAGAGCTAAAAATAAATGTATTATAATTGCAACAGAAAAAGATTTCAGTAATATTCAGCATAGTATGAAAAATATTACCGACAAAATATCGCTTTTTATGAAAGAATCAGATATTTATGAATTTACCGAAGAATAATTTAAATAAATTATATTATATTATTATATAATGTTATTACCAATTCTAAAAACTATAAAAATTTTACAAATTATACAAATTTTTTTTACCATTTACCCAAACGCAGTTTATGTAAAAGCTGATACAGAATGCCCTACTACATTAATTAATCCGCAAAATAGAATAGCCAATAAATCTACATTGACTATTATGCAATATAATGTTGAATGGTTATTTATTGATTACTGTAAGTCAGCCAATTGTCCTGGTGAAGGTTGTGCTTGGTCAAATTCCAGCGAATCAGAAACACATCTTCAATATGTTGCAAAAATTATTCAAGAAGTAAATCCTGATATTATTAATTTGTGTGAAGTCGAAGGTTGTGATGAATTAAATATATTAGCAAATACATTAGACTTAAACTACTTGCCTTATTTGAAAAAAGGGACGGATACTTCAACAGGTCAAAATGTTGGCATGATAACACGTGTAGATCCATTGATTGACTTATATAGAACAGAAGAAAGAGTTGATTATCCAATTAATGGTTCAAAATGCGGGTACACTGGTTCAAATGGAACTTCCGGTGTTAGTAAACATTATATCACAGAATATAAATTTGGTGAACATAATATTGCATTTATAGGAGCCCACTTTGTTGCATATCCTACAGAACCATCAAGATGTGTGCAGAGAGAAGCTCAAGCACAAGTTATTCAAAATATTATTCATTCTTATTATAATAAAAATTACGAAATAATAGTGGTCGGTGATTTTAATGATTTTGACAATGAAACATTAGATGCAAATAATAACCATCCTATCTCTCAAACTCTTAATATTTTAAAGGGGAATTATGGCGTTCATAAAGGAACATATCAACTTTTTAACGCAGCAGAACTGATTAATAAGAATGACCGTTTTACTTGTTGGTGGGATTCTAATAACAATTGCATATCAACACCAACCGAGTTTTCAATGATTGATCACATACTTATTTCTCCTGCACTAAAAGAAAAAATTACTGATGCTTATATTTATCATAATTATGATGAATTTTGTGGTACTTATAACTCAGATCATTATCCAGTAATTATTACATTAAGTTTATAAAATTATCATATTATATTAATTTTATACTAAGATTTCATACTAAGATTTCATACTAAGATTTTTACTCATTATTATTTTTACAACATTTAAAAACCATACTCATAATTGTAACAGTTGTTATAAATAATTTTATAAATAAATAATCATTTACTATTTTTGAGCATTTGGACTTATTCAAAAATCCCCAATATATTACAATTCCAATCACAGTCCAAATCACAAAGAATACATTCAAAACATGACTTATAAACTTAGAACAACAAATAACAGTTTCTGTTAATTCTTCGTAACGATCAAATATAAATATTATACTATATGTAATCAAAACAATTATTATTCCCATTATGCTATTTACAAGTAAATATACAAACATATTTACTTGTAACGAAACAAAAGTTTGGTTTATACATGTCTTGTCATTAAATGCAAAATACAAATCACAAATTATAAAAGGAGAGACAAATACTGTAAACCAGAATGATATACAAACTTTACTAATAATATCTTCATCATCTTTATTTCGATAACTTATTATTTCATTAATTGATGACACTTCTTGTTGTGGTATGATATCAATGACTACTGGATTCACATCACTATCAAAATTAGGTCCATGGTTTAATTCTTGTGGCAAAATCGACATTTATGTATAGTTGCTTATCAGTAATAAAATAATATTTACAAAAATATACTTTTCAATTTTATTTTTATTTCAATAAAAAAATATTTATTACATTACAAAATCATGACAATACAAATCTAACTAGCAAATCTATACGACCTATTCAAATTTTTTTTTCAAGTTTTCATATATAAGGCGTTGTTCTTCCTCGGTATAGTAATGATCAAAATTAGGAATCAATTCACACTTTGCAGTTGGCCACATCGTATGAAACAACGGATCCCATTTGAATCGATCCCTGTATCTGGCCTGAAGCGGTGGTTGAAAAGCCAAATTAGTCTCTGTTGCAACGGGTATGGTTGGGTCCAAATGACCTATTTGCCAATCTGCATTCGGGACATCTACCAAATTCGCACGCCACCATGATTTGACTTGTTCGATCTTTTCGTCCCTGTCTCCTGAAATCTTTGCCCCTGTTCTTTTTTGTATGTGAGTAGTATTTAAGTTAAATGGGTATTCTAAGCAATATTTTCCTTTTGCTTCTATTTTTTTAAGACCAAAATCCTTGTTAAAAGGTTGAATGGAATCGTCCGTTTGAATACCAATTTGTGTAAAGAACACAGAGGTATCTTCCCTTGTTAAAAAGCGTTGGCCTCTATTTTCAGGTTGTGCCATTAATGCGATGGCTTGTCCTCGAAGTGATACTAACTTCGGTAATTTAATCTTACCTTTACAAAACTCAAAGAGTTCCTCGGGATAAGCAGCAAACGGCGTCATATATTCGCAAATATTAATTCTTTGTAGCATCATGCAAAACCTCATTAATGTTTTAAATACTAAATAGAAAATAGTTTTCAATTTTTTTTAATTAGTATGTATTTCTGTAACTATTAAAAAAATGTTGGACATAGATATAGGTATTGAATAACGAGGTATAGAATACTGAATGCTATGTTATATAATTCATACTGTAACCAAACTTACGAATTATATTTATAAAATAGTTGTTCAACATTTTTACGATAATGAATACAATTGAAATTGTATAAATTATATTTATGCTGTTTAATTGTATTATACTTATTAACTATATAAATAAATTTTCTTAATTTACGAGATTTAATATTATTAAAATTAGTTAAAGTAATAAAATTTGGATTATTATCAACACTAATTATTTTTGAATTATTATTATTAAAATTAATATCTGTTGATACAGAACAGATTCGAACTTTTCCATTCATATTTTTGCCAAATAATATATTTATCAGCTCGAGTTGTTCAGGCATAAAATCTATAGAAATTATTTCTTTCATAGGATGACTTTCCAATATAATACACTCATGTATTTTTATCCCCGGTATACTAGTAAAAAGTCTTGTATGAATAATTTTGATTTTAATAAAAGAGGTAAATGTAAAAAAATTTAGTATTAATTTTAATAGTGATAAGATCATTGAATGTAATTACTGTAATTATTAATCTTATTATGTTATCTTTATTTTAGAATATATGTAAATAATATAAATAGAACTTACATATATTAATCAACACGATGGTAAAAGTTTGCTCTTCTGTTTACCCCAAAAAAGATGAAATTAAATATGGCGAATATTTTGATAAATACTCATTTCCATTGAGTAGTTTTCAAAAGTATGCAATTGAAGCAATTATTGAAGGTAATCACATTCTTGTAACTGCTCATACAGGTAGCGGTAAAACATTACCCGCCGAATTTGCCATAGAACATTTCGTAGCAAAAGGGAAAAAAGTTATTTATACGAGCCCTATTAAAGCGCTTAGTAATCAAAAATATTATGAATTTCGTGAAAAATTTCCCCATATTTCTTTCGGTATTTTGACAGGTGATATTAAATCAAATCCAGAGGCAGATGTTCTTATTATGACTACCGAAATTCTTCAAAATACTCTCTATAAAAAGAATCATAAAATGGCAAATATACAAACAGAAACAGATTCGAAATTAATATCATTGGCAATGTTTGATATGGATTTTGATAATGAATTAGGCGCGGTAATATTTGATGAAGTTCATTATATTAACGATCAAGATAGAGGCAAAGTATGGGAAGAAACTATTATGATGCTTCCTTTACATATTCAAATGGTAATGCTTTCCGCAACTCTAGATGCCCCTGAAAAATTCGCTTTATGGTGCGAAACAAGAGGAGTAAGAAACAAAATTACAAATACTGATAATACAGTCAATACTGATAAAATTGTATATCTTACAACAACACACGAGAGAGTAGTTCCTTTAACACATTATAGTTTTATTACTAGTACACAAGGAATTTTTAAAATAATAAAAGATAAAGAGTTGGAAAAAGAAATTCGTTCCATTACAAACAAACCTTTTGTAATACAAACTGCAAACGGAAAATTCGATGATATGCATTATCATAAAATGAATAAAATGCTAAAATTATTCGAAACAAAACAAGTTTTTATAAAGCGATCACATGTAATTAATCAAGTCTGCAAATACATGGTTGAAAATGAAATGTTACCAGCCATATGCTTCGTTCTTTCAAGAAAACAACTTGAAAATTGTGCGAAAGAAGTGAATGTTTCTCTCCTTGAATTCGATTCAAAAGTAGGATATACTGCAAAAAGAGAATGTGAACAAATTATTCGTCGTCTACCTAACTATGAGGAATATTTGCATCTACCAGAATATAATAATATCGTCTCACTAATAGAAAAAGGCATCGCTATTCATCATGCAGGTATTATGCCAGTATTGCGTGAAATGGTTGAATTATTATTTGCAAAAGGATTTGTAAAACTGCTTTTTGCAACAGAAACATTTGCAGTTGGAATTAATATGCCAACCAAAACAGTATTATTTACTGACATAAATAAGTTCGATGGAAATGAAATACGAACTCTCTATTCACATGAATTCACACAAATGGCCGGACGAGCCGGTCGTAGAGGAATTGATACTGTTGGTAATGTGATTCATTTAAACAATTTATTTAAAAATGTAGAACTAACCAGTTATAAAACCATGATGCAAGGAAAACCGCAAAAGTTGATAAGTAAATTCAAAATTTCATATAATCTCTTGTTGAATTTGATTGATATTGGGGATCAAAATTTCTTGGAATTCGCAAAGCGAAGTATGATCCAAGAAGATATTGAAGCAGATTTAGGTATTCAGTATTATAAACTTCAAGAAAAAGAGAGAGAAATCGAATTAATAGATACATCGCTTCAACATTTAAGAACACCAATAAATGTCGTTCAAAAATACATTGAATATGATAATACATTAAAATTATCAGTTAATAAAAAAAGAAAAGAAACGGAAAAAGAAATGAATCAAATGAAAGATGAATACCGAAATATTCTCTCGGATATGAAAACAGTAATAAAATATAATGAAAAATGTGGTGAATTAAAAAATATGCAAAATTGTTTCAATACGACAGAACAATTTCTTAGTTCAAATGTAACAACAATCTTAGAATTTCTTGAAACAGATGGCTTCATAATAAAAACGGAAGGATCATATAAATTAACAATCCGAGGATTCATTTCAACACAACTGAGAGAAATTCATTGTCTTGTCTTTGCAAAATTAGTAGAGTCAAATGTATTTGATACACTCGATTCGAAACAAATAATTGGCATTTTCAGCTGTTTTACAAATGTAGTAGTAGCAGATGAAGCAAAAGAATTATTTATCTCTAATAGAAATAGTGATATAAAAAATATAATAGATAAAATATTAACCTTATATAATTATTATCAAGATTTCGAAACAACAAATCAAGTAAACACTGGTGTAGATTATAATATTCATTATGATTTAATAGAATACATTATAGAATGGTCAAGTTGCTCATCTATCCCAGAATGTAAAGCAGTTCTACAAAGATTAGAAAAAGAAAAAGGAATATTTCTTGGTGAGTTTGTGAAAGCTATTTTAAAGATTAATAATATTGCAAGCGAAATGGAAAAAATAGCTGAAAGCATTGGAAATATTTCCCTGTTAAGTAAACTGAGAGAAATTCCCACTCTAACACAAAAGTTCGTAGCTACCAATCAATCATTGTATGTATAGGATCGTCTTTTATAGTTAATTTTTTTAATTTTAATATTTTTTAAGTTTTAGTTTGTTTCTTATTATTATCATAAACAATAAGAAACCAAGAATCATTTTATTTGTTTTCAACCCATAAAACCCAAGGATAGAAAATGCTGCAATGTAACGGAATTTGCACAAAAGTATTTCCCCTTTTCGTTTTTGGACATTTTTTTTGTCCATTTTTCAAAAGGGAAAAGACTTTCCAACATTTTCCGATGCAAAACATCGCCTCTTACCAAAAAGCTCTAAATTTTATTTTTACAAAAAAAAAGTTGTTATCATATTTTTTAAAAATTTTTTTATTTTTATTTTTGAAAACAATTTAGGGAGAAATTTTAATATCATTAAAAGATAAATGCTTAAGACTGAAAAAACCCGTGCATGGGAGTGTGAATATTGTTGCTTCAAAACAGATAACAAAAAAGATTTTGGCCGACACCTCCTGACAGGTAAACATCTCATAAATGTTGGAGGGTATAAAAAGGATATCACAAAATCTCCCCAGATGATAAATGCTGACAATATTTGCGATTGTGGCAAAAAATACAAACATAACTCAGGATTATGGCGACATAAAAAAGTGTGCAATTATAAACAAATAGTCCAAAAAGAGGATTTTTCAAAAAATGATTTGATAAAACATTTGCTTTTACAGAATCAACAATTAATATTTGAAAATAAAGAATTTAAAGAACTTATAATGGATCAGAGCAATAAAATGTTAGAATTGGCGACGAAGCCATCGTCAACTACTATTAATAATAATAATTGTAATAATAAGCAATTCAATTTAAATCTTTTCTTGAATGAAAAATGTAAAAATGCAATGAATATGACTGATTTTGTGAATTCGTTACAAATAATGGATAATGACTTTGAAGATATAGGTAAGCTAGGTTATGTACAAGGAATTTCGAATATATTTATTAAAGGATTAAAAGGTTTGGATGAAACGATACGACCGCTTCATTGTAGTGATATAAAAAGAGAAACTTTATATATAAAAGATAATGACACATGGAATAAGGATGAAAATAATCAAAAAATAATAGAAGCAATCAATGGTGTATCTCATAAAAATGTAAAATACATTCCGATCTGGAGAGATGCGAATCCGGAAGCATTAGATGGGACAACCAAAAAAAACGAACAATATATGAGAATAGTCAATCAAGTAATGACAAGTGTTGCACCAGATGATCATAATGGATTTAATAAAATAATTAGAAATCTTGCAAATCGTGTAATAATCGATAAGGAATAATAGCCGGTGGTTCTTTAAGTTGTTTTACACCTTTTAACATTTCAAACGCCGATTTTTATATAGTCTAAATCATAAAAAAAATTGATTTAAAATTATAAATAATAAATATAAAACACTAACAAATATATTCCAAAATGACAACCACGATTGAAAATATTAAGATGGATACATTATTTTATTATAGCAAATCAGCAAATAAATTAGCTGGAAAAGGTGTAAATGAAGAAGTTTTAAATTACAAAATATATGATGAATTAAATAAAATTAAAGATTGGAGAAAAATATTAAGTAATTTATATATTCATGAATTCATATATGAAGATAAAACATATAATTCAGTTGAACATGTATTTCAATCAAAAAAAATAGAAATTGTTGATAAAGAAAAAGCATATTGGTTTTGTAAAAATTCTGGCAATGATATTGGAATGGGGGATGGTTTCGTTGCTAGAAAAAATAGAAAATTAATTATTTTAAAACCAGAAGAATTAATTATATGGAATAATATAAAATATCAAGTTATGTATGAAATATTATTAGCAAAGTTTACACAAATATCAATTGCTAAAAAAGTATTATTATTAACACATAATGCAATATTATTACATGGAGCAAGAGGAATTCCAATATGTAGACAAATTGAATTAGAACAAGTTAGAAATGAATTAAAAATCGGCGTTTGAAATGTTAAAAGGTGTATAATATATATTATTTTCGGAATGTTCTTTAAGTTGTTTTGGAATATATTTTATTGGGCGGAGGTTCTTTAAGTTGTTTAGAATATATTATTTATATTTAAATACAAATCCAGCTGAACTTTTTTGGATTCCGGATAAAACATAACTTATTTTGATAGTAGATTTTATATCAAATTTTTCTCGTAAATATTGAATCGCTTCAAATTGATATGTAAATGTTTTTATAAATGTTCCATCAACTTTAGATACATCAAATGGTTTGTTTTTCCCTTTTGTATCTAATATTTGTTTTCTCAATTCTGGATGATCTTCATTGTATTTTTTCATTTTTTCACCTTGTTCTTTTCCTGCTTCTGGATTATCTTCATTGTATTTTTTCATTTTTTTACTCATTTTTTGTTTTGCTTCTGGATTTTCCCATCCTTTTTTTTGTGATTGAATCATTTTTTCTCTTGCTTCTGTATTTTCCCAACGTTTCTTTGTTGTTTCACTCATTTTTTGTTTTGCTTCTGGATGATCTTTAAAATATTGTGTAGTTGTTTCACTTTTTTTTTCTCTTGCTTCTGGATGATCTTTAAAATATTTTTTCTTTATTTCACTCATTTCTTCTCTTGCTTCTGGATGATCTTTAAAATATTGTGTCCTTCTTTCACTATTTTTTTTATTATCTTCTTCTGTATAAACATAACCATTTGCCCCCTCTCCACCGTGTGTCATATTATATCCATACCCATTTTTATAATATGAATTATAAGATATAATATATTCAATTTCCATATATTGTAATTCTTCTAATGTATCTCCAGTATCTATTACTATAAGTTCAAAAGTATCTACCATGTTATATTTTCTTAACGCAATGTATAGACATTTTGTGTCACCACTTTTTGCACATCTGGTATGTTCTTTTCTTCGTTGTTCTATCGAAGTAGTTGTTAGACCAATATAATGTTTTCCATTAGGAAATTGTATTTTGTAAATACAGCCAAAACTCATGTTATTATATAATATTATTTATAATAAATTTTATAATCAATTTTATAATATTATAAATGAAAGCAATAATATATTTTTACATATTTTTATTAGTTATAGTTTGTTTTTTAATTACATATTATTTATATAAAATAATGACAAATAAACCTGTATATGCTATTGCGGTATTTAATGATGGTATTAAGGGATATGTGAAATTGAGTGAAGATTTAACGAATAATAGAGTAAAAATAGATTTAAATATTACTGGACTAAATCCTAATTCTTTACATGGTTTTCATGTTCATGAAGCAGGTGATTTAACTGATAAATGTACTAGTATGTGTGCTCACTTTAATCCGTATGGAAATACCCATGGATGTCCTGGTATGAGCAAGAGACATGTCGGCGATTTAGGTAATATAAAAACAAATAATAAAGGTGATGCAAAATACACATTTTATGATAATGTTATTAAACTTAGAGGAACTAAGTGTAATATTATTGGTAGGGGTTTAATTATTCACGAAGATGAAGACGATTGTGGAAAGGGTGGAAATGCTGAAAGTTTAAAAACAGGCAACGCTGGTAAGAGAATTGCATGTGCTGTCATTGGTTTTTCAAAAGAAAATTTTGCATAAATATATAATTTATAGGATCTAAACTCTTTTTGAAATGTAAAAAGGTGTAAACACGAATTAAAAATGAAATATTATTGAACCAGTTGTAATCTAATCTTCTTTTTGAATTTTTCTTCATCATGAAACAAATAAAGTTTATAATTTGATTTTTCATAATTATCCAGATTTTCTCTCAACACAACACGAGATGTTAGTTTCAATTCAGGTAAAAAGACAATAAATTGATATAATCCATCGTTTCTTACCAATTTGTCAAATGCATAACCCTGATATATTTTATTCATTATTTCTGGACTTGAACTACATAAATGTAACAGCGAACAATCATTTTGGACGCGCCTAATTGAACGCATAGTGGTATTAATATAATCTAATTCATTCAACCATTTTTTATAAAACATATTAGAATTTTCAGATAACTTAATAATTCCAGTATTTTGTTGAAATTGTATAATATTTAATAAATCCACTAATCGGCGAATTGGTGATGTAATATGAATATATGAATCCATTTCTAAGAGATCGTGACTAATTGTTTGTCCTTCTTTGATTATACTCGCATCAATATATTGACCAGCAGAACTATTCCAAATTTTGATAAATTTATTTACATCTTCTGGTAGATGTTCTGGTATTTTAATATCTCTCTTCATTATAGTTGAACGAAAAATACCATTGTTGTTTTGAATCATTTGTTTTGCAGTATGATAATTCATTAAAATCATCAAATAACAGACCATTTCATGACTATTTCTCACATTTGAAATATATTTATACTTGTATGATAATTTTTTCGTTACATTCATCAAATGCAAATAACCAGGATTAATTAGTAAATCGGCTTCTTCATAGGCAAAATTTTTGAAAATATTAATCATACAATTGGAATATTTCGTTTCAATGATCTCTCCTTCACCACTAATCAAAACATCCATTACAAATGCCAATCTTGTATGATTCGATTGTAAGCTACATAAACAATCAGATAAAATAGTAGGCAACATGGGTCGTTTTCTATCTGGGAGATAAATGGTTGAAATCCTTTGCGAAAAAGAATCCCATAGATTCAAAATATCCATCCATATTGTCACATTCGAAATATAAATACTTAATTGTTGTGTTCCATTACTCAAAGTTTTAATACTAAACGCATCATCATAATCTAAACTGGTTTCTGGGTCAATCGTAAATACTTGCCATTTTTCTCTATCTGTTCGATCCTCAATAGCCGGATATTTAATGCGTATATTTTGAATAAATGCATCATGTGGATTACCTAATAATGCTTTGGAAGTATCTTTGGTAAACTTCTGTATAGATGCATTTAAACTTTTGCAATATAACTGATACTCGTAAAAATTATCTAATACATCTACTGAACCAATCGTTTGTGACAAAATAGCATGTGGGTGTTTATCAGTCCATTCTTTAAATTGAAAAGTCACATATAAATTTACGAATATTTTGGAGAAGCCCATATTTTTAATTTCATAAGGAACTAAAAAACTGGGAAGTCTCATATCATCAGGTATGCATTTATATAATAATTTTCCTTTATTTGAACCATTCGCACATTTTTGTCTGCCATATGTTTTATTATTTTTTAGAATAAGAACACCTGGTATAGAAATAGAATTTTGAATAATAGAATGTATAATTTTCAATGAATTATTTTCATCGATAGAAAATACATCATTCATAAATAATTTATGTTCTGCGGGAATAATAGAAAGTTCTACGGGCTTAAAATCTTCAGCTGTATAAAAAGTCCAAGATGTATACCCACGATCATGAATATGTACTTTATATTGTCTGTTATTCATATTATAATTATATATAATTATATATATTTATAGTATTATCTTTAATTAGAGATTAAATATTATATTTCTCTTTCTGTTTCCGTCTCGTTTGCCGTTTCACTTACCGTTTCAATTACAGTTTCATTACTATTTACTACATTTGCTGTTTCTATAATAGGAAGGTCATCAATATTATTAGATTTTTCATGAATAGCATTTAATTCTTCGATATCTATTTTTTTAACCATATCTCTTTTTACATTTTGAATTTGCAATGCATGCATCGCAATATACGGAGAGATGGCGACATTATTCATATAAGTTCTATATCGAAAGCATGATATACTCGAATCTTTGGAAAATTTTATACTATACCACCAATAAGCAGGAATATGTAATGTTTTACCGGGTGTTAATGTAACTTCAAGACATTTAATTTTATCAAAATCCGCATTATATTGTTTTTGCGGGTTCCATGGGTCTACAGGAGATCTAAATTCGAAATTTTCATAATCATAATCACTATACAAATACTTAGAACTCTTTGGTGGCGCCATTTTAATTTGTATTGTTCCTTCAGTAACCAAAAAATAATTTCTATAATTTATTTCATAACGAAATGGTGTAGTTGTATTTTGAGAACCAAACATCACATCATAATTACAATTTGAAACCATATAAGGTCGTAAGAATTCATCATTATATTGAAAAGATTTGATAACACCGGTTTCTTGTAAAAAATCAGTATTATT
>Ga0194044_10000442_pt1 | contig 20366 bp, 14 predicted proteins | sample JunL4417m_MetaG_FD_155460 | JGI IMG/M metagenome (GOLD analysis project Ga0194044, IMG submission 155460) | Anoxic zone freshwater microbial communities from boreal shield lake in IISD Experimental Lakes Area, Ontario, Canada - Jun2016-L442-17m | ecosystem: Environmental > Aquatic > Freshwater...
TTGGCCTTAGCGTTCAATCCATCCCACCTTGAGATTATTAACCCCGTAGTTGAGGGTTCGGTACGCGCACGCCAACACCGGCGCGCAGATCATGATGGGCGTGAGGTGATGCCAGTGCTTTTGCACGGTGACGCAGCTTTTGCGGGACAGGGCGTCATTATGGAGGCATTTAGCTTATCTCAAACACGTGGCTATCAAACAGGTGGCACGGTTCATATCGTTATCAACAACCAAATTGGCTTCACCACTTCCGATATACGCGATACCCGATCTTCGTTGTACTGTACTGACGTGGCAAAAATGGTAGAAGCCCCTATTTTTCATGTGAACGGAGATGATCCTGAGGCCTTGCTATTGGCTGCTGAAATTGCGTTGGACTATCGCATGAAATTTAAAAGAGATGTGGTGATTGATATGGTGTGCTTCCGTAAGCTTGGTCACAACGAGCAGGACGAGCCGTTGGTTACGCAGCCGTTTATGTACAGATATATTAATGAGCACCCCGGCGTACGTAAACTATACGCCGAGCGCTTGCTACAGAAAAATGAAATACGAGAGGGGGAGCCAGAAGAGATGATTGCGGCCTACCGTCTGGCAATGGATGGGGGCGTCAATCCGATCCAACCTGTGCTCAATAATTTCAATCAAGAGTACGCGGTAGATTGGTCTAAATTTAGAGATAGTGCGTTGTCGAATGGGGTGATTAACACCTCCGTGTCACGTAAAAAATTGCAATGGCTCTCCCAAAGACTGACAGATGTTCCGATAAATTTTAAGCTCCATTCACGGGTAGAAAAAATTATCGCTGATCGTCGCGCCATGGCTGATGGTCAGCTAGCTTTGGATTGGGGCATGGCGGAGAACTTGGCTTACGCCAGCCTGGTGGAAGAGGGTGTCGCAGTTCGTTTATCTGGCGAGGATACTGCACGAGGTACATTCTTTCATCGCCATACAGTGCTACATGATCAAAATCGTGTGCAGTGGGACAAGGGCTACTACATCCCCTTGCAGAACATTTCTCCAGATCAGGCAGACTTTAGTGTGATTGATTCCATTCTCTCGGAAGAGGCCGTTCTGGCATTTGAATATGGCTACGCTAGCGCTGAGCCTAATTCGTTGGTCATATGGGAGGGGCAATTTGGAGACTTTGCCAACGGTGCACAGGTGGTAATAGATCAATTTATTGCCTCGGGGGAGGCCAAGTGGGGTCGAATGTGTGGGCTGGTGATGCTCTTGCCGCATGGCTATGAGGGACAGGGTCCAGAACATTCATCTGGACGAGTTGAGCGGTACCTGCAGTTGTGTGCGAATTACAACATGCAGGTGTGTATACCATCCACTCCGGCGCAAATATTTCATCTACTGCGTCGTCAGATGCTACGTTTGACACGCAAGCCACTTATTATATTTACGCCAAAAAGTATGTTGCGTAATAAGCATGCGTCGTCACCACTAGACGACTTAGCGCAGGGCTCATTTTTGCCAGTGATCGGAGAGGTCGATCAGATCACAGCTGAAAAAGTTCGACGTGTTGTCGTGTGTTGCGGGAAGATTTATTACGAACTGATTGCTGCGCGACGTGAACGCACCACTCATAACGTTGAGTCTATATACCTTCTCCCAGAAGAGGTGGCAATCATTCGACTAGAGCAACTGTACCCCTTTCCGCACGATCTGTTTAGGGCGCAGATTATTAATTATAAGAATGCAACCGAAGTCTTGTGGTGTCAGGAAGAGCCCAGTAATCAGGGTGCATGGCATCGTATCCAACATTATCTTTTACGCCACCTGCCCGATGGCGTGAGATTGGTTGCTTCTATGAGACCATCTTCCGCATCCCCTGCCGTTGGCTACCTAGCGGTGCACAATAAGCAGCAGAGGGCGGTAATAGATGCCGCATTTTATCGCGATCTAGACGTTAAATTTGGGGCAGATGACTATGCAAGTTGAAATAAAGGTGCCGCAGCTTTCAGAGTCCGTTTCCGAGGCGACATTGGGGACTTGGCACAAAAAAGCAGGTGAAGCTGTGACAGAGGGAGATAACTTAATTGACATCGAGACAGATAAGGTGGTGTTGGAGTTGCCAGCCATTAAATCTGGAATGTTAACCAAACTTCTCAAGAATGATGGCGACAAGGTGGTGAGCAATGAAACAATTGCATTACTAGAGGTGAATGAAGAATCTACTGCAGATTTGATTACGCAGCCCAATGTTAAAGAAAAACAGAGTGTCTCTTTGCCCGCCTCACCCAAGCAAGCCGCAACAGATCATTACATGAAGGACGACGCATTGCCCGCGGTAAAAGTAGGGTCAATCCAGCTAGCTGATGCAACTTCTAGGTCAATGGTGGGCGAACGAATTGAGCAGCGGATACCCATGACTCGTATTCGTCAAAGAATTGCAGAGCGACTACTACAGTCGCAACAAAATGCGGCAATTTTAACGACCTTTAATGAAGTTAATATGCTGCCAGTGATTGAGTTGCGCAATCGCCACAGGGAGGCTTTTGAAAAAAAGCATGGCGTAAAGCTTGGGTTTATGTCTTTTTTTGTCAAGGCCGCGCTGATCGCATTGAATAAATTTCCCGTGGTGAATGCGTCGGTGGATGGGACAGATATTGTCTACCATGGCTATTATGATATCGGCGTAGCGATTAGTACCGAGCGTGGCTTGTCGGTGCCCGTTATTCGCGATGCGCATAAACTTTCATTGGCGGATATTGAAAAGAAGATAATTGACTTCAGTGTCCGGGCTAGGGATGGGAAGGTCACCCTAGAGGAGCTGACCGGCGGCACCTTCTCAATTTCAAATGGTGGTGTATTTGGCTCCATGCTCTCAACCCCTATCATCAATCCTCCGCAAAGTGCCATTCTCGGTGTTCATGCCACCCAAGACAGACCGGTGGCAGAAAATGGACAGGTGGTTATTCGTCCGATGAACTATCTGGCACTATCCTACGATCATCGTATCGTGGATGGACGAGACGCTGTACTTTTTCTGGCCTCAATAAAAGAGGCACTAGAGCACCCTGAGGAAGCCCTGCTTGATTTGTAAATACACCCTGTTTGGCTAAATTTTCATTTATGTAGCCTGTCGCTGGCTGTAAATAAATTAAATGCCAAACATATTATTTTCAGTGAGTTGAGCGAGACGCACCGTGCCCGCTATAAATGACTTAGAGCTGCCATTTTCGGCTGCCGTCTAGTGGTCCTCCCATATGTTATAATTACACCCCATTGTTGGGATGGGCGAAAGTGGCGGAATTGGTAGACGCACTGGATTTAGGTTCCAGCGCCGTGAGGCGTGAGAGTTCGAGTCTCTCCTTTCGCACCAATCACATGTTTTATGTAGTCTCATAAAGCATCAAATACAAGTAAATACAATTAGTTATCTAAAATACACGCCTCACAGCGTGTCTTTTTAATTTTAAGGAAAGCAAGTATGTCTAGTATAGAAATTATGAATGGGTTAGAGCGTCGTCTCAGTGCGTCTATTCCTGTAGAGCTAATTCATAGCGGAATGGACGCACGCCTAAAAAATGTGGCACGCACGGCTGAGGTTCCTGGTTTTAGACCAGGGAAGGCTCCCTTTAAGATTTTAGAGCAAAAATATGGTGCACAAGTGCAACAAGAGGCCCTGCAAGAAGCCCTGCAGCGATCTTTTGCAAAAGAGGCGCAAGCTAATAACTTAAAAGTTGTTGGTTACCCTGAATTTGATGTCAAGGAGACCGATCTTAATGCGGTGTGGGTTGAGTACACTGCAACTTTTGAGGTTTATCCAGAGGTGGTGTTGGGTGATATTGGCGCTGAGAGTGTGGAGCGAACGATTTACGACTTAAGCAATATCGATGCTGATGTTGACACTACGCTGGCCACTTTACGTAAACAGCATGCAATATTTGAAATGGTCGATCGTGCAGCGCAGAACGAAGATAGGGTGCATATTGACTTTAGTGGCCTCCTGGAGGGCAGGATATTTGAGGGTGGCGAGGCCAGAAACTTACCGGTATTGTTGGGTGTGGGGAGCTTGTTGCCAGATTTTGAAAAAACCATCATCGGAATGAAGGCCAGGGAAACAAAATCTTTCGATATGGTTTTTCCAGTGGATTACAAGGCGGAGAAGGTGGCCGGAAAGTCTGCAACATTTAATATTTCATTGCATAAAGTTGAAAAGCAAACCTTGCCGGAGATTGACGCTAGCTTTGCTAGGCTGCTGGGCGTAGAAGACGGCGATGTCAATAAGCTCAAGACAGAGATCCGTGATAATTTGAAGCGTGAAATAAAGCGCCGATTAATGCTGCGTAATAAAGATAGTGCGATGGCAGCTCTACTGAAGGTCGTGAGCTTGCAGATTCCCAAAGCTTTGCTGAACGCCGAAGCTCAGAGCTTAATGGAGCAAACCATGCGTGACATGAAAAAGCGTGGCATGGAGATGCCGAAGGGAGACGATTCACTACCGCTCGAATTATTTACTGAGCGCGCTGAAAAGCGCGTCAAACTTAGCTTGATATTGGCAGTGCTGATAGAGAAACACAATCTACAAGCCAAGCCTGAACAAATTAAAGCGCTGGTTCAGGATTACGCGCAAAGTTATGACAATCCAGAGGAGGTAGTGCAGTGGCACTACAGCGATGAGGCTCGTTTGCGGGATGCCGAAAACTTGGTGCTGGAGGATAATGTGGTAACTTGGGTTATGGGTGCCGCCAAGGTGACCGAGAAGGCCGTGGAATTTAACGAGTTGATGGAGAATGCTGCGTGACACATAGCGAAATGCCTCAAGGCAATGAAGAGCCAAGCAATATCGGCATGATTCCAATGGTTGTGGAAACCAGCGGAAGGGGAGAGCGTGCATACGACATTTATTCACGCCTCCTTAAGGAGCGTATAGTTTTCCTGGTGGGCAATATAAATGATGCAACCGCCAACCTGGTGGTGGCACAATTGCTATTTCTTGAGTCTGAAAATCCAGATAAGGAAATTCATCTGTATATAAACTCTCCGGGTGGATCGATTTCGGCGGGGATGGCTATTTACGACACTATGCAGTTTATAAAGCCGGACATTTCTACGCTATGTATTGGTATGGCGGCATCTATGGGTGCCTTTTTGTTGCAGGCTGGCACAAAAGGGAAGCGTTTTGTTTTACCAAACTCTACAGTCATGATTCATCAGCCGTTGGGAGGATTTCAGGGGCAAGCTACAGATATTGAAATTCATGCAAAATACATTTTAAGTTTACGTGAGCGCCTATATGCGCTCATGGCTCAGCATACCGGCCGAGCAGTTGAAGAAATAGCTCGAGACAGCGAACGCGATAAATTTTTGACTGCGATTGAGGCGGTAGAGTATGGCTTGGTGGATAAGGTGCTAGACAAGCGCCTTTAGTTCGTACCTTGGTCGCTAGTGTGAGTAATAAGAATAGTTGGGAGATATAAATGATGCTGGATAAAGGCAAAGGCGACAAATTATTGTACTGTTCGTTTTGTGGCAAAAGCCAGCATGAGGTGCGCAAATTAATTGCCGGACCATCCGTGTTTGTGTGTGACGAATGCATCGCACTTTGTAACGACATTATTCGTGAAGAAACCAATGGGCCCGAATCAGATAAGGGTGAGCAAGCTAACTTGCTTGTGCCGCACGATATTCGTGCGTGCCTGGATGAGTATGTTATCGGCCAAGAGCACGCGAAGAAAATTTTGGCTGTGGCGGTATACAACCACTACAAGCGCCTAAAAACTGACAACAAGGATGGAGTGGAGTTAGCCAAGAGCAATATTCTGCTACTGGGTCCAACTGGCTCCGGGAAAACCTTGCTGGCGCAAACTTTAGCACGACTACTGAACGTTCCCTTTGTGATGGCCGATGCAACCACCCTAACTGAAGCGGGCTACGTTGGAGAGGATGTTGAAAATATCATCCAGAAATTATTGCAGGCCTGCGACTACGATGTGGAGCGAGCGCAGCGTGGGATCATCTATATTGACGAGATTGATAAAATTTCACGTAAATCAGATAACCCATCTATCACCCGTGACGTCTCTGGCGAGGGTGTGCAGCAAGCGCTTCTAAAGTTGATTGAGGGCACCAAGGCATCCGTGCCGCCTCAGGGTGGGCGGAAGCACCCTAATACTGAATTTTTACAAGTAGACACAACTAACATCCTGTTTATCTGCGGTGGTGCCTTTGATGGCATGGAGAAAGTGATACTGAACCGCTCGGAGAGTGCTGGTATTGGCTTTGGCGCCAGTCTGGTTAAGCGTGATGAAAAGAGGGGCGTGGGTGCGATATTACGCAACGTGGAGCCAGAGGACCTAATTAAGTTTGGATTGATTCCAGAATTTGTTGGACGCCTGCCGGTGGTTGCAACCTTGGAGGAGCTGGACGAGGCCGCACTAATAAAAATATTAACAGAGCCAAAAAATGCCCTAACCAAGCAGTACAGCAAGTTGTTTGCCATGGAGGGTGTGGATCTGGAATTCCACGAGGGCGTGCTGCAGACCATTGCAAAAAAAGCGTTGGAGCGTAAAACTGGCGCGCGTGGCTTACGTTCCATTCTGGAGCACTCCTTGTTGGATATTATGTACGATCTGCCCTCAATGAGTAACGTAAGCAAGGTGGTATTGGATGTGGCAGGCGGTAGCGGTGAGATCAAGCCGATTGTCGTGTACACGGACGTATCTAGGGCCGCATAACCAACAATAATTTATTTGTATCAAGTGGTTGAGTGATGTATTTATTTTAAGCTTGAATTATCCAGTTACGCCCTCATCTAGTCGCTAGGTTAATATACAAAGGGGTTTGCTATGACTGATCACGATACTGATGTGCTTGTTTCTAGTTTGTTCCCATTACTCCCCTTGCGTGACGTGGTTGTATTCCCACACATGGTTATCCCATTGTTTGTTGGACGCTCGAAGTCAATCAAGGCCTTGGAGTCGGCCATGGAAATGGGTAAGAGCATTGTTTTGGTTGCGCAGAAGGCTGCCGCCAAAGATGAGCCTACGGTCGATGATTTGTACCGTGTGGGCAGTATCGCCAATATTTTACAAATGCTTAAACTTCCGGATGGAACCGTTAAGGTTCTCGTGGAGGGCACACAACGGGCAAGAGTGCTGCATGTGATGGACGAAAATAGCCACTTTAACGCGGATATCGATCCGGTTCCTTTGGGTGAGAGCCTGGGGAACGAAGCAGAGGCCATGAGGCGTGCCCTGATCAATCAATTTGATCAATACGTCAAGCTTAACAAAAGAATCCCACCGGAAACAATAACGTCCTTAGTGGGTATAGACGATTCTGGGCGGCTGGCGGACACCATAGCGGCGCATTTACCGCTCAAACTGGAACAAAAGCAAGAAATACTGGAGATTTTTGACGTCCAGAAACGTCTCGAGCATTTGTTGGGCCTGCTGGAAGCTGAACTTGATATATTGCAAGTGGAGAAGCGTATCCGTGGACGTGTGAAACGGCAGATGGAGAAGAGTCAGCGCGAGTACTATTTGAACGAGCAGGTCAAGGCGATACAGAAAGAGCTGGGCGAAGGTGAGGATGGTGCGGACTTTGAGGAGTTAGCAAAGAAGATTAAGGCTGCACGCTTGCCGAAAGAGGCGCGCATCAAGGCCGAAGCTGAGATGAAAAAGTTGCGACTGATGTCCCCCATGTCTGCCGAGGCGACCGTGGTTCGTAACTACATAGATGTTTTGGTGGGCCTGCCATGGAAGAAGAAAACAAAGATTAATAGCAACCTGAAGTCTGCCGAAGAAACCCTAGAGACAGATCATTACGGCCTGGAGAAGGTCAAGGAGCGCATCGTTGAATACCTTGCGGTTCAGCAACGCGTTGACAAGATGAAGGCACCCATACTTTGTTTGGTTGGCCCACCCGGGGTTGGCAAGACCTCGCTAGGGCAGTCCATTGCCCGTGCCACTGGCCGAAAGTTTATGCGAATGTCATTGGGCGGAGTACGAGATGAGTCAGAAATTCGTGGCCATCGCCGCACCTACATTGGATCAATGCCAGGGAAAATCTTGCAAAACATGGCCAAGGTGGGCGTTAAGAATCCACTATTCCTGCTTGATGAAGTGGACAAGATGGGCACAGATTTTCGTGGTGATCCTTCGTCAGCCCTGCTTGAGGTGCTCGATCCAGAGCAGAATCACACCTTTGTCGATCATTACGTTGAGGTTGAGTATGACTTGTCGGATGTAATGTTTGTGGCAACCGCCAACACAATGAATATACCTGCCCCACTTTTGGATCGCATGGAGATTATTCATGTATCGAGTTATACCGAAGATGAAAAAGTAAACATTGCAACGCAATACTTAATCCCCAAAGCTCTTAAAAACAATGGATTAAAGCTTGATGAGATTAGTATCTCAGAGAGTGCTATTCGTGACATATTGCGCTACTACACGCGTGAGGCCGGAGTGCGTGGGTTGGATCGCGAACTATCAAAGATCTGTCGTAAGGTGGTAAAGGCTTTGCTACTGAAAGGATCGGACGCGAAGATAGCGGTCAATGCGCGTAACTTGGATAAGTATCTTGGGGTGAGGCGATCTAGTTATGGGGTTGCAGAAAAGCATAATCAAGTTGGACAGGTGACCGGCTTGGCGTGGACAGAGGTTGGCGGCGAGTTGCTCACCATTGAGACCGCAGTGTTACCAGGAAAAGGCAATATTACCCCAACTGGAAAGCTGGGTGACGTCATGAAAGAATCGATACAGGCAGCGTTAAGTGTTGTACGTAGTCGTGCCCGTAGCCTGGGTATCGCCGATGATTTTTATCAGAAAACTGATTTGCATATTCACTTACCTGAGGGGGCGACACCAAAAGATGGCCCCAGCGCCGGTGCTGGTATCTGCACGTCGATGGTGTCAGCGCTAACTGGGATACCAGTACGTGCTGATGTGGCGATGACCGGTGAAATTACTTTACGTGGCGAGGTGTTGCCAATTGGTGGGCTGAAAGAAAAATTACTGGCTGCCCAGCGTGGCGGAATCAAAATTGTTCTGATTCCAGAGGAAAACGTAAAGGATCTTGCCGAGATTCCAAATAACGTAAAAAATAAGCTCGATATTCATCCGGTGAAGTGGATTGAACAGGTTTTGGAAATGGCGCTAGAGCGTAAACCGGAGCCCCTCCCAGAGGTTGTTCCAGTGATTAACCCCATCCTAGCTGTAGATGAAAATCGGTCTTCCGCTATTCAACATTGATGGGATGATGTTGTTGTGATTGGCAGTAATTTTTGAGACGAAAGCTAATGAATGTGCCGGAACTCCACACTGGTAAAGGCCTCCGAAATGCTGTAAACTGGTGTCTTTATTGGGTGCTTAGCTCAGCTGGTAGAGCGTCGCCCTTACAAGGCGAATGTCGGGGGTTCGAACCCCTCAGCACCCACCAGCTGTTGGGTTATTGGAGTGGTAGTTCAGTTGGTTAGAATACCGGCCTGTCACGCCGGGGGTCGCGGGTTCGAGTCCCGTCCACTCCGCCATATTAAGGCGAACGAAAGTTCGCCTTTTTTCATTTTTTAAATAAACTTTATCGGGCGGCTATTATGTTTGATTTCGTGCATGAAAATAAAAGGTTTGTACAGGTTGTATTGCTACTTATCATTCTTACCTTTGCGTTTTGGGGTGTCAATTCTTATAACAAGTCATCCCATAACGAGGCGCTAGCTCAGGTGAATGGTGAAAAAATAAGCCAAGAGGATTTTGATCGCGCCGTGCGTCAGCAGCAGTCAAGAATGCGCGAAATGATGGGCAGCAACTACGATCAAACCATACTGGATAAGCCCGAAATCAAGCATTCTATTTTGGAGGGCCTAGTTAACCAGCGCTTACTCATGTCACAAGCGCGTTCCATTGGATTGACGGTGAGTGAAAAGCATTTGATCCAGAGTATTGAGGGTATCGAGGCTTTTCAAAAAGATGGAAAATTTGACAAGCAGCTCTACGAGTCCATCTTGCGTCGCGAGAAGATGTCGCCACTGACCTTTGAAGACAGCATGGCAAGGGAGTTGTACATGCGTTCGTTAATTGATGGGTATACCCGAAATGGTTACGCATCACGTACCGCCACAGATAACTTGATTCGATTGAGTGAGCAGGAGCGTGTTGTGTCATCTGAAAAGATATCTCTTGAGTCGTACCTGAGCCAAGTGAAGGTCGATGAGGCAGAAATAAAAAGTTACTACGACGCAAACTTAAAAAAGTTTCAGCTGGATGAGCAGGTGAGGGTTGAGTACGTGACGCTCTCCACCGATGCAATCCAGTCCCAGGTGGCGGTGAGCGAGGCTGACATCAAAAAATACTATGCCGAGCACCAGAATGAATTTGGCTCACCTGAGCAGCGTCACGCTGCGCATATCCTGATCTCGGTAGCGGCAAAGGCATCGAGCGCAGATAAGCTGGCAGCAAAATCTAAGGCAGAGCAGGTGCTGCGAGAGATTAAGCAGGCTCCGGGTAAGTTTTCTGAGCTGGCTAAGCAATATTCACAGGATCCTGGATCCGCTGGCAAGGGTGGCGATCTTGGTTTGTTCGCGCCCGGGATGATGGTTAAACCATTCGATGAGGCCGTATCGAAGCTGAAGGCGGGAGAGATCAGCGACCTAGTTCAAACTGACTTTGGTTTTCATATCATCAAATTACTGGCAGTAAGCTCCGCCAAGCCAATTGCCATAGACAAGCTGAGGGGCGTGATCACACAAAGACTGAAGCTACAAAAGGCGGGTGACAAGTTTGCCGAGCTGGCAGATAAGTTTAGCAACGTTGTGTACGAGCAAAGTGACACACTAGGCCCCGCCTCAGAGCTCGCAAAGTCACCACTTCAGAAAAGTGCCTGGTTAAGCAAGGGGCAGACGAAAGTTTTGCCATGGACGGACAAGGCGCTGCAAGCTGTTTTTTCAGAAGATGTGACCAAGAAAAAGCGCAACAGTGCTGTCGTCGAAATTGCACCAAATAGTCTGTTGGCGGCACGCCTTTTGGAGTACAGGCCGGTGAGCACGCGCTCGCTTGACGAAGTCAGGGCCGGTATTCGTCAGGTGTTATCACACAACAAAGCGCTTGAGCTTGCCATTAAGGGGGGTCAGTCAGTCTTGACGCAGTTACAACGTGGCGATAAGGTTTCGATGAAATGGGCGGCGCCAACCACGATTACACGTGAACGGCACGCCACCTTTGACGGCAAGCTGACCCGTCTTATTTTTCAAGCGGATGTATCTAAACTTCCCGTGTATGTTGGTGCCGAAAGCGCGCAGAGCGGATATGTATTGGTTCGCGTGGACTCGATCAAAGAGCCGACTGCCACCAATAGTACAAAGCAGGCTAGCTATTTGCAGCAGTTACACCAAATAACGGGTGACGAGGTATTTCAATCGTACCTTGCGGATGCCATACAGCACGCCAAAATCACTATGAGACCGTTCTCTGTGGAGGAGGGTAGGTAGCCCTCGATCTGTGGGCGACGACTATGGCTCGCTCGTCCCGAGTGCGGTGGTATTGAAGCCACCATCAACGTATGTGATCTCCCCAGTTATTCCGCTGGCTAAGTCGCTGCAAAGGAACGCCGCAACATTGCCCACCTCTTCCGTGGTCACATTACGCTTTAGGGGCGCGTTCTTTTCGTTGTAGTTTAAAAGCTTATTGAAGTCGGCAATACCTGCTGCGGCAAGTGTCTTGATTGGGCCTGCCGAGATGCCGTTGACACGAATGCCACGGTGCCCTAGGTTCATTGCCAGGTAACGAACGCTTGCCTCAAGACTGGCCTTGGCCAAGCCCATCACATTGTAGTGTGGCATCGTGCGTACTGCGCCGAGATAGCTTAATGTCAGCAGTGCGGCTGATCGTCCATCCATCATTGGCAAGGCGGCCTTGGCCATCGCAGGGAAGCTGTAAGAGCTGATATCGTGCGCAACCCTGAACCCCTCTCGGGTAAATCCATCAAGAAATTCTCCGGCTAACGCTTCCCGTGGTGAGAAAGCGATGGCATGTACGAATCCATCGAATTTATCCCAGTGCTTGCCCAGATCGACAAACAGCTGATCGATCTCTGTGTCGCTAGCTACATCGCATGGAAATATTAGCTCACTGTCGAACTCTCGTGCGAGCTCACACACCCGATCGCGTATGCGCTCACCCTGATACGTAAAGGCCAACTCCGCACCCTCGCGTCGCATCGATTGGGCAATGCCATAGGCGATGGAACGATTGCTGATCATGCCGGTAATGAGGATACGCTTTTTGTCCAAAAATCCCATGCTATTCCTTTTGTCGGTATGGTTGGTGGTGTTTAAGTGGCTAGCACAGCGCTTGGCGAGCCACATGGCAATGCACTATTCATTCTAAAATGGGTCGATAATTCATTCGGCCAGTTCAGGCGTTAATTGTAAGGTAACCCCTAGGAAGAATACAACAAACATTAGATATTCTACTCCTTTAAGGTTAAACTTATCCACGAAGATAGAGGTGCAATCTATGCGGAGTACATGGATTTTTGATTTGAGATTGTGGCCTGTATTGACTAGATATTACTATCGCTGTGGCGATACAAAATTTGGAGAATTGTAATGACAGCCTTGCCAAAGGTGACAGAAAAGTTAGCGGACGAAAACAACCCTCTTCGCGGGAAGGCAAGAGCCTCCTTGCTGGAGGAGGATGCGGGAGCGATTGCAGCAAAAATAGCCGCCACCGTTATTCTTGCCCAGGATAACAACGCCCTCCTGGCGACGAAGGACAATGATGCCCTGATGGTGGCCACCTGGGAGAATGATTTAGGCGGGATGGATGATGCAATCAAGCTGGGATTGGATTTGAACGTGCGTGATTTTTTGGGCAAAGCACCGCTACACTACGTTACGAGTATAGATGCGGCAAAGCTGTTACTTGACAACGGAGCCGACATTAATATTCTGGATAACAATAATCGTACCCCCTTGTTCGAGGTTGACGACGCTAACGTCGCAACATTTTTGATCGACCGTGGAGCGAGCCTGAATTTAAAAGACAAGGACAGCTTCACCCCTTTGCACCTGTGGGTCAACCACCCGACCGTAACCCGGTGCCTGTTACTGGCTGGCGCAAATCCGAATGTTCAGCTTGCACGAGGGGGCACCCTATCGAGGGGGGGCATCTACAAAAAAGGAAACACCGCCCTCCATTGCGCCAACAATCTAGAAACTGCGAAAATTTTGATCGAGCATGGTGCGGATGCAAAGATTAAAAATAAGTACGGGTTGCTGGCTGAGGAGACCACTACTGGCGAAGTCCAGGAGTACATTAGATCTATCAATGGGGGCGAGTAGCCCCTCGAGAGTGCTGTGGCGTGATGGGCCGACAGACTCATCACGGTGTGCGGTTACCACCGTAATCCTTGCGGGTGGCCTCGGCACTCGCATCGGAGGCGCAAAGGGCTTGCGCCTGCTGCACGGCAGAATGTTGATCGACTGGGTGCTGGATGCGGTCAGGGACCAGAGCGAGGAGATACTCATCAATGCGAATCATCCATGCGATGCTTACGAGCACTTTGGATACCTGGTAGTTGCCGATCAGACTCAGGATTTTTTAGGGCCACTCGCCGGCGTGCAATCCGCTCTACGGTGTGCGTGCCATGATTTTATTGTGAGCGTCCCGTGCGACACACCATTCTTACCAAAGGATTTGATTTCTAATTTATTTCGGGCGGTTACGGTAAAATCCACGACAGAGGCCGCTGTGGCGGTTGTTGCTGGGAAGAGGCAGCCCACCATAGCGATTTATCGAAAAAGCCTACTCCCGCAGCTGGACGCCTACCTGGGCTCTGGTGGGCGTGGGGTCGGCGCCTGGTTAGAGACGCTGCGGGTGGGTGAGCTGGTCTTGGATGACACGATGGCTTTCTCTAACATTAATACGCTGGACGACTTACAGCTTGCCAGTCAGGCTCACAAGTAGCTGGAGCCGACAGGTACTCAAGATTGGTGAGTGGCTGGGGCACGTGTAGCCTGCCCTCTAATAGAGAGCCCGTTGGGTAGCGTGGATTTAATTAAATGCGTGGGTATATATGTCAGATCTAGTTCAATCTCCAGCCTGGAAAGCCCTGGCGGCTCATCAGGCAGGAATAAAAAAGCGAAGTTTGCGAGAGTTATTTTGTGAGGACTCGAAGCGTTTCGACAAGCTTTCCGTACAACTAGACGGCTTGCTGCTGGACTACTCTAAAAATCTTCTTACCGAAGAGACGCTTGAGTTGCTGCTGAAGCTCGTGCGTCAATCAAAGCTGGATGACTGGACCGCCAAGATGTTTGGCGGTGAAAAGATTAACAGCAGCGAGCATCGTGCCGCATTACACATGGCGCTACGCGCCCCTCGGGGCGCCTCGATGCTGGTGGACGGGGTGGACATTGTGCCAGAGGTGCATCAGGTACTAGATCGTGTCCGTCATTTTTCTGAGGCGGTACGGAATGGCGTGCTGCGCGGATACACCGGGAAACCATTTAAGGATGTCGTAAGTATAGGCATCGGGGGATCTGCACTGGGTTCGTTGATGGTCACGGAAGCGCTCAAACCGTACGGCAACCTGAAATTAAACGCTCACTTTATTTCAAATGTGGATGCCGCGAACTTAACCGAAACGTTGAAGCGTCTCGATCCAGAGTCCACCCTATTCATCATCAGCTCAAAAACCTTCACCACCCTGGAGACGCTAACCAACGCTCGCTCCGCACGTGATTGGTTGGTGGCCAATCTGGGCTCCGATGGGGCCATCGAAAAGCACTTTGTTGCTGTCTCGGCCAACCTAGTTGAGGCCAAAAAATTTGGTATTAGTCGGGAGTACACATTCGAGTTGTGGGACTGGGTTGGCGGTCGCTACTCGTTCTGGTCAGCCATGGGCCTGTCCATCGTGCTCTACGTGGGGATGGATAACTTTGAGCGCATGCTTGCGGGTGCCCATGCCATGGATAATCACTTCCGCGAGACGCCACTGGAACGCAATATGCCGGTAATACTGGGAATGATTGGCATTTGGTATGCCAATTTTTTCGGTGCGACCACATACGCCGTGCTGCCCTACGATGACTACCTGAAGTATTTTCCAACCTACTTGCAGCAGCTGGAAATGGAAAGTAACGGAAAGTGTGTGGATCGCAATGGGCAGCTGGTGGACTACGCCACCGGGATGGTCCTCTTTGGGGAGGCCGGAACCAATGGCCAACATTCATTCTACCAATTGATACATCAGGGAACGCAGATGGTGCCGGCTGACTTTATTGTATCTGTCGATAGTCACAACGCCATGGGGGAGCACCACGCCATCCTTGTAGCAAATTGCTTTGCGCAGGCAGAGGCACTAATGCTCGGCAAGACAATGGAGGAGGCGCGCGCCGAACTCGTGGCGCAAGGTCTTGATGATGGGGAGTTGGAACTCATGCTTCCCCATAAAGTATTGCCAGGCAATCGTCCGAGCAACACCCTGCTGTTTGATCAGATGGATCCATACTCCATGGGAATGCTGGTTGCATTGTACGAGCATAAAGTGTTTGTACAGAGTGTAGTGTGGAACGTTAACCCATTCGATCAGTGGGGCGTTGAGCTAGGCAAGCAGCTTGCCAATAAATTACTACCCGAGATCCAGGAGGGGCGGCATGTGGTTGTGCATGACTCCTCTACCAACGGCCTGATTAATCATTTTATTGAGCGCTCCGTATGAGATGGCGAGTGCCGGAGATTTGTTATGTCCTTTGAGGCTATAAAGCAGTCCCTTGCGCAGGACATGGCCACGGTGGATAGGGTTATACGTGTCCGTCTGCATTCCGATGTGGCGCTGATTAATCAGATGAGTGAGTACATTATCAATGGCGGCGGGAAGCGACTACGCCCGGCCTTGGTTGTCCTGTCAGCCAAGGCGCTTGGATATACCGGCGAGCATCACCATAACCTAGCCGCAGTAGTGGAGTTTATTCACACCGCCACCCTGTTGCACGATGATGTGGTTGATGAATCCGAGCTTCGTCGCGGGCACGCGACCGCCAGCACCCTATTTGGAAATGGCCCCAGCGTGTTGGTCGGCGATTTTTTGTATTCACGTGCCTTCCAGATGATGGTGGAAATAAATGATATGCGTGTGATGCAGACGCTGGCAAACGCCACCAACACCATCGCAGAAGGGGAAGTTTTGCAGCTGCTAAGCTGTCATGACGCGAGTGCTGACGTGACCAGCTACCTGCGTGTGATTTACTGCAAGACGGCCAAGCTGTTCGAGGCCGCGATGCGCCTGGGGGCTATACTGACGCAGGCTGACCAAGCAATCGAAGAGGCGGTCGCGAAATACGGCATGCACCTAGGGACCGCCTTCCAGTTGATAGATGATGTACTGGACTACTCGGGTGACGAGCAGGTAACCGGGAAAAACTTGGGCGACGACCTGTCCGAGGGAAAGCCCACGCTGCCGCTTATTTATGCCATGCAGCATGGCAACGTCAAGCAGGCCTCAATGATCAAGCTTGCCATTGAGCAGGGGAGCATCGAATGCTTTGCCGAGGTGTTGGAGGTGATACATCAAACAGGCGCTCTGGAGCACACCAGGCAACAGGCACAAATAGAATCGGACGCGGCGTGCGCGGCGCTGTCTGTTTTACCAAATACGAGCTACAAGCAATCCCTGCTACAGCTAGCCGACTTTGCTGCTACGCGAAAATTTTAGCGATTATTAATTATAAATAGCGCGTCCTGGGTGTTGCGGTCAGCCAGTCTTATGCACATAATTGGTGCGTGTCGGTACGAAGTAGCCTAACAGCAACATCTGGGCTGTCGATTTGTTGGGTGCATTACTATTTATCATGTTGTTTTTATTTATTAAAAAAAAATTGGCACGGAAACTGCTTTCTAGTTTGATTGGGTACCTTGAGTATCACCCTCAATCTTGGGAAGGGGCGTCATGTACAAAATAAAATTATGCGCTGTTGCGATGGGCGCCTTGCTTGCCTTTCCTGTTGGGGCGGCTGACGAACCCAGTGCTTTGCCCAAGGAGGTGAAGCTTGAGGTCAAACCAGAGGCAAAGTCAGAGCTCGGATCTGGCAACGGCATTGAGGTCGGTGGCTGGGTCAATGCGGGGATGACCTACAATACAAACAAACCAGCCAATGGATTTAATGGCCCAGTCACCTTTGCCGATCGCTCAAAAGAGCTGCAGCTTAATCAGTTCAATGTGTTTGTGCAGCGTGCCGTGGCAACAGAGGGTAAGGGGTGGGACTTCGGGGGTCGGCTTGATGTCATGTTCGGAACCGACGCCATTTTTACCCAGGCATACGGCATCCCAGCCCGTGATGTAAATACTGGACAGGCCTCTGCGAGAAGTAAGTGGGACCTCAATCTGTGCTGCTCCTCTAGCCGCTTCTACAATGCCGCACTGCCGCAAATGTATGTGGAGGGGTACGCGCCGGTCGGGAACGGCTTGAACCTTAAGCTTGGCCACTTCTACTCACCAACGGGTTACGAGACGGTGCCGGCCCCGGATAACTTTTTTTACACGAAGGCGTATACGTTCACCAACGGCGAGCCGTTTACCCACACCGGGCTGCTGGGAAATTACGTGGTCAACAAGAACTGGGCACTGATGGGGGCTGCGATTACCGGTAGCGCGACCGGAGGCTGGGATGGCGGGCTTGATAAGCAGCTTAATAACTGGGGCGGCCTGGCGGGTGGTACCTGGACAAGCGATGACAAGATAAGCTCCGTGAACCTGACTGGCTCGTACAGCAACACCTCCGCACAGAGCAATCAGCCGTGGAAATTTTACAGCCTGGTGATCCAGCACAAGGTCACGCCCAAGACCTTACTGGTGCTGCACCAGACAACTGGCTTTGCGGGTGGAGTGCTACTGTATGACAATAGCCACAAAGACGCTATGTGGTACGGCATCGACATGCAGGTGCATCATGACATAAGGGACAACCTGTCTGTTGGAGTACGCGCTGAGCGGTTCCATGACAGGGACGGCTTCCGTGTCTGTTCGCCAATTAGAGTTTCTCAGGCAACGGATGGCGCGGGCGTTAACTTTGCGGCCAGCTTCCCGGCCACCTGCAGGCCGGCCGATTACTACGACGTAACCTTGGGCATCAATTGGAAGCCAACCAAAGAATTAAAAACTGACTGGAAGGCAATGCAGTCACTTAATATTCGTCCAAATATACGTTACGACAGGGTGGACGGCATTGGCCAGGCGTACAACCCATTCGACAGCAAGAGGGACCAGCTGCTGCTGTCGGTCGACGCGATGATCTCCTTCTGATAGAGGGGTTGCTAGGCGTGTCGAGTCATAAGCAAGCTGGTATAATACATTTTGAATAAATGTTTATTTAATCTTAAGGTTCGCATCAGCGATTGGTGGGTAGCGCTTGTAATAAACTATGGCCCGTGTTTCAAATAACTTCAGGAGTAACAATTATGAAGATGGTTACAGCAATCATTAAACCGTTCAAGCTTGACGAAGTGCGCGAGGCCTTGACCGCGATTGGCGTGCTCGGCATCACCGTCACAGAGGTCAAGGGCTTCGGCCGACAAAAAGGCCACACCGAGCTGTACCGTGGCGCAGAATACGTGGTGGACTTTTTGCCTAAAATAAAATTAGAGGCGGCCGTTGCCAAGGAGATGCTGGAGCTGGTAATCGAGGCCATCGAAAAGTCCGCACACACCGGAAATATAGGCGACGGCAAAATCTTCGTCCAAAACATCGAGCAGGTTGTCCGTATCCGCACCAGAGAAACTGGCCTAGACGCACTCTAGGGTGCTGTGTGACTCAGGGTTGAGACGCTAGTGGCCGCCAGTTTTTTATTTGGCTTGGAGCAACTCGTCACGGCGGTTGTACTGCTGGACCAGCGGTTAAATGTTGCCCACATCAACCCGGCCGCGGAGGAGTTGTTCTCTGTAAGCAACAAAAATTCGATATCCCATTCGTTGCAAAGCACCTTTATGCAAGCCGAACAGCTTGCCGATGCAATAAGTTATTCGGTAAAGGATGGCACCAGCCACGTGTTGCAGGAGCTTGGTTTTTGTAAGTTGCATTTGCGCTGCTCCATCACCCTATTAAAGCCAAGTGACCACCTACCGCCAGAATGGGGCGGGTGTGTGCTCCTCGAATTTCAGACCATCGACCACTCCTTAAGGCTGGCACGCGAAGCGCAAATGTTAGAGCAGACCGAGGCTAACCGCATGCTGTTGCGCAACCTGGCGCATGAGGTCAAGAACCCATTGGGAGGAATACGTGGTGCGGCGCAACTGCTCGAGCACGAGCTGGACAAGCCCTCCCTCCGCGAATACACGCAGGTCGTCATCCAGGAAGCCGACCGGTTGGCTTCACTAATGGACCAACTGCTCGAACCAGAGCGTGAGCCAAATCTGGACCAGCTTAATGTTCACGAAGTGCTCGAGCGCGTGCGCGGCATTGTTCTTGCGGAGTTCCCACGCGACCTGCGTATCCAGCGTGACTATGACACCAGTCTGCCGCTGCTAGTTGGTGACAAGGAGCAGCTGATGCAGGCAGCGCTCAACATCGCACGTAACGCCGCGCAGGCCATGGGTGGACGGGGCGAGATCTCTTTCAGGACACGCATCTCACGCCAAGTTACGCTCATGAAAAAGCGCCATCGCCTAGCGCTCACGATCCAGGTCATCGACAACGGGCCGGGCGTCTCACCCGAACTGCATGACAAGATTTTTTATCCGCTGGTCACAGGTCGTGATAATGGGCACGGTCTGGGGCTAACCATAACGCAAAAGCTTATCAAGCAGCATGACGGTATCGTTGAGTTTGATAGCGAACCGGGGCGCACCTGCTTCACCATAATACTGCCACTAAAATAAAAGATAAGGAGCGCGGACATGAAGCCCGTTTGGATTGTTGACGATGATAGTTCCATACGCTGGGTTCTGGAAAAAGCCCTCGAGCGTGCAGGCATTAACTGTGTGAGCTTCGTCTCAGCGGATGGTGCCCTGAGCGCGTTACAACACAAGAAGCCCCAGGTGGTCATTAGCGATATTCGTATGCCAGGGAGCAACGGATTCGACTTCTTGAAAAAATTGCAAGAAACAAATCCTGACGTGCCAGTCATCATTATGACCGCGCACTCTGACCTTGAGAGCGCGGTATCCGCATTCCAGGGCGGGGCATTCGATTACCTGACCAAGCCATTCGATGTCGATCAGGCCGTTGCGTTGGTGCGTCGCGCGCTAGAACAAAGCCGGCGCACTAACTTGCCCGTGGCGGATAGCGTTGTCGTCTCGGATATCCTGGGCCAGGCACCTGCGATGCAGGAGGTGTTTCGTACCATCGGGCGGCTGGCCTACTCCCACGCAACCGTTATGATTAATGGCGAATCTGGTACCGGCAAAGAATTGGTA
>Ga0194044_10000443_pt1 | contig 20363 bp, 12 predicted proteins | sample JunL4417m_MetaG_FD_155460 | JGI IMG/M metagenome (GOLD analysis project Ga0194044, IMG submission 155460) | Anoxic zone freshwater microbial communities from boreal shield lake in IISD Experimental Lakes Area, Ontario, Canada - Jun2016-L442-17m | ecosystem: Environmental > Aquatic > Freshwater...
AGAGCAGTTGGCGGCGTCTCTTGAAAAGCTCGAGGACTTGCCTGTTGAGATCAGGGTCGGAGGACACGATCCAGCCGATTTTATAAATTGTGACATGATTCTTAGAAACGCCGATGTCCCGAAATCCTCGCCTTTCCTCAATCTGGCCAAGGAAAAGGGAATTCCCGTAGAAATGGATGAAAGCCTTTTTTGCAAGAATTTTAGAGGGCTGGTTATTGGAATTACAGGCACACGAGGAAAAACTACCACTACCGAACTGATCTACAGGATTTTGAGTCATGCGAAACGAAATGTCTTCCTGGCCGGCAATATAATGGGCTTGGCGACTCTTCCATTACTCGAACAAGCGGGCGACGATGACATCGTTGTGCTGGAACTCTCCAGTTGGCAACTCCAGGGCTTTCACGATGCTAAAATCTCTCCCAGGGCATCGGTATTTACAAACATATATCCTGACCATTTGAATCGATACGCTGACATGGAGGAATACATATGGGACAAGAAAGCAATTTATAGGTATCAAAAAGATGGTGACTTCTGCCTGTTCAACGGAGATCAGGTTGCCACAAAAATTCTTGCTAATGAAGCCCCCGCCGGAAAGGACTTGTTTTCCTTTGTTGACTCCCCATCTGACTTGGCGTTAAGAATTCCTGGCGAGCACAATGTCTCAAACGTCGCAGCGGCTTGGAGGCTGTCCACAAGACTTGGAATACCTGATGACATTGTTCGAAGGGCAGTCGAGAGTTTTGAAGGGGTCGAGCACCGTATAGAAACAGTAGGCGCCAAGAACGGGGTAACTTTTATAAATGATTCGACCAGTACGACTCCTATTGCTGGAATCATGGCATTGAACGCAGTCCAAGCCCGACGAATCTTTTTGCTGGCGGGCGGAGCCGATAAAAAATTGGACCTTAAAACCTTCGCGCAGGCGGCCGCCCTAAAGGCCCACAAGATAGCCCTGCTGGACGGAACCGCTACATCCAGGCTACAATCGGACCTGCTATCTTTTGGAGCGGGCAGCAAAATTATTGGGGTTTTTGACGATCTTAGAAAAGCGGTGCTAACCGTTTTTGGTCAGGCAAGTTCAGGAGACGCTATTCTGCTTTCACCTGGATGCGCTTCATTTGGCATGTTTAACAATGAATTTCACAGGGGAGACTGCTTCAAGGACATAGTTAAGGAAATCATTTCCAAATAACTGCCCCCTTAAGCATTTTGATTGGAACCCAATCATTTTTTAAAAGCCTTAACTTAGGGGGCAAATTCGTAAATTTTGTCTCTAAACGCCGGCGCCTGCTTCAATACTACATTGTGAAAAGTCAATCGGCTGTTTACAGTTCTTGCAGGTATGGGGTCGATCAAATTCGTCCGAGAAGATTTCCTTCTCTGCGCCACAACTGGGACATTTGCACTTGAATGAAGACAGACTTTTGTTGGCTTCAAATCCTGGACAGTGCGCTGGAGTAGTCATTCGAAACCTCCCAAGTTAGAATTAGCCTGAGCGTTAGCTCAACCATATTATGTAATATCTAAACCTAATCCACAAGAAGCTTGAACAGAAAAATTACACCATTCAGGAAAACTGGATATTAGACGGCTATAACTCAGCGGATATCCGCTGCAAAGTTGGACATTCTTAGAAAGATTACACGACCCGTGCAAACGGTCTTTGCAAAGGATGCTCCACTACCCTTCCAGAATCATCCGGAGCTCTTTGAGTTCCTTCTTGATTTCAATCAATAAGTCCCTGTAGTCTGATTGATTGTCTGAAGATGTGGCGTTTTCCATGCGACTCTCAAGGGCCTTGATTTCTTCTTTAACCCGGCTTGCCTTGGGAACTTTGGCTGCCTTCTTTTCAGCGGCGGCCTGTTTTTTCATTTCCTGAAGCCTTTTTTTAGCCCCAGCAATTGTGAACTTCTCGTCATAAAGCAGATGTTTTATTTCGAGAAGTAACTCTAGATCTCGCTTGTGATAAAGTCTCTGTCTAGCCCGAGTTCTGGTAGGCTTCAAGATTTTGAATTCTGACTCCCAGTACCTTAGAACATAAGGTTCAACATTCAGAATCTCACTCACTTCGCCTATTTTAAAATACTGCTTCTCCGGAATTGCGATGGTCATTACAAACCCACCCCTCCACATGAGAATCCACCGTACACCGAACCTGGAGGCGCCATCTGACCCTAAAAACGAGTCAAAAAACTCAAGTCATCATTCTCTAACGGTAATCCCCAACTCTCTTATCAGAGTTGTGGTTACCTGAGAATGAACCTCCTGGACTTCAGCGTCGGTAAGGGTTCGATCCTCAGACTGATACCGGATCCGGAACGCCATACTCTGACAGCCTTCCGGAATCGATTCTCCACGATATAAATCAAATAGGATCACTGAAGTAATGATATCATGCCCTAGGCGTGAAATCAAGAGTTTAATCTGATCTCCTGAACAATTCGTTTCAACTATGATGGATAGATCCCTCTCGATATAAGGGTAGCGAGGAAGCTGCCTAAAAACTCTATCGTTGCATGCATGAACAAATAGAGCCTCTAGGAATAGGTCAAATATTTGGATTTTCTTACTTAAACCTATTTCTCTGGTCTTGTCCGGAGACATTTCGCCTATAAAACCAATCACATTTCCATTGACTAGTATATCCGAAGACTTGCCTGGATGTAAGAAGGTAGAGGAGGATGGAACAAACTGAGATTTTGAGATGCCTAAGCCATCAAGGACATTCTCTACTGCGCCTTTTACATCGAAAAAATCAACTTCTGGTCTAACTTCAAGTTTCCCTGATATATCAACCTGACCCCTATTGAAATGCCATTCATCAGGATACCTTGAACCGCATGCCAATCCCGCTATTCTTAAATTCTCCACAGGAGTTTCTGAACCACTAACAGGAACAAATGTTTTTCCAATTTCGTACAACTTTAGATTTTCATTCTTGAAATTAAGATTTCTTTTCAGCGCGCCCATTAACCCTGGCAGAAGAGATCGCCTCATTACCACATAATCCTCTGAAAGAGGATTGAGTAACGCCAGGTCTTCTCCCTCGCAATCACAGTGAAACTGTTCCGAGGCGCCTCTTGAAACAAAGGACATCGTTATAATCTCGGTGAAGCCCGAGGCGTTCATTATGCCTCTGACTTTATCAACACCAGTATATTCGCGCTTCGTGTGGTCGGGTTCCGATCGGTAAACCGGCATAGTGGATGGAATATTCTGGAAGCCATGGACTCGTGCAATTTCTTCAATGTAATCTATTTCCCTATCCAGGTCCCATCTCCAACTAGGCGACACACACTCCAGGTCTCTCTCCGAGTCATCAATGTCTCGAACTTGAATTCCCAGCCTCTGCAAGTTGGACTTGATCTGGCTTCTAGTCAGATCCAAACCTAGAGTGGAGTTTACCTTCTTGGTTCTGACTCTTGTAACGTTGCGCCTTACCGGAGTCGGATAAATGTCCAGTATACCCTTCAAGACCCTTGCGTTGGAAAGCCTTTGGATTAGGGCCGAAACCCTGTTGGCCGCCCACACACATCCATCCGGATCGACACCTCGCTCAAATCTAAAGGAAGCTTCAGTGGACATTCCCAGGGCTTTTGCGGTACGCCGAATCCCGAAGCGTTCAAAACATGCGCTCTCAATTACAACCTGATTCGTCAAACTTGTAATTTCTGAATTGAGTCCTCCCATGATTCCTGCTAGAGCAACGGATCTTTTACCATCCTGAATCATCAGGGAATTTTCCGGAAGTCTCCGCTCAGATCCGTCCAGCGTCTTAAAAACCTCAGAAGGGTCATTCCTCTTAACTATTATCTTGTGATTCTCAAGAGACAGATAATCGAAAGCATGTAATGGCTGCCCACATTCCAAGAGCACATAATTAGTGGCGTCAACGACGTTGGAAATAGGCCTGACTCCGCACCTCGTAAGCCTCAGCCTCATTGAAAACGGAGAGATTCCGACATGAACGTCCTCTATCATTCTCGCAACGTAGCGTGGACACAGATCAAAATCTGGGACTTCCACCATCAGCTTGTCCCTTATATCTACAGAAGACTCCTCCAGTTCAAAGTCTCGATTTATTAGGTCGACGCAAGTAAGAGCCGCTACTTCCCTTGCTAGTCCGACTATGGAAAGGCAATCTCCTCTGTTCGGTGTTACAGACACTTCCAGGATCACATCTTCAATCTCAGGAAAGGCATCAGAGAGGGGAACACCCACACGAGTGTTTTTATCAAAAATCAGAATTCCAGCGGAATCTTCTCCTAGACCCAGTTCTTTCTCCGAACACAACATCCCCGGAGATTCTATCCCTTTTATATTGCGCCGAAAGACTGCGATTCCACCAGGAAGATTGGTCCCATCCGGGGCATATGCGACTATCTGGCCTTGACGGGAATTAGGGGCCCCACAGACCACTTTCTCAACACGATCGCCAAGATCTATTTCTGCAATGTTTAACTTTTCCGACGAGGGATGCTGGGTCAACCTGTCAATTCTTGCTGTAAGGCAAGTTCTTAGATCGATTCCCTCATATTTAAGAGCTTCGACCTCGATTCCTCCCATGGTGAGAATATGAGCCACTTCTTCCGGCCCAATATCAATGTTTACAAACTCTTTCAGCCAGTTTAAGCTGACGAGCATGGCAGTTCACCTCGGATTGATATTATTGTTCATTGCGGTTTTATAGTCAGGAAAATCGAGGGGGTCCTGTCTTAAGAATTATGGACGCGATTGACCTTCTCGTGTTACCAAAGCTCAAAACTGGTTTAAAAACCTAATATCGTTTTCGTAAAAAAGACGAATGTCGGGTATCCCGTACTTCAGCATGGCAACCCTCTCTATGCCCATGCCGAAGGCAAAACCTGACTGTATTTCAGGATCATAATTTACAAATCCATAGAGAGTCGGATCTATCATCCCAGCGCCCAGAATTTCAAGCCATCCTGTAGAAGAGCAAGTTCTGCAACCGGAACCACCACATATTACACATTGAATGTCGACTTCTGCCGACGGCTCTGTGAATGGGAAGAAACTCGGTCGAAAACGCAAACCCAGTTTCTCTCCAAAGTATTCTCGCGTGAAAGCGTAAAGTATCCCCTTAAGGTCCGCAAACGAAACATCTTTATCAACCCACAACCCCTCGATCTGCATAAACATTGGAGAATGAGTGACATCGGCGTCTCGACGATAGACCTTCCCAGGGCATACTATCCTGACAGGAGGTCGGTGTGTCTCCATGGTTCTTATTTGAACTGGAGAAGTATGGGTCCTAAGAAGAAGGTTATCAGAAAAATAGAAAGTATCCTGCATATCCCGGGCGGGGTGATTTTTGGGCATATTCAAAGCTTCGAAGTTGTAGTAATCTATTTCGACTTCAGGGCCTTCCGCAAGTTGAAACCCGAGACCTGAAAAAACATCCAGCAACTCATGAGTAACGCGGTTTAAAATGTGCGAACGCCCCAACGGAAGACGCCTTCCTGGAAGAGTAACGTCGAAAGATTCACTCATGACTTGAGAGTGTTCCAGGTCTTCCCGTAAACGCGTTTCTCTAAGATCAAACTCAACCTCAAGTTCTGCTTTGATCTGGTTGGCAAGTTGGCCAAAGGTGGACCGCTCCTCAATTGGAAGATCCTTCAATCCTCTCAGAATTCCCGTCAAATCGCCTTTACGTCCAAGGATCCTGGAGCGCGCGTCGTTGAGAGTCTTTATATCAGCTATCTGACTCAATAGACCGATTGTCGAAGCTCTAAGTGAATTCAACTGTTGTTTCATGTCCTCGGAGTCCTTCCCGAAGAAGCAATCATTTAAAGAGGCTCAGTTTAAATATTACCTGTAAGATCAACAAATCGAAGCTGATAAAAAAACGGTCATTTAGACCGCCTTTTATTGATAATCCTACCGGATCGAAATTAGCGCGCAGGATCTCCTGAAGTTCTAGTATCGAAAGTATCCAGATCTATAGGGCCTGTTCAGCCTTACGTACTATTCCTGTAAATACCCCTGGGTCGGAAACAGCCAATTCCGCAAGGATCTTTCGGTCCAGATCAAGACCTGATTTTCTTAGACCCTCTATGAATCTGTTATAAGTTAGCCCATTGAGTCTGCAAGCAGCGTTTATTCTTGAAATCCACAAGCTCCTGAATTCTCTCTTCCGAACTTTTCGATCCCTATATGCATAACAAAGAGCTCTTTCGACAGTCTCTTTGGCCTGCTTCAGCGTCCTACTCCTGCCACCTACGTATCCCTTGGCGGCTTTCATTATCTTTTTTCTTCTGGCTCGACTTGCGGGCGAACATCTAACTCTGGGCATAATTAACTCCTTAAACTGTTGGACTCAAAAAATGCTTTTTTAGGTCCAGTGAATTTCTCAAATCTTGGCCTATCATGTATCCATAACCGAGACGCGCCTCTCCGGGATTAACCGTAAGGCAGCAATCGCCTGATCTGGGCAGCGTCCTCCGGACTAATAAAACAAGACTGCCTAAGCCCTCTTTTTCTCTTAGTCGTTTTAGAAGTCAGGATATGGCTATGGTAGGCTTTTTTTCTCTTTATTCCGCCACTTTTAAGAACCGTGAACCTTTTTGCCGCTCCACGGCATGATTTCATTTTTGGCATAATTATGACTCCTATGAATTGGCTTCCCCAAAACATCAAATGAGCCCGCATCGCTTCGGCGCGCCATTAAACTCCATAGCTGTTCACAACATGAACCTCACGGCAGCGCGTTATTAACTTTACTTTCCGGGTGGTCAAAAATGTCTGGGATCAGGGAATTTGCCTTGTATACCTCGCTAATAAATAGCTCTCAAACTATCGCAACCAGGGGCTGAAACCTCCAGCGCCCGTGTAAGGCGTTAATAAATTTGAAACGCCTTCAAACTTCTGTTTATACCTTATTGAGTCAAAGGAAACAATTTTTTTTGTCGCCTGTTGATTCATTATTTGACATGAGGGCTTGCCGATGATAACAATGCCAACCGAATCTGGTTGACGTCAAGTCTTGAGAGACCTCCCATTAAGCATTCTATCGATTGATGTGTCGTTGACTACTGATAGGCGGGCTAGTAATTGGTAATTTTGTTCTAGTCACGACTTTGGATCCAATATCCAAACAATTTATTAGCTATTTGAATCTTTTGTAGCAACGTATTGTCTTATTGTTCAGAGTCCACTGTAATCTCAAGCAGACGCCGTCTTCAATGACTTGCTCATTGTGAAGGCCACAAAGGTCCGACGAAGTTCTCACTCAGATTCTAAAAGTTTTGAAATTTTTAGCGTTGCATTATCTGACTTTTCAAGCCTGCCTTAAACTTTGGTCTGGGCCTGTTCAGAGTCGTGGATATAATTTGTGTCATAAGGAGGAACTGTTTTGGAAAGATGTAAGACTTGTGGAAGAGAGTATTCTGCAAATCAGACGATGACCTACTCAGTATATGGTTATTGTTCCTGGGAATGTTTGATGAACAAAAAAGGCGGACGACCAGGGAATTCAAACCGGAATCAGAAAAAGTCCAATTTGCATAGAAACTCGGGCCCGAACCGACCCAAATGGGCCTAATGGTTTCTTATATCTAGCTCATTCTTCAGAGAGTTCATAAAAGATTCAATAATACCGTCGAATCGATACGTCACTTTCTTCATCGTTGGTAAAATTGATTTCAGTCTGCAGTCAGTATTTCATGAATAGCTTGTGTCCACGGTCTATTGTTAGCCAATAGCACATGATCACAGGTATTATGAATCTCCTGCAACGAGTTCCCTATTATGTCATTGCGCTAGGCCCTACCGTAAAATCCTGAATCGCTCAACTGGTTCTTGCCTTGAATAGGGAGGTGTGAGATCTTTTAGTACTTACAGATTGCCTTACCGGCGATTTGGGGTATTAAGCGCGCTCTGCGTGAGCGGTATCTGCTGTTCTGGAGACCTCTAAGATGGACCAAGTCGCGTATCTCAACATCACAAATACTATTGAAAGAACATACAAGAAACTTGCGATCTTAGCCTTGGACCAGAGTATGGGCTACTCATTGGGCAGGGGATTTTCAGATATAGTGCCAGAGGACAGCATACTAGTAGACATCGACACCGTGAATGAGTTGAAAGAGATGGCTATTAGTGAAGATGATCCTGAAAAACGAGAGCGTATTGAACGCGCTTTAATGGCATGCATGGACCTGACCCTGGAACTCGACACTTCTTCATTGTCCGACATGCAAAGGTTCTACATGGATAAAGGAAGAATGGTCGTCCAAGGACAAAAGATTCCTGCCCTGGAAATTGTACCGTGGTTGCAGAATCAAAACAACTATGAACTTCGCGAGGAGATGACATCTGAACTTGGTATTTTTTCACGCGCCATACTAAACCCGATTTTCTTGAGTATTCTAGATGTAATCCAGAAGACTGTCACAGAAAAGTTCGGGTTTTCGGGCTATTCAGAATACGCTCAATTCAAAAGGAATTGTTCATTCAATGACTGGCAAATCATTTTTTCAGAATACCAGTCATCCACGGATAAAGTTTATTTTGAGAAAACTTCGATATGGGTTGAGGAAAAGCTGGGACATCCTTTGGAAGACCTAAACAGAAGCCACGCTCTACGTTTGATGAGAATCGACGCACATGACAAATATTTTCCCGGGTCTTCGCTTAAAGAGATTGTCGGTCGAACCATGAAGGGCCTGGGACTTGATCTAAAGAAGCGCAAAGACATCATAATCGACATAAAAGATGACGCGCGGCGGAATGCCGATGCGATATGCGTGCCCGTAGACATACCTGGAGAGGTTCGTATTCTCGTAAAACCGATAGGCGGCCTTATAGATTTAGAAGCTTTATTGCATGAAATGGGACACGCCTATTTTGTCGGCGGCTTCTCACTCGAAGCTCCGGTAGAATATAGAAGATTGACGAGGTCTCCGGCCCTGGATGAATCGTTCGCTTTTCTTTTTATGCAATTGTTGGAAAACTCCCGATGGCTGACAGACGTAGCCAAATTAGATGTTTCGGATGCGGAAAAACTGACCGAAGAGATCAGGATTAAAAGACTGCTTTTGATCCGTCTCCACATAGGAAAGTTTTTAGCTGAAAAGGATCTTTTTGAGAGCCTTAATTTTAAGGATTCCAGTTTTTACTGCTCGCGGGTGAACCGCGCCACGGGATTTAAATACGAACCGGATGGATATCTTTTGGATATGGAACCGGAGTTTTATTCCGCGGAATATGTTTGGGGATGGGCGGGGGCGGAAATTCTCAGACACTTCTTGGAAAAATCTTTCGGGGAAAACTGGTATCAAGTTCCAGATGCGGGTTCTTTTCTGGAACAAATATCCCGTGACGGACGCAGGAATTCACTTAAACAGGCCTTATTTAAATTCTGTGGATCAGAACTTACAATGCCTTCGTTTTGAGAAACGCGGCGGTAAGCTACTTGACGCAATCCTGCGCCATGTTGGCGTACAAACTGTATCCATTTCTTGGTAATGTCATAGTTAATAATTGGAGGATCTCCTTGGATCAAATGGGGACGGTTTCCACTCAGTCCATACAACTTGAAGGAGTAAGACTGCAATCCGGGATCTATTTGAGTCCTTTAACGGTAGCTTATGAAACGTATGGTGAGTTGAACGAGCAAAGAGACAATGCGGTTCTCGTCCTGCACGCTCTTTCGGGTGACGCCCACTCAGCTGGACTGGACGCCGATGGGAGAGTTGGCTGGTGGGACGGCATGATAGGACCGGGGAAAGGGATTGACACCAGAAAATATTTTGTGATCTGCTCCAACTGTCTTGGCGGCTGCAAGGGAACTACGGGACCGACAAGCGTTAATCCTGCTACGGGCAAACCGTATGGGCGATCCTTCCCTCAGATTACCATAAGGGACATGGTCAATGTCCAAGTCATGCTAATTGACAAACTTGCAATCGCAAAGCTGCATGCGGTCATAGGTGGATCAATGGGTGGTATGCAGGCTCTTGAGTGGGCATGCGGCCACGGAGATAGACTGAAGTCGGCGCTCGTAATTGCGGCTACAGCTCGTCTATCCCCCCAGGGCATAGCGTTCAACTGGGTTAGTAGAAATGCCATATATTGTGATCCGGCCACTCCAGTAAAACCTGATGACTCGAATAGTGGTTTTTACAAACCGGGGCGTGGCCTTGCTGTGGCACGAATGATTGGACATATCACATATCTCTCTGAAGAAACGATGCAGGCCAAATTTGGACGAAAGAGAAAATTGCGTGACATGGATGGAACAACTTACAGCCTAGGCGAAAACCAGGGGCTTGGCGGAGAATTTGAAATCGAATCCTATCTTCAGCACAAAGGTAGTTCCTTCATGGCAAGGTTTGACGAAGATTCATACATAATCATAACCAAGGCTATTGATTATTTTGATCTTGTTAGGGAGTATGGGGATTTAGCTACCGCTTTCAAGGACATAATCGCAAAAATGTTGATAGTCTCATTTACTTCAGACTGGCTTTATCCTACATCGATGTCGCTTGATATAGTTCGAGCCTTACAGGCTTCGAAGAAACATGTTTCATTTGTAGAAATGGATTTGCCTTATGGACATGACTCTTTCCTGGTCCCTCAGGGAATGCCCAACATGACGAGAATTGTGAGAGGTTTCTTAAAAGGTGTCTGAACAGACGCAAGAGATTCGAACCCCTTTCCATGAGTTCGAAGCCGGCTTCAATATCATCATTGACCTAATAACTCCCGGCACAAGGGTCCTTGACCTCGGATGCGGTTCAGGAACTTTATTAGCACGGTTACGTGATGAAAAAGACGTTGAAGGCTGCGGAGTCGAACTCGACCAGGAAAAGGTGATGCGCTGCACTGAAAGAGGTATCAGGGTAATGACCCTTGATTTGGATCATGGTCTTGAGGGGTTTCCTGATTTAAGCTATGAATACGTGGTCTTGAGTCGAACCGTCCAGCAGTTGGCCAGACCAGAACATCTCGTTCGTGAAATGTTGCGGGTGGGATCCAAATCCATAATTGCGTTCCCCAACTTTGGCCAATGGAAAATAAGGCTTGAGTATCTGCTCACAGGGAGAACGCCGCTGGTGCGGACCTTTCCACTTCCCTGGTACAGTTCACCAGACATACACAGGATAACAATCGACGATTTCAGGCACTTCATCAGTGATATCGGCGGGAAAATCGAAAGAGAATTTTTCATCATTAAGGACGAGCCTAAACCTTCAATCTTCTTGCCGAATCTTAGAGCTGATTGGGGTTGTGTTCAGATCTCGGCTCAGCATTCCAACGGCTAATCCGGATCGTGTTTGAACAGGTAATTTTCAAATACCGACATGGCGCAGGCCCCGCAATACCACTATGTAAGATTGTCCTTGACCTAAAACGTATTCCTGAAATAGAATAAGGAGTTTATGTGAAAAGCTGGTCTGAAGACCCGCCCGACTGCTAGGATTTTGTCATGATTAATTTGATCAAGGGCTTTCATGATATCCTGCCTGATCAATCCCTGAAGTGGGCTTTTATAGTCAACAAAGCTAGGAACTGCCTGGAACGGTTTGGATTTCGTGAAATCGTCACTCCAATCATGGAAAAAACAGAGCTTTTTCAGCGAGGGATCGGTCGGACAACCGACATAGTCGAAAAAGAAATGTACACGTTTCAGGACATCGGCTCTGATTCACTTAGTTTGCGACCTGAAGCGACCGCCGGAATATTGAGGGCGGTTGTTGAACATTCGATGCTTAAACGTGAGCCGGTTCTGAAACTCTTCACTATTGGTCCCATGTTTAGGCGCGAAAGACCATCCAAGGGACGATTTCGGCAGTTTTTTCAGATCAACGCGGAAACCATGGGCGATGATTCTCCACTGACGGACGCAGAGACGATTCTCGCCTCTTACACTCTCCTTGAGGACATAGGCGTCGGCAATTTTTCCCTGGAAATTAACTCGGTGGGTTGCAAAAATTGCCGTCACCTTTATCGCTCAGCTCTTGTAAAATATTTGGCGCCTTTTCTGAATAGCCTTTGTCCGGACTGTCAAAGGCGAATCGAGACCAATCCTCTAAGGATTCTCGATTGCAAGGAGCCCCAATGTATCGCCGTAAGCAGGGATGCGCCTCTCATAACAGAATTTCTCGATTCTTCCTGCAGGGATCATTTTGAAAAGGTCAAACTGGCCCTGACTTCCATCGGTGTCCCTTTCCGATTGGAACCACGCCTGGTGAGAGGGCTGGACTATTATACCAGGACCGCTTTCGAATTCGTCCATTCCCAGTTGGGACGTACCAAGGCCCTTGGAGGTGGAGGACGCTATGATTCACTGATCAGCGAACTGGGAGGGCCCGATGTTTCCGGTATCGGTTTTGGACTTGGTATCGAGCGCCTTGCCATGAATCTTCCGGACGACCATGCTGATTTCCTCAGGAAAACTGATATCTTCGTCGCCATTATAGGCGCTGGTCCTCTAAATCTCGGATTCGAGCTTGTCAGTCGATTGAGAAGAAGCGGGCTCTCGGTTGAAGCAAGGTATTCCGGCATGAGTCTTAAGGCCCAGATGAAAGTCGCGGATCGTTTGAGCGCGGGATGGGTGGTAATGATCGGGGATGACGAACTGGCCCTGGGCAAGGCCACAATGAGAGACATGACAACCAAGCGACAGTTTCTGGTGGAACTCGATGACATAGAACGTGTTGTTCGGGGAGAAATATTTTGAAGCTACAAGCGTTGGACGGATGGGAGCGCTCTCATCTTTCCGAAGAATTAAACGAAACGAATGTTCAGAAAAGAGTCCTCCTCGTCGGATGGATTCTAAGACGTAGAGATCATGGTGGCGTAATATTTATTGATTTGAGAGACAGACGCGGGTTGGTTCAGTTGGTGTTTAATCCCGAATTCTCCAATCAATCCCACGCGATGGCCCACCACCTGAGACCGGAATGGGTCATCGCTATTAAAGGAGAAGTGAGGTTACGTCCCGATGAATCCATTAACCTGGAACTCGTTACAGGCAAAATTGAAATCTTCGTCGATGAACTGAAAATCCTGAATTCTTCTGAGCCACCTCCTTTCCCTCTGGATGAAGAAACCAATCCTTCGGATTCCGTCAGGTACAAATATCGGTACCTGGACCTGCGAAAATCCGACGGGCCAAGACGCAATCTCGTTTTTAGGCATCGCCTTTTTTCCCAAATTCGCAATTTCCTCAACAGTCAGGATTTTGTAGAAATTGAAACCCCGTGTTTGACTACGAGCACGCCCGAAGGCGCCAGAGACTACCTGGTTCCTAGCAGGCTTACTCCCGGGAGTTTTTACGCTCTGCCTCAATCTCCCCAGCTCTTCAAACAACTTCTTATGGTCGCAGGATTTGAGCGTTACTATCAGATCGTACGATGCTTCAGGGACGAAGACCTCAGGGCCGATCGACAGCCCGAGTTTACCCAGTTGGACATCGAAACATCTTTCATGGAAGAGGACAGTCTGTTTTCCGTCATGGAAATAATGATCAAAGGGATTCTTGCAGATCTGATGGGCGTCGAGCTTTCGATTCCTCTTACCAGGATTCCCTACGCGGAGGCTATGGCAAGATACGGGCTTGATAAGCCCGATGTCAGGTTTGATCTACATTTGACTGATATCACTGCGGCGGTTAGATCGACTCAGTTCGGAGTTTTCAGAAACGCGATAGATGGCGGCGGAATAGTCAAAGCCCTCAAGATTGATGATGGAGCAAAGCTCTCCAGAAAAGAGCTTGACGACTTGAGAGACTTTGCGGCGATTTACGGAGGCAAGGGGGTCGCTTATACAAGAATAAAGGAGGACGGTGAGTGGCAATCCCCCATAGCCAAGTTTCTCTCCGATGAGGAACGATCTGAAATCAACAGCCTTGTGTGCGCTGAACCGGGCAACGTAGTTCTCTTTGGAGCGGATTCTTCAAAAATAGTTAACGATGTTCTGGGCAATCTGCGCAATCAACTTGCGGAGAAACTTGGCCTGGTTCCGGAGGGGGAATTTAAATTCGTGTGGATAACCGAATTCCCAATGTTTGAATACGATGCCGAGGACAAACGGTTCAAGGCCATGCATCATCCTTTCACCTCCCCTATGCAGGAGGATCTGGATCTCCTTGAGAAAGACCCGGAATCGGTGCGTTCCAGGGCTTATGACATGGTTCTGAACGGCTCTGAGATTGGTGGTGGCAGCATGCGAATATACCGAAGCGATATTCAGGAGCGTGTTTTTAGGGCACTGGGTATAGACGCCGAACAGGCCAATCAGAAATTTGGGTTTTTGCTTGAAGCTTTGAGATTCGGCGCCCCTCCGCATGGAGGTATAGCTTTCGGCATGGATAGGCTTACAGCCATTCTTACGGGATCAGAATCCATTCGCGATGTAATCGCTTTTCCCAAGACTCAAAGGGCCACTTGCCCGCTTACAGGAGCGCCTACCCCTGTCAGTCCGGATCAACTTAAAGAATTAGGCTTGGCCATTGTAAAAGGCAAACCTAGCGCTAAATTATAAAAGGGGTCGTTTGTAGAATCCAGGTTTGAGTGACTAAGACTCCAAAATTCGTACACAAACGATCTTTCAAAATTTCCAGCGTGTTTAAGGAGTTCAACCATGGCTACATGGGACCCCAAAAAAGGTGTTTTATATCACGAATATAACAAATTCTATAAAGAGCGGTTTCTTCGAGAGGTCGAGCAACCCAATCTCCTAAGAAACATTTTCCCATACACGGAAGTTCCCAAGGTCGATTTTGATTCTGCGATGATTCCCATAAATCCCGCCAGAAACTTCCTTATGACCGATACGACATTCAGGGACGGTCAGCAGGCCAGACCTCCTTTTTCGGTTGAACAGATATCCAGACTTTTTGACTTTCTGCACAGATTGTCAGGGCCAAGGGGCATAATTCGACAGTCGGAATTTTTTCTTTATACCAAGAAAGACAGGGAGGCTGTCGAGGTTTGCAAGAGCAAGGGCTATCAATATCCACAGATAACCGGATGGATCAGGGCCCAGAAAAAAGACTTGGCTCAGGTTCGCGCTGTGGGGCTTACTGAAACCGGCATTCTGACCTCGGTTTCGGACTATCATATATTTCTGAAAATGGGACTGGATAGACGCAAGGCGGTTGAGAAATACCTGGACATGGTCAGGACGACCATTGAAAAAGGAATAGCTCCTCGGTGCCATTTCGAGGACGTGACTCGAGCCGACATCTACGGGTTTTGTGTGCCATTCGCTCAAAAGATTATGGAAATCAGGGAAGAGTCAGGAATCGATATCAAGATTCGGCTATGCGACACGATGGGTTACGGAGTTACGTTCCCAGGCGCCGCTCTGCCACGAAGCGTTCCAAAGCTGATACGAGCCATGATTGATGACGCCAATGTTCCGGAAGATCTCCTGGAATGGCATGGACACAATGATTTTCATAAGGGACTCGTTAACGCTGTGTCGGCCTGGCTATACGGTTGTTCCGTGGTAAACGGGACTCTTCTCGGCATAGGGGAACGCACAGGTAATACGCCTCTGGAAGCGCTTGTAATTGATTACATGTCTTTGAGGGGACATGCCGATGGTATGGATCCCAGAGTCATAACCGAGATCGCCGAGTATTTTGAACTGGAACTGGGCAACAAAGTCCCTGATAATTATCCGCTCGTCGGAAAATCGTTCAACGCCACCAGCGCCGGCGTCCATGCTGACGGCGCGCTGAAGAATGAAGAAATTTACAACATATTCGATACCACAAAGATACTTGGGAGACCCCCACTGGTTAATATAACCGACAAGTCCGGACTGGCGGGTATTGCTCACTGGATTAACACGAAACTCAACATCCCCAGGGAAGAATGGGTCGACAAGATTCATCCGGCAATATCGAGAATCTACGATGTCGTCATGCAGCAGTACGAAAATGGACGGGTAACGTCCATGTCCGATAAAGAAATAATGGCCCTGGTCAAGAAACATCTTCCGGAGCTATTCATTTCCGATTGGGATCGAATGAAACTTATCGCTCGTGAGATGGCCTATAAGATCGTCGACAGGTTCCTGGATTCCGCTCAAATGAAAGCGCTGAACGCAAAAACCATGGAAGAGGCCATGCACGGTTTCCTGAAAAAATACCCATTTATTCAGTACTGCTACTCAGTTAATATGGAAGGCGCCAAGATAACCGCCAATGTCACCGACATCACCGACAAGTCGAAGTTTGGGGAATTCAAGGATAACGAAGACTTCTCCGACAGATCGTGGTTCATTATGCCTGTCAAGGACGGAAAGATACATGTGCTCGGGCCATTTACGTCGAAGATCACGGGGGCCCTTTGTATAACCGTTTCAGGACCTCTGAGAGATAAAAACAGCAAGATGATCGGCGTTTTCGGCGCGGACATTCGTCTTGAGGAACTCCTAAAGGTTGAACGGGAACTCATGGAAGAACATGGGCTTGAATTCACAGAAAAGGATATAAAAACACTAACCAAGAAATACCGAGATTAATTCCCGAATTAGTCGTCCTAAAGATATTTCGAAAGACATTCATCAATACGTAAAAAGCCTCTGTGGCGTAAAGCCTTGGGGGCTTTCTTTTTTTTCGATTTTTACAGCCTGACAAACACCGCCACAACGGAGACCCACACCAAATCCAAAAGATATCCCGGCCTCGAACTCTCTCACACCCCTGATCTTCGTGCCACCGTAAACACTATATTGTGGTGTTCTTTTAGTTATATATATTTGACAATTAATGTCTGTTATTATATATGACGCACAACTAATCTTATAATAAGAGATTTAGCATGTAAATTATTGATATTTAGATGAGATAGCCCTTTGAATACGAATCAACACATGGCGTAACACATTGGGAGACATTACCCTGAAACACTGTAGGGCCGATATCCCGCCGACTTGTTTGATCGTCGTGATCCTGAACCTTGCTATATTTCTCGGGACCTTCCCTGAAATTGCGTACGCCCAAACGGATAAACCCTCTTACAATCAGTGGCATAGGATCCAGGAGAACTGGCGGGCGCTTTCCGAATCGCTTAAACCATCCAGACCCTTCCTGGAACCTGGACCTTTCATGGACGATTCCCCTGAGGTCAAGACAGCCCAGTTTACATACGGAATGCTTGATGGGATCCTGCCGGCGGTCCCCAACCTTCAGGCCGGCTATCTCTACAGTTTTGGCAAAGATTATTCCCTTGGCCGATTCGTGGGGGATCTATTTGCCCCGTGGCGTCTAAAATGGTCAGACACGTTCTTTGGTCAGGCGCATGTTGAATTTCAGGACTTCTGGCAGATCCCGGACGGCGCTCCCCAACATAGGGTTGATCTGTCCTTCGGCGGTGGCTACAGGAAATTGATCGGCCCAAAGATCATGGTGGGTTTTAACGCATTCTATGATTCTACACGCATCCTCGGAGACTGGTGGTCGGCGGCCGGGGTAGGGGCTGAGATGGCGGCTGTATTATCCAACAGGGATATTCTGGATCTTAGCTACAACTATTACGGTAACCTGTTCAGAGGTCCCAACTATGTTGACGGAGAGCTTATCAAGGGACCTCCAAATATGGATTTCGAAGGTGGCTATACTACCTCCTTGTTCGACAGGACCCCGGACGTTCGGTTCAAGATCAACGCATACAATTTTGATACCCGTCAAAGCGCCTACGGACTTAGAGGCGGCGTTGATATAATGCCATGGAACGGGACTGTGATCATGAGATATGAAATCGGGCGCGATCAGCTCTACGGGTCATATCAGACTGTGGGAGGATTCATTAATATTCCTTTAAACCTGGAGAAACTAATCTTGTGGGATACACCGTTTGTAAAGGCCGGAGGGGCTGTAGAAAACCTGCCTCCGGGAAATCATCATCAGCCCTTCCCTTCCCCTGGCATTGTAATGCCTTCACCGGCGCCACCGGACCAGGATTATCTGAAAAGGTTGATGGAGCAACCGGTTCGCCGCCAATTTGCGTCTCACGCCGTTTCTGTAGAGTCAATTGATGGTGGAGGAACTCCCGCCCCCAAGACCTTCGTCGCTTCAGGAGACGCTGAAGTGGTGTTCACTCTTTATCCCAAATATACCGCGGCGATGCTTAACAACATAAAACCTTCCACCATACAGGTGTCTGCGTCGGTGACTTCAAGGGGGCCGGCAGACGTGACAAATATGCAGCTTTACGTGAAAGATTCAGGGATTGTGTGGTCACTTTCGATGCCTGACTGGACCGTGGCAATGGGCCGCAATTACGTTTACAATCTCACCCCGGCCAATATAGACGCCCTGTGGACTGTCCTTTCACAGGCTTCTGACCGTTCGATAGCAGAAGTCAGGTTCAATCAGTTGACAGGGGCAAACCTTCAGAACCTAAATATTTCTCTTACAATAACTCAGGCGGCAATCACCAAAAAGTCTTCAGACAATTGATGCTACGGACACCCGTCTGAGACTCGTTTTTAAATATGAGCGTTCCATGTTTCTTGTTTGGAATATTTGTCAGCAATAGTCGCTAATGGTTCCGGCAATGCCCGTATAAGAGTTATAACCAGGTGATTATGAAGAAGTGACGTTGGCCCGGAGAATTGACCGCTCCACGGGAACATATTTATTAAGCTGGACAAAGAAAAGACCCACTTCAATAACTGGTTCGCCCGTACACTCTCGCCATGCGTCGGAATAAATTTGCAACTGCGGATAATACTTCTCCACAACTCTCTGAAACGTGTCTTCCTTGACGATGTCTGTCTTGTAATCGACGAGAATCCATCCGTCATTCTCTTTGAATATAAGATCAATGGTTCCCCTGAAAATCGTAGGCAAGAGGTCCCAGCTCTCCGTTACAATTTCTTTCAACACCTGAAAGGGAACCTCAAACAGTCTGCTTTCACTCCTTTGAGCCCTGAGCCAGAGGTCCGAACGCATGACCATTCTGACCGTAGCTTCCGCCAACTTTCCATATTTCGCCTTAAAATAGTAGTCACTCTGCGCAGCCTCTATCGCCTGTTTCAGATCAGCCTCCGGGTTTTCCATGGCAAGTTGCAGCAAGCTGTGGATGAGTGCGCCCCATTCGACTCCGTGCTCACCATCGTAAATCATCTCATCAGGGTCAGATACCAGATCATTGTCTTCTTTTGAACTTGCAGTGGGGGCAGATATCAGATGGTTTTGGCTGAGAGCGAATTCCTTCGCTCGCTTGGCGCCGTAAGTTGGTTCAGCCGCCCTGGTGATTCTTGATTCAATATCCTTCTGCGCCTGGTTAACCTCTTCCAGGGTGATTCCAATCGCGTCTTTTTGGGGGTTTTGAGTTTGAGAAAAGTCATAGATTTCGCGATCGGAAGAAAGATGTCTATGAAACGGGCGCCATGGACTCGCTCCTCTACCAGATTCTCTTTTTGTAATGATGAGAGCGGCTCCCGCGCGGGTGGCGGCTACGTAACGCAGTCTCAACGACTCGGCCTTCAGAAATTTGGACTCTCTATTTGTGAGTTCGTCCCAATTGGCTGGGTGCGCCAGAAACTGTCGTTTACGTTTTGTTTTCCTTCCGTACACACCAAAATAGCCCTTCACACAATTCCCTGATCGGTCGATGTGAAGTTCCACGTCATGATCCGATTCGCCGTAGGGACATGCCAGAAAGACCACAGGGGCTTCCAGACCCTTAACTTTATGGAGATTCATGATTCGCACCGCTGGTCGTTCCCGGGAACTCGCCGAGATCCCATCATGAGAGGTAGTTTCCTGGGCAAGCAGTCCGAGTTGTTCCACTATCTGCGCTGTGGTCCAGGTGTCATGCTGAAAAGCACGCAGTATTTCAATAGCCTTGGAGAAACTTCCAGCCTGGACGTCTCCCCCTGGCCGAATGGCAGAAAGCGCAAGTAACCCCAGATCGCCCAAAATTCTCTCGAATGCGGCAATTGGAGGCATCTTGGAAAGCCAAAGACTGTACGACCGCATACGGGAGAACGCGTCCCTAAACTGGCCGGCATACTGGGCATTCAGCCGCTCCGGAATTTCGGAATGAAATGAAAAACGGCCCCCGGCCTTTTTGAACTCGTACAACGCTACGTCACTCATACCAAAAAGTTCCCCACGAAGAACCGCCAACAGCGCCACAGGATTATCCGTATGAGTCAGCGCATTGACGCATGAGTAGAGCATCTTCAATTCTCTAACCTCATTGAGAGCGCTACCGCCGGTGACACGGGTCGGAATGCCATATTCTTCCAGCTTTCCGGCGTAGAAACTCAGCAAACTTTTGTTCCTGTTTATGATGAGGAAGTCCGAAGGATCCGGTTTGGCGGTCTTTCCCTGCTCAATCTCCTGCTTGACCCGTGGAATCGTA
>Ga0194044_10000444_pt1 | contig 20359 bp, 13 predicted proteins | sample JunL4417m_MetaG_FD_155460 | JGI IMG/M metagenome (GOLD analysis project Ga0194044, IMG submission 155460) | Anoxic zone freshwater microbial communities from boreal shield lake in IISD Experimental Lakes Area, Ontario, Canada - Jun2016-L442-17m | ecosystem: Environmental > Aquatic > Freshwater...
CCCCTCGACCACAAGACCCTGTTGGTCTTTCGCTTTGAAAAGAAATTTCATACTGATTCGATTTTTATATTTATAGAAATAATTTGAAAAATTTTCTCTACTTCTAGTATACCACAAAAAGAAAACTCCCGGCTACCTGTCATTGCGAGGGCGTACTCGCCCGTGGCAATCCCCCTCAAAAAAACAACTCTTAGCTTTTTCTTCTTGGCACGAGATTGCCGCATCCGCCATGGCGGACTCGCAATGACAGAAATATATTTTACTATTCCTTCTCACCCAATATCATCCGATAATAATCCATATTCTTCACATACCGGTATGTCTCATTGATATCGACGATATTGCGCTGCACCAGATCTGCCAGAGATCGGTCGAGAGACACCATCCCCTCGCGCAGGTTCGTCTCGATGACGGAATCGATCTGGAAACTCTTGCCCTCCCGGATGAGCGTGCTGATGGCACGGTTTTTGATCATAATCTCGACGGCCGGAATGCGACCACCTCCGATGATCGGCAGGAGTCGCTGTGAGATCACTCCCAACAGGACATTGGCCATCTGCGCCTTGATCTGATTTTGCTGATGCGAAGGGAATACATCCGTGATGCGATCGATGGTCTGAGCGGTGTCGTTGGTATGGAGCGTGGCGAAGACTAGGTGACCTGTCTCGGCGGCGGTCATCGCGGTTGCGATCGTATCGAGGTCACGCAACTCACCCAAGAGCAGCACATTGGCGTCTTCTCGGAACGCCGACCGCAGAGCCTGTGAGAACGATTTCGAATCCGAACCGATCTCACGCTGATTGATGATACAACGATCCTGCGTATAGACATACTCGATAGGGTCTTCAATCGTGATGATGTGACGATCCTGCGTGTGATTGATGCGATCGATCAGAGCGGCGAGCGTCGTCGATTTGCCATGCCCCACCGGCCCTACTACCAACACCAACCCCTGGGAAAAACTCGCAAAATCATACAGCGATGTCGGCATATTCAGCTCCTCCAGCGAACGGATTTCCGAACTCACGAAACGCATAGTCACACTCACATAACCCCGCTGCATAAACACGTTCACTCGGAAGCGCGCCTTGTCCGCGAAATTATAGGAAAAATCCAGTTCTCTATTTTCGATAAATTCCGCTTGTTGTTCAGGTGTCATCAACGCATTGGCGAGCGCTACGGTATCACCCGGGGTTAATAGAGCTTCCTCGGCTATCGGGATGAGATTACCATCTATTCGCAGTGTCGGATATCGACTCACGCCCAAATGGAGGTCGGAAGCACCCTGTTGTCCGATCAATTCCAATAGTTTTTTCATCTTCTGTTCCGCTTGAAAACTTTCCATACTTTTTTCGCTTTAATAGTTAGTGTCTTCATTGTTCTCCTCTTCTAGATTCTCCAGAGAAGGCTTCGCGGGTGATGTCGGTATTTCGTCTTCCATCAAATCATTGAGGATATTGCCTTCGGTCACACCCTCAACTTCCACCAATGTCGTCAAACCCTTCAACGCTTTTAGTATACCATCTTGTCGCATCGAAAGCATATGTTGTGACGCCGCCTCTTCGACGATTTTTGCCTCATTGCCACGGTGATCGATGATGATTTCTTGGATTACAGGGGTCACTTCAAGCACTTCTATCACGGCCACCCGACCCAGATATCCCGTCTTGCGACATTTATCACACCCCGCACCTTGGAAAAAACGCAATACCGGACGACCTGATGCGTCAATTTCGATGCCATATTTTTCAAATTCTTCAGATAAGACCTCGGCAATCGAGGCTTCAACAGTTTCCTTGAGTTTTTTGGTAATGGTCACTTCCTTCTTACAATCCGGACACACTCGACGGACAAGTCGTTGCGCCATCACCACCTGCAAAGACGAAGACAAGAGAAACGGTTCAATGCCCATATCGATAAGACGCGGCACCGCACCGATAGCAGTATTGGTATGCAAAGTGGAAAAAACAAGATGCCCTGTGAGTGCTGCGTGAATGGAAAGCTCAGCGGTTTCCTCATCGCGAATCTCCCCAACCATAATCACATTGGGATCCTGGCGGAGGATGGATCGTAATCCATTGGCAAAAGTATAGCCGATTTCCGGTTTTACCTGGCTCTGATTGATACCATTCAAAAAATATTCCACAGGATCTTCCAATGTGACGATATTGCGCTCCTGGTTATTGAGCAGTTTCAAAAAAGCATACAGTGTCGTCGATTTTCCGGATCCGGTCGGCCCAGTGATAAGGATGATGCCGAAGGGCTCCTTGATCTTCCGAGTCAGGACTTCGTGATTGCGCCCTTCTAGTCCGAGATCCTGCAGATTTGCCATTCCCTTGGAGGTGTCCAGTACGCGCAACACGACCTTCTCGCCTTCGACGACGGGGAAAGTCGAGACACGGAGATCCACCGAGCGCGCCTTGTATTCGACACGAAATCTCCCATCCTGAGGTTTGCGCCTCTCATCGATTTTCAAGCTAGCCAAAATCTTGATACGCGACACGACCGATCGACCGATCTCTATCGGGAGAACCAATGCTGTCGCCAGCGTGCCATCAACACGAAACCGGACACGATAATTCTTATCGATTGGCTCGATATGGATATCGCTCGCCCGTGCCTCGAGTGCATGCTCTACAAGCACCTGCACCAATCGTGCCACCGAAGTATCCTGCAATGATTGATCGGGAATCAATGCAGCTCCCGCCAATTCAGGCGAAAGATGAGCCGCTTGAGCAGTTGGCAACGACACCTCTCCTTCGAGCGCGGTTTGCTCAGGAAGAAGTTCTTTTGTTTCGGGTTGGGAATCATTGTCCGGTGATACTTGAGAAACATTCTCCAAAGAAACTTCACCTGATGAGTTTTTGGCGAAAGAAGAAATAGCATCTTGAACATTTCCCTCCGGATTACTGCACAAAATAATTATACGCTCTAGAATTTCCTGAGTCGTCTGATAAATTTCAATGGAAACGTTTTGCTTTTCGGCAAGAAAATACAGGACATTGAGCGCATCGACATCATTTGGGTTGAGGAGTGCGACTTGCAGAGCTGAGTTCTCCGCACGACCAAAAACCGCCATCTGATAACGGCGCATAATTTGGTCTGACATTACTCCTTTCAACTCGCTCGGAATATCCTGTGGCACTTCAGTCAATTGCTTCACCGGAGCGGAGTCTTTGGCTGGCTTCTGAGAGAGTGTATTTCCTATGAAAGCCATTGGCGTGGTCTTACAAGATCAATTAAAATTAGGACTCTCTCACTCAAGCGTAGTTCGAGATGCGAGTAAGAGAATCCTAATGGTGTTCTTTTTAATGAACGAATGGATTTGCCTTGCCACCGGCAACTGGCTGCATTGGCGGGACGATCGCCGCGCCGCGAGCGAGAAATTCATTCAATACTTGGACTGATTTCGTATCCAGGCTTGTCGCAGCAAAAACATCTTTTCCAGCATCGGCAGACGCGTTCTTATAATTGCCAACTGGAGGCAATGACGAGAAAATGACGGTCACATTAAAGGTGAGTTGTCCGCTAGCTGCCGGTGTAGCCGTTCCGGTACCTTTTTCGACAGTCTTCTCTTGGCCAATGACGATCTTATCGATACTATTGAAATGATTCGTGAAAGCAAGTTTCGTCAAGAAATCCTTGACATTCGGATATGCACCGCGCCCCTTAATAATTACTGACACGGAGTTCATCTGCACGGGAGGAATGACCTCCTCCAGTTGCGCATTCTGACTGGCGAAATTCGGGTCAAGCTGAGAACTTGCATTCGCCCCGGTGGTCAAGGTCGTCGGAGCTTCCACTACTGGATTGACGATCTCAGTGGGAGTGAGAGCTTCAACTATGACACCTGTTTGATTCGCCAAAAAATTCACTGTATCCACCACGGCGTCGCTCTGTTGCTTCCGGGGAAGATATTGACCCAAAACACTCTCTTCAAGAGATGCTTTGTTTTTGAGATCCTGAACCAACAATTGCACATTATTCGCTCGGGTTTTCGCATCATTTTCGAGCTGGTTCAATTGTTGTTTTTCTTTGAAATTCGCCAGTCCCCGTATGATCTCCGGCTGGATATAAAGTACGGCTATTACCAAAGAAACGACAAGAGCTAAAGGAAAAAAGAATATTTTCAATCGCATAGGTTTTTGTTTTTATGTATAGTTATATTTATGCAGATTATTTTATGAAGATGCTTTGTCGGTCATCGTGACCTCTCCCGTAAACAACCCATCACTCCCGACAGAAATATTGCCCCCGATGACATTATCGAAAGACCCCTTAAATGAAAGTATCTGCTGTGCGATATCCTTAAGTGCAGCTGTCTGAAGAGTAAGCTTGATAATTCCGGCTTGCCCGTCGCGTTGATATGACAACACCATCACTGATGGAAGGACTGTTTTTTCCAATCGGCCGAAGGTATCACCTGGAATCACAATCGTTCCAATGTGTTTTTGGACTTCCTCACCTCGGCGAAAGAAATCCGTCACTGCTTGCGCACTCGGTGAATTGACCTGCGCTGCCAAGTTACTCACATTTAACCGTTGTCCAGCCATCTGCGAAGCCACGACGCCATTGTACGAAAGCAGAATACCATACACTACTACTGCAAACACCAGTAAACCCGACGAAAGCCAGAAAGCGGTACCCACCAAGGGAGTTTCTCTGGATTCACTATTTTTCCCGTCCCTCGAAAGATTAATATTGACCATACGCTAAAAAAATTATTTATTTTTTATGTTTTATTATTTCACGTTATTTTTAATATACCACATTTTTAGTATACCACAAAAAATTATTTTTGATCCAAGCCACCAAGAGCCAGACCGATAGCAATGGAGAATGACGAACCATACTGCTCAATCGCTGGACGCAATCGCTCCGGAAAACGCACCCTCGCCCAAGGATTAGCAAACGTTACCGGGAGTTGTAATGCATCGGAAATATATTGGTCGAGTCCCTTCATCCTCCCGGATCCACCTGAAAGAATCACTCCATCGATAGACTGATTTTGTTTTTGAGCTGTTTCGATCAGCCGCTTCGCCTCATAGCGGATCATCTCCAAAGCAGGGAAAACCAATGGTGCACCTTGTTGATGAAAATAATCATTCGTACCTTTTTTGAGTTGCTCGGCTCGAGTCCAACTTACACGGAGACTCTCCATCAAGGTGTTTGTGATTTCATTACCACCAGAATTCAGTGTCCGGTTCGCCGTCACCGTCCCATGTTCGACCGAAATAATATTGGTTATCCGCGAACCGATATCAATCAACATCCAATTTTTGGACATATCATCGACTGATGACCGCACCAATGAAAAAATTTCCAATTCCAAAAGCTCCAGAGAGAGCGGCTGCCCATGTAAATAACTCTCGTATCGTGCGATGTCCTTATCGAGGGCTGCAACTAAAAGAATTTGCATTTTTTCATTCGGATTGCGACTGGGACGGATGATCTCCCAACTCAAAACCACCTCTTCGAGCGGGATAGGAATGTATTTCGGAGCTTCGAAGCGGATAGCGCCCTCCAATTCTTTGGCATTCATCGGAGGCATCTCTATCACCGTGAGCAATCCGGATCCTGCAGGCAACGCAAGACAAACAGATGCCTCCGTGATTTTCATCTTTCGCAACAAGGCGCGCAAGTGAACCCGGACTTTTTCTTCCGGTGCCTGAATCTGAAATACGCCCTTGCCCTCGGAAAAACCAAGTTCGGCCTGGCCATAATTCACGAGCGTCGGCACTCGGCCAACGAGACCAAGCTCCACTACCTTGATATACGTCGTGCCGAGATCGATACCGACGACCGACGACTTATTCCTCAATTTTTCAAATTCAAAAAATTCAAACATAAATCACAGTGTACTACTTTGGTATTTCTTTCACACTTCATCTTATTTCTAGTATAGCATATAATGTAACGAGAGATAAAACTCCGTATCACTCTGAATACGAGATCGTCTTGCAACGACAATCCTCTTTACACGCTCCCCCCATACTCCGTATGCAGAACCCCGAAGTCGAGGACATCGACCATACCATCATAATTCACATCACCGGCGGCATTGGAGGTACCATAATTGTTGTGAAGCAATCCGAAGTCAAGAACATTCACACTTCTATCCTGATTGAGATCACTGGCATAGGAGATGATGAAAGAATTGAGAGAGAGTGAAGCACTGGGATTGTTGGCCGCATCAGTGACGATGAGGGAGCAGTTGGAGTGTGTGCCTCGTGCGAGTGTGTTGAGGGTGATGGTGTTGTTGCCCGATGTGGCGGCTGTGGTACTTGATGAACAATCGCCGGTGTAGCTGATAGTGCCCGCTTCAGTGGAGGAAAAAGTATAGCTGGGCGTGTGGTTTCTTGAAACGCTCGGTACAGGAGTGACTTGAACAAGCGTGGGGGGAGTGGTATCACCGACCGTGATCGTCTGGGAGAATTGATTATTGGTCTCATCGGATTCAGGGAAGCGATTGATATCATCCACCCAGGCGGTAATCGTATGGGTGCCATTGGGGATGAAGTAGGTCGGACCATTGGTACCGACCGTAATCGAGGCTCCTGCTACGAGGGGTCCGATGGTGGTATCGCTGTAGGTTCTTGAGACTCCATCGACGAGGTAGCCGACACCGATGATAGTGCCTGAGGGGGTGGCAACGGTGCCTTGGTTTTTGATCGTGGACTGGAAGGTGCCGGTGGCGGGGTTGTAGGAGACGGCGGTGGCTATCATATCGGAGAGGGTGGGTGCCCCGGTATTACTGATAGCAATAAACGCATCGCGCCCCGGCTTGTATGTGCCAGCATATCGTATCAAACCAAAAAAACATTCCGTATCGCTTGATGTCGTACACAAATCTTGGTCTTTGTGCCAAATAAAGACCGGTCCAGCCCAACTATAGGAACGAAATAAATTATACCCGTTCGTAACCATGGTTGCCTGTTGGGCTTCGGTAACATTATCTCCATTTCCACTAGTTGGAGCTCCGAATTCAGTTCCCCAAATTTTTTTTGCGCTATCTCCATGCGCAACCATGACATTTCTTACATCCAACATTTGAGTATTCCACCCACTCCAATTCGCGCTAAAATTAGGACACGCGGCATTCCCATAACAATACGGATGAACGCTAACTCCATCAAAATATCCGCCGCCGCCATTATTGTATATCCCAGTCAAAAAATCTGCCGGACCAATGTCTGTCCCATTGCTTATGGCGGGAGCCGTCCCGCCAGTAATGACTTGAGCGGCAGGATTAGCCGCTTTGATGGCAGTATATCCGGCTTTCAATATCGCCGTGTATGCCACAAAATTAGGCTGTGGTTGCCAGAATGTTGATATATTCTCTTCGTTCCAAATTTCAAAAACATGTATTTGCGGATATCGTGCCGCCACTACTCCCGCAAAATGTCCGTAATCACTGGCATTTGCCGGTCCGCATTTGTCAGACCCGGTACAGTTCGAGGGTCGAGCCCATGCAGGAGTGAAATCTATTATAGGGAGTGGTTCCATTCCACGACTTATTATGTTCGCGATCTCCGTGTCAAAGGCTGCCCAGTTATATGAATTCGATCCTCCAGACATCACATCTGCCCACGGTAAATCAAACCTCACCCATTTAGCTCCCATCGCTTGCATAGCATCCAGTCTCGCAGGCGACGCTATCCCCCCTCCGACATTGAGACCCGCTTGACCCGGCGTAGTGAGATCTATGGCATCAACGGTTCCTCCCTGCAAGAACAGGCCTCCAAACAGCATCACCACCAAACTCGGAATAAAAAGTTTTTTCATAGTAAGGTATTGGCCTTTTATTTTTTATTTTTGCTCCTCCTAATCAGTATACATCAATTTTCCACCTCTACTATATTTTCGGCATTCGGCGCAGGAGGCGTTTCGCATCGCGGGTCAGACGATCCGCATAGGTCTGATACTCACCGATTTCATCGAGTTTCCCCTCCTCGAGAACGAATGACCGCATCCGATCGATCCGCCCGAGAAACGCCCGATCGTGAGTCACCAACACAACCGTCCCCGCATATCGCGCCAACATCTGTTCCAATTCCTGTATCGCCTCGACATCCAGGTGATTGGTCGGCTCATCGAGGAAGAGCGTATTGACTTTCATCTCATCATACAACGCCAGGAGTAGTCTCGCTCGCTCTCCCGGACTCATCTCGCCGATTTTTTTGCGCATCGCATCATATCCCAAATGAAATTTGTGTAGTAAAAGCGCCACGCGTGTCGTATCTTCCAATCCGGCCCGCTTGGAAAATAATTCCATCGGCAACCACTCTCGCGGCAGTGTCTCGTGTTCCTGCATAAAATCCCCAAGAACAATCCCCGCTCCAAAGGTAAGTGCCCCTGACCACAATGGCAACTTCCCAGTTAACATCTTGAAAAGTGTTGATTTACCACTACCATTTTTCCCCAATATCGCCACCCGATCACTCCATGTGATGTGAAACGATATCGGTCCGAGTGACCACTCGCCCGCCTCCCCACGGTAGTATCCTGCCACGCCGTCCTGTAGATCAATCGCGCGAGCGTTTTCGTCTTCCTCATTGACTGCAGCATCGAAGTGGAGTTCCAATGGTTCGCGTTCTTCGGGTCGTTCTATTACTTTCGCTTGATCAGCGCGTGACAAAAGTGCCTGTGCTGCCGCCGAAAACTTTTTCGCCGCTTTTTCCCGCTTGAAATTCCGCGTCATCTTATCACCATCCGGCCATGGTTTTTTATTGTCTTCGGCTGCCTGGGAATCATGCATTTTTTGCTTGCCACTTTTTTCCAGCCGATGCACTTCCTCTTGTTGTTGCTGATAGAGTGACTTCAGCCGCCGTTCCTCGAGGGCTTTTGTCTGCGCGTAGGTGCTCCAATTACCACTGTACACTTTGATGATTCGCGTAAACCAATCAATCTCGAACACCTTGGTTACCAGACGATCGAGAAATGCGCGGTCATGAGAAGCAATGAGGCATGTCGCTGATGATTGCAAAAGAAAAGCCTCCAACCACAAGAGCGCTGGCAAATCGAGATTGTTCGTCGGTTCATCCAAAAGCAAGATATCCGCGCCGCGCAAGAGAGTCGCGATGAGATTCACTTTGCTTTTTTGTCCACCTGATAATTGAGACACTGGCCGATCGAGCGCTACTCCCCGCATCCCCAAACCCTCCAGCAAAATCCCGACGCGAGCCTCCCAATCGTACCCACCGCGCTTGCGATATTGCTCCGATACCTGCGCATATTCTTCCGCCGCGATCGGATCATCTAATTTTTTACCCAATTTTTGAATGAGTGTTTCGAGTTCCTGCAAACCCGCCTTGCGTAACAAATATTCACCGATCGTTTCATCGGCCAAAGCTACGACTTCCTGTTCGAGATACCCTACCCCACTGTGTTTGGCTTTTTGTACCGTACCACGAAACACATCATCAGTCCCTGCGAGAATCCTCAAGAGGGTAGACTTCCCGACGCCGTTCGCTCCCACTAAGGCGACTTTTTGCCCCGTGCCCATAGCCAAGGACACCCCATTCAGGATGCGCGAGGTGCCAGCGTCTTTGATGATGTTCTTGGCAATAAGCATAACTATTCTTTTTTCAAAATTTCATTCGCCTTACTCAAAATTTCCTTCGACCGATCAAATACCAATATATCTGATGCCTCCTGATAGGAAAACCATTTCACTCCGATATGTTCGTGCGAGATCATCGCTTCACCATTCTGCGCTTCTGCGAGAAAAAAGTGCACGGTCTTAAAAATCCAAGTTCCTTTCCCTGCCTCCAAACGGTGTTCGCGTTCCCGTCCCTTGGCATGATACGTATATCGACTCCGAAAATGAAACTTGGCCACAATCCGTTTCGTCTCCAAACTGGTTTCCTCACGCATTTCGCGAATCATCGTCTCATGCAGCGTCTCCTCTCCCTCGCAGTGTCCTTTCACGAAATCCCAATATCCATATGGGTACTGCAATAATAAATACTGGACTTTCCCATTATTCACTCGAAATACCACCGCTCCGGCCGAAACCTCATAGGCAAAAGGTGTCCCAAATGGGCGCTGTATGCCTCGTTGTAGCCATTTTTTCACGACACTATACATACTATATATATCTAAACACTTATTTCTATTGTTTTACTGATTCTTTTCAGCCTACAGGAAAACTCCTACAAAAGCAATCTTTTGTCATCACCCCTGAATTACCGGCTTATCTTTTTTATAATGTCTTGAGTGTATTCAAAACCTCCTCGATATTTCCATTGTGAACCAAGAAAAAATACAACTTGTCCTTACCACAATCTTCCCAAATTTTTCCAAGAGAAATCTTGTAAGTCGTATCTTCGTTACTCACCCGATCTCCACCCTTCCACTCCAAAGCGACGATACTCCCCTTTTTCGTCAATGCGACAAAGTCTGGATAGAACTTATTTCTTTTCCAACCCTGGATATAAAATGGATCTTGCTTCTCTCGGTTACGAACCCAAAACTCGATATTCGGCAAAGTGTCAAGATCTAATCGATCGATAAAACTGAGTTCTTCCTTATTTAGTTTATCAATTTTTTCATAATAATTCTTGTTGAAATCTTGATGAATCTCTTGCTTCAAAAGAATAGTCTCAGGAAAAGCGTTAAATCGCGCTATCACAATATTTTTTTCCAAAAGAAATGTGTCGAAACGCCGTTTGGCATATGCCTCGAGAATACTCTCAATGGCTAGATGCAATCTGTCAAGCAACACATACCGATTGACCGAAAGTTCTGCTAACGATCTTGTCTTCAGCTGGTGCTCGATCGCTTTTTCGATAAACGGTATTTTATCCGACTTGGCAAGCAAGGTAAATCGAAGTTTTTTATCAAGCCATTGAACGAGATCGTTTTTCGAAAAATTCTTGTCTTTAAGAATCAGGTTAAGCACTTGTTGTTTTCCTTTATGCCATTTATTATCATCCTCGATATCGATAATCGCCCGACCATCGTTGTCATAATGAATCTCAAAATCAAACTCGGCGTTTTGCTGGGCCAGTCGAAAATCCCCACCGACAAGCGCCTCAAAAGAAACTCTCTCGCCTTCCAAGGCCAAAAGTGGCACGAAAAAATCTTTCTTCACAACTCGTTCGACTTCTTTAGGCTCTTTGGCAAATTCATTACCCCAAGAAGCTCCTACCAAATCAAGCTTGCTGTAACCGTTCTTTTCCAAGCCACCGATAATGCTCTCGGCCGCTTCGTTGAAGTTCTTGGCGGAAGCGAAAATATATGATCGGTTTAATGCCTCATTATTTTTTCGGCGCGCGTACGGCATCCGGATAATACGCCCGATAATCTGCTCAACCGCTATTTTTGCGCCGACATTGGCGACCGAAATAAGTACATAAGCAAAGGAGCAGTCCCATCCTTCAGCGAGCGCATTCACTGTGATGATATAACGGACTCTGCACTTCTGACTGAACAAATTGACACCATCTAAATCATTTCGTGAAGAGGTCTTGATAGCAATTTCGTCTTCGGGTATTTTTGCACTCAACAGGAATTCCTTGATCTGATCGACGGTCACGGTGGCGGTGACTTTACTTTTGGGTTGCGCTTGAATGAGAGCAATCGGTCGAATATATTCGCTCTTGTTTTTCTTTGCTTCCCGCTCTAACTCGGCTCGTTTTTCCAATCCACGAGCAACTGAATTCTGCCATTGACCTGCGCTTTCAAGGACGATGGGGATCTTTACCATCTCCTCAATCTTGAGCTCGGACGCGGAAATATCAACGAGGATATTGCTTCCGGCACGAGGTGTGGCGGTGTATTCGATGATAAAACTCGGATTGAGATTCTTGAGGAAATCGATCGACAGCTCTGTTTTCGTCTTGTGCCCTTCGTCGATAACGATCAAAGGATTACTCATACGAATGACATTCGCAAGTGAGTAAATGATCGTCCCTTCATCATCTTTCTCGAGGTCGTCCCGATCCTCCGTGCGTTCGAAGTGATCGAGTAACGCTCCGTTTTCCTGATACACCTTGTATTTATTCTGTAATTTCTTCTCCTTGCGAAATGCTTCCAAACTGGAGATGATGATACAGACCATATCCTGCACATCCATTTTTCGGATTCGCAAGGCTTCCTCGTTCGAAAAAACCCGCACGCCGTTCTCGAAAGCCGCATCCAAAATCCGACGGTGCGGATTGTTCCGGTCTTTGAACTTCTTCAACGTTTGCGTTTTGATCGCTTCGGACGGCACGAACCACATCACGATTCCGCGTTCCATCTTATGCTTGAGAACCGACTGCAAAAGCTGATTGACCGCGTGACATCCGACCAGCGTCTTGCCACCTCCCGTCGGAATCTTGACACACACGAATGGCACATCGCCAAAGGCATCGTCCAAATACGGTCGTTTAGTAATCCCCATAAAGGCATACTTCGGGCCAACCCGCTCCAATTCTTCAGAATAATCTTTCAAAGTATCCAGAGCCGACTGTTGATATCGTTTGAGTATCATAAAAATTTTAATAAACGGTTACCTCATACGGAATCTGCTTGAAAACGATGCCATATTGTTTCAAAATTCCATCTTCGACTCGACAGGTATCAGCATACACCACCTTGGCACGATCATCTTTTTTAAGCTGTTTCAAAAAAGATGTATTCAACACATTCGCGTGCTTTTCCGTATAAATCAAATAATATTCTTTTTCTCCGTATTCACCAATGAAATTACCCGACACTTTGACGCGATTGATATTGGTTTGGGTCTCGGTGAAATAGATATAGGCTGCGAATTGATCGAAGTCACAGGTCGCCTCGATCTGCCCGCGCGCATCAAACAGAGGCTTCCCTAATTCGCAATATTCGAATCCGTCCTGATAGTCGTATTTTTTGATGGCGCGTTTCACCCGTTCCGCCGTAATATCTTTGGCAATCTCACTTTCCATTTCCACGAGAATAAACTTTCGATGGCCGCCGTCCTCCTTATTCAAATCCAAAACCGCATGCGCTGTCGTGCCTGAGCCAGCAAAGGAATCGAAAATAATATCATTTAAACCACTCGAAAGGGTTATGATCTGCTTAATCAATGAAGGTGGCTTTGGTGAATCAAATGGATTATTATCAAAAAGACTTTTTATTGACCGTTTTGCATCATCATTACTCCCGACCTCATCATATAACCATATCGTCTTAGGGATAACTCCCTGTCGCATTTCTGATAAATATTTTTTTAGACGAGGAACCGCATTCCCCTTTTTCCCAAACCAAATTCTCCCATCTTTATCAGCTGTTTCTAATGTGTTAATGCTGTATCGAGGAAATGTACCCACTGGGGGCTTCCATTTTACACCATTTGAAAAAATAAATTCATAAGTTTTATCAGTGCCGCTTTTTGCGTGCAAAGGTTGCGTCATCCATACCCCCCGTGGATCATCATCAATGTTTTTATAACGAGCATCTTGTTTTTCTGTGCGAGACAAGAGATTGATTTTAAAATCTTTATCATCCTTATTCTTCGCATAACAAACTATAAAATCATGAGTACTTGAAAAATATTTTGCATCATTACTTTGTGTATATTTTTTCTGCCAAATAATATTCGTCACGAAATTCTCCTCGCCGAAAATTTCATCCATCGCCTGTTTCAAATTACAATGCTCATTATCATCGATCGAGATAAAAATAGCGCCATCATTACTCAACAAATTCCGCAACAATTTCAATCGCGGGTACATCATACAGAGCCACTTGTCGTGCCGACAGAGATCCTCCGCCTCCCGACCGACCACCTTACCAAGCCATTTGTTGATTTTCGGTGAGTTCACCTTGTCATTGTAGACCCAGCTCTCATTACCGGTGTTGTAGGGTGGATCGATATAAATACACTTCACCTTGCCGCCATAGTGTGGCATTAATGCCTTGAGCGCTTCGAGATTATCCCCATGGACGATTAAATTTTGCGAGTTCTCACCGACGGAAACCGACTTCACCTTTCGTAATAAACGAAAAGGGACTTCCCTGTCATGATTCACTACCGCTTCTTTTCCGATCCAGTTGAGTGTAGGCATAAAAACAATTCTTGCGACGTTTGATTTGAATTATTTACAATACCCCCAGTATACCGCCAGAAAGGTCGAGAGTAAAGCCCAAGAAAACCAAAAAACAAAGAAAAAACCGGCAACTACATACTTAGTAATAGTCGCCGGTCAGTTAGTTTGCACGATTTTTTTTGTAACAGTCACATTGGTACAGCACTCAATATGATATCTTGTGTAACATTGGTTGGTTTTGTCGGAATAGTTACCATGGCATCCCCATAACCAGCTGAGATACCGGCGGATACATAGCAATTACATGACTGAAGATTCTCCAATCGATAATACCCATTCATATCCGTCTGTGTCGATACGACCAGATTCCAAGTCGCCGTATCATACAACTCAACAAACGCACCGGGGACAACTTTTCCATTCAGATTCCACACGATACCCGACAATGTCGAAGTAACAGGTGGAGGTGGAATACTGGTTGGCAACAATGCGATAATGTTATCAACGATCTCATTCCTACTGCTTTGCCCTCGCATATACGAGTCATCGAAGCTGTGACACACCCAATTATCCAGACAGGTATCACCGTTGGTCGTCTCGGCCGCCAGCGCGATTGGGAAGAAATACCTAGCAATCCAATCTTCGGTGAGTGTGGTATATGAACCACCATCCGCCACTTTGTCCGCTGGTGTCGCTACTGCCACGATATGGGTTTGATCTTGCTCTTGAAAGGTTAATCGCACCCACTCTTCGTTAGCATAGAAATTACCCTGCGAATGCGGGACAAGAATAACTTGCCGACCCTGTTTGAGTTGATCACGGTACTTCGCGATATGCTCATCCGTCTGATCACCTAAAAGGAAACTTGCTCCATTGAGAGCAACTTCATGAGAGGTATACCAGATGTCGACCAGGTCACCAAACCATTTTGCCGGAATATAGGGCGCAACACGAAAGTATTGCTTCCAAAAGTCCGTCATATCCAATGTAAGCTCTCGTGTTTTTTGAACTCCCGCCTCAAGAAGATCGAGGAAGATTGGTTCATTGGTATTGTAGGCGTAAGTGAAGTCGACACAACCTACTGAAACACCTGATGCCTTCAACATTTCATCTCTCAATAAACTCATTGATTTCCCAGCTTCTCGCTCTGTGGTATCTATCCCATTCACATAAACTACTGTTGTCCGCTGAGTAGGACATCCAGCAAAAACTACACCTGGAAAAACCAGGGCCACAAGAAATAATGCCACTATTCGAATATTCATTTTCCACCTCCACTTCTTCAGTGTATTGGTTCAATTAGGAAGAGAGTCGGCATCGAAAATACAACTAGCTTTTCGATGAGCCAACAATTGATCGGAAGGTACCGGTACCGGCGTATTTCCTCCCATAAGACCATTCGCATCTGAATACACCCGACTTCTTTTGGGGGTATTAAGAAATTGGACAATCAGATTGTCATCTGTCGCGTAAGCCGCTCGGAGATCTGCACCAAAAACATACTCGAGACATCCAAGCGATGTATCATTTTTAGCATTCGCCCGCGTCTTCGTCTTATCCCCCGCATCACGGAGAAACAAGTTCAACGCTCGCGATTCTTGCTTCAAAGCCTCACGTTTTTTTGCTGAATCGGGATAGTTAAACACAATATAACGGTCGATATCATCACGGACGCCATTGTTATCGAGATCAACTCCGAGCAGATCAATCTTGCCCGCTTCGCCCGGATCGGGGGGCAATGGAATAGATGAAATAGTGAGTGAAACGGAAAGTATATTAGAAAGAAAGATTTTTTTTGCACTCTTTCTTTCTGTATCTCCCTTTTTGTCTTTACCCTCATCTTCATTATCGTCTTGTTTAATTAAGACAATATCACCATTTACCACGCTCATGGGAAATGAGGCTGGAATGGTTGCTTTGAATGAGACTTGGACTTGCTCTCCTTGTTTCATTTTTTTGGGGAGTTTTACTTTTTCCGCACGGAGGATACCCACTATCGCACCAGTCACTTGCACGGCTACATGTTCCGTCTCAAATGTACCTGGCCCGGTATTGCGCAGGGTCACGGTGAAGGTTTTGATTTCTCCTGGAGCAATGCTTGATGGATTGAGTTGATTCGGATTCCAAACGAGTCGCTTGGGGGCAGCCAAAGCAGCTCCGGTCACCGCCAGAAGCAGTAGGACGAGAACCCAACGAATGGAAGGATGTTTCTTAAAGATGTTCATATTCATATACCCCTATTGTAGAGTAAATTGTGAAAAGAAAAAAGAGCAAATGCTCATTTTTTAGCTACAAGCTTCTTCCTTGGCTGCCTTCCTGGTGTTTCGATTCCATTTTCCTTGTTAACGAACTTGGTTTGGATAGTATCAGGAGAGGGTGGGGTTGTCAAGTGGATATCGATACATCTCCATAAAATTTTCCCAATTCTACTCTGATCTGATCGCCTGTAATGGTGAAATTTTGGACGCTTTCCACGCCGGGTACACGCCGAACACGAGCCCGGCCACGAGCGCGAACCCGAGTGAGAAAACGACATTTCCCCAAGCGAGCGCGAAACCGACTTTGATTCCCATCGATTGGACTACCGTGAAAGCGCCCCACACCAAAACGATTGCAAGGATCAATCCGATCAATCCACCCAACAACGCCACGCCAGCGGCCTCGAGCAAAAACTGGCGGAGGATATCTTTGTCCCGCGCGCCGACTGCTTTACGCAGACCAATCTCTGTCGTGCGTTCCGCCACCGCCACGAACATCACATTGAGTATTCCCACGCCACTCACGCACAACGATATCGATGCCAACGCCGTCAATAATATCTGCACCGCATTGAATACCGTCTCCACCGTCTTCTTGGCCTCCGCGATCGTCGTCACCGCGAAGTCATCGTTTTTCGGATCAGTGATATCATGCCGGTCGCGTAGGAGCATGCGGATATCCTCAGCGGTCGATTCAGCCTTACTCATATCCGCCACTTTGCTCATCAGCATGGCCACATAGTCGACACCGAGTACTTTCTTCTGCAGGGTCGTCACGGGAATATAGATAAAATCATCGAAGCTCACGAAGCCCGTCGAACCCCGCTCCGCCAACACGCCGATCACCCGATAACTCTGATCCTTGATCTTGATCGTCTGCCCGACCGCCGGCTGATCGGGAAAAAAAGTCTTGCGCACACCCGAGCCGAGTACCGCCACATTGGCCGCCGACATATCTTCTTCTTCCGTATAAAAATTTCCCTCCGTTATTTTTGTCCCTTGATCCACCACTGGCGCCTGCCAGCCCGCCCCGAAGAGCATCACTCGCTTGGTCGTGTCCTCGTGCGTCGCCAACTCCTGCCCGATGGAACCGCCATACCACGCCACGACATTCGGCAATTTGGCCACGGCCTTGCCATCATCCTGCGTCAGTGTCGTGATCTGAATCCCCTGCGCCAGGCCGGTCGCGTTAGCGGTCGAGTTCTTGTCCGTCGACGGCACTTTGACTTCGGTCTGGATGATGTCACTGCCGAAGCTTTCGATCTGTCCATTTACAAATCGCTTCAACCCATCGCCCAGAGACAACACCGAGAAAACCGCCACCGTCCCAATGATGATTCCTGACAAAGTCAAAAGCGTCCGCAAACCATTGGCGGTAATACTCTTCCAAGCGAAACGCACGGATAAAATTATTTCTTGCATATATTCTATTGTACCACGCCAGCATTCAGAGTCTGGACAAAAGTAAAAATCTATACTATGCTCACAGTAAGAAAATCACGAGTAACATAAGGCATCCGCCCCTCGATGATGGAGTAAGTATCATGAATGAACGAGAAAAAAATCTGATTTCCAGAATTCTGGAAATCGGGCCACAGAACATAGGTGAGTTTCTTGAGTTACTTAAAATCAAAGAGAGCTCTATAATAGAACTTCTCCCTGTGTATGCGTATGTCCTTGCCCACGGGGATGGGTCACTCTTTATCTGCTTCCCAACACGAAGCAAAAATATAACCTTGAAAATACCGGAAGGTCAATGGAGTTATTGCTGTCCTTCATTTGAAACACTCAAAGAAAAGATGGCTATCCAAAAGTCAGGTGGTAAACTTCCAAAAATCCTCTCTGGACGATTCTTCTACCCGAGCCTCTATAAAAAAGAAATCTACAAGCGAACAGTCATTTTTCAATTCATAGGTAAAGAAAGCGATCTGCTTCCCATCTGTGTGATAAAATTTTCTTAAGCTTATTATAGTTTATTGCAATAGAAATAAAAACTCGCGACCATAATGGCTCGCGGGTGTTTTTTTTGCTATACTGCCCGTATACTGACAGAAAACCTATGATCACCCTCCAAGCGCCGCTCGACAGCCTCACCTCCATCAAAAAACCCACCCTCGCCCGATTGAAACACCTAGATATCGAGACGGTGGAGGATTTGTTGCGCCATTTCCCCACTCGTTACGATGATTATTCCCTCCTCAAACCGATCGCCGAGGTGAGCGTGGATGAATTGGCGAGCTTCGAGGGCGTAGTCAGCAGCACCAACACCGCACGGTCGTTCCAAAAAAAACTCCCCATCACCAACCTCATACTCAGAGATGATGCCGGTGATGAAATCCGTGCTATCTGGTTCAATCAACCATTCCTCGCACAATCGTTTAAGGTCGGTATGCGCATCCGCCTCAGTGGCAAAGTCGAGAGCGACAAAAACGGCCTCCTCCTCAAGAGTCCCGCCTGGGAAGTCGCCTCGCGCCAACACACGCACACCGCCCGGCTCGTACCTGTCTACCCCGAGACCCTCGGCATCACATCCAAGTTCTTCCGCTGGCAGATCGAAATCGTTTTCAAAAAAAATCCCCGCATCCCCGACCCGATGCCCGCCGAACTCCTCGAGAAACTCCACCTCCCCACGCTCGCTCACGCCTTCCAAATGATCCATCGACCGGAGAGTGAGAATGATTACCTCGTGGCTCGCAAACGCTTCGCTTGGGACGAGATATTCCTCATGCAACTCCGCGCGCTCCAGGTAAAAAATCAGTGGGACAGCGAGAAGTCGTGCCCGATTCCGCTCGATGCACAGACGCAAAAAACATTTCTTGGAACACTCCCCTTCACACTCACGAATGCGCAACAACACGCCATCAATACTATTGCCATCGACCTCGCTCAACCAAAACCGATGAACCGACTCTTGAACGGTGATGTTGGCAGTGGCAAAACCATCGTCGCCGCCACATCGATGCTCCAGGTAGCCAGTGCTGGCTTTCAGGCTGTCATCCTCGCCCCGACCGAAGTCCTCGCACGCCAACACTTCGAGAGTCTGCGCACACTCTTCACTGGTCAGCCCTTCGATGTGTGCCTCCTCACCGCGAGCTACAAAATCCTCGGCACCGAAACCGTCAAACGCGAAACCCTCGTCGCCGCTATCCGACAGGGCATCCCGCGCATCATCATCGCCACCCACGCCCTCCTGCAGAAGGACATTCGTTTTCATAACCTCGCCCTCATCATCATCGACGAACAACATCGCTTCGGCGTCAACCAGCGCGCCTTCCTCCAGCAATCCGCTGCCAATATCAACGATGGCCTGCCAAGTGTCGTGCCGCACTTCCTCACGATGACCGCGACCCCCATCCCGCGTACGCTCGCGCTCGCGTTCTTCGGCAACCTCGATGTCTCACTCTTGAATGAGATGCCTGCCAAACGCATCCCCATCGTCACCAAGATTGCCCACAATAACGCCGACCGAGCAATTGTTTACGATTTTATCCGCAAAGAAATCAAAAAAGGCCGTCAAGCCTTCGTCATCCTCCCGCTCGTCGAAGTCTCAGAGAAACTCGTCGACATCAAAGCCGCCGTCGCCGAACACGCCCGCCTCTCCAAAGATATTTTTCCCGATCTCAAACTCGGACTCCTGCACGGCAAAGTAAAATCCAAAGACAAGGAGCAGATTATGGCCGACTTCAAGAATAAAAAATACGATATCCTCGTGGCAACATCGGTCATCGAAGTGGGCATCGACATTCCCAATGCGTCTGTCATCCTCATCGAGGAAGCCGATCGTTTTGGTCTCGCACAACTTCACCAGTTCCGCGGTCGTGTCGGGCGTGGCGTTCACGCTTCCTATTGTTTCCTCCTCCCTGGCACAAAGAATACCACCCCGCAAATCCCGACAAGTCGGAACGCGGGACAAGTAGAAAACACCCGCCTCTCCGCTCTCGAAAAAACCAATAACGGTTTCGAACTGGCCGAAGCCGACCTCAAGCTCCGTGGCCCAGGTTCGCTCTTCGGCACGCGCCAATCCGGTCTCTCCGATATGGCGATGGCCAGCCTCGGCAATATCCGCCTCGTCTCACTGGCTCGAGA
>Ga0194044_10000445_pt1 | contig 20338 bp, 14 predicted proteins | sample JunL4417m_MetaG_FD_155460 | JGI IMG/M metagenome (GOLD analysis project Ga0194044, IMG submission 155460) | Anoxic zone freshwater microbial communities from boreal shield lake in IISD Experimental Lakes Area, Ontario, Canada - Jun2016-L442-17m | ecosystem: Environmental > Aquatic > Freshwater...
GGGATCCGGCTTCGCGCCACGACATGAATTTTATTCTCCATGCCTGCCAGAGCGAAAATAGCGTTAAGATTCTCCATTTTAATGAATTTATGAACCAGTACGGCAAAATCCGGTATGTAATTGTCACTGATGATATTGGTCAGAACAATGTCGATTCCGTTGATGATATGATGCGTCGCCGACTGGATCATATCGTTTAATAGGCTGATCTGCTCGGGACTGATTTCACGTGCGATCATGGAAGCAATGGTATTGAGATTGGCGCCCTTGGACAGCAGAAACGCCGCTGCTGTAAAATCCTGTTCGGTTGTTGAGGGAAAAGTAAACGAACCTGTGTCTTCATAAATCCCCAGACAAAGGATGGTGGCTTCATCCGGCGATATATCAATCCTTTTTTCCCTGAGAATATCGGTTAAGATGGTTACGGTTGCACCGGTTAAACGGTTGACTCCGTAATGCGCCTTGATATCGGTGGGCATTACCGGATGGTGATCATAGATATGAATTTCGACATCCGGCCGGTTAAGGACTGCTGAAAATTTCCCGATTCGGCCAGGTTGGCGGGTATCAACCAGCACCAGCTTTTTGATGCGGGAAAAGTCAATGAGCTTCATATCTTCCATATTGAAGAGATATACCATGGAACTGATGAAGAAATTTCGCAGGTTTTTTTCCTGTGATCCCGGAAAGACCACCAAGGCTTCTGGATATAGCTTCTGTGCGGCCAGCATGGAAGCCACGGCATCAAAGTCAGCATTCACATGGGTGGTAATGATGGTCAGGTCGTTTTTCGGGGATGAATTCACATCTTCCTCTCGCAAAGACGGGAATGCAGAGATGCCGGGGTGTTGGCATCTCGATATCTCGGCATCTCGGCATTCCTGACTCCTTTTTTTTCAATTCCCAGCTCGATCAGGATATCCAGAAGCCTTGAAAAGGGAATTCCGGCGGTTCTTGCGGCAAGTGGAAGCAGGCTGGTCTCGGTCATTCCCGGAATCGTGTTGGTTTCAAGGATGTAAAGCTCCTGGTGGCTCAGCATCATATCCGTACGGCTGTATCCTTCACAGAAAAGCGCCCGGTGCGCCATAATGGCAAATACCTGGGCTTTTTCCGTCAGCACTTCGTCAATTTGGGCCGGACAGATTTCCCGGCTGGCGCCTGGCAAATATTTGGCATGGTAGTTGAAAAATTCATACTGGGGATCGGGGATTATTTCAATAACGGGCAGTGCTTTTAAATCCCGATTGCCGATAACTCCGACAGTTAGCTCCGTTCCTTGAATATATGTCTCGACCACCAGGGTGTCGCCGTAACAGAAGGCTTCCCGAATTGCAGGTTCCAGTGCATCCTGTGTTTTCACGATGGTCATTCCAATGCTGGAGCCACCTTTGGCTGGTTTGATGACTAATGGCAGACCGACTTGTTCCAGGCAGGTTTCAGTCTTTTGCGGGTCTTCACGGTTGATAGCGATATATGTGGGTGTCGGAATGCCGGATTTTTCATAGAGCTGTTTTGAAACCAGTTTGTCCATTGCAATGGCGCTTCCCAAAACTCCAGACCCCTGATAGGGGATGCCCAGAAGATCCAGCAGCCCCTGAACGGTACCGTCTTCGCCAAAAGGACCGTGAAGAATTACCAGCGCAACATCAATTGAAGCCGCGTCGGCAACCAACTGGTTCAGATCAGTCATGGGATCATACCGGATCACCCTGTATTTATCCTTGTTCAGCGCAGCGTAAACCTGATCGCCGCTTTTAAGCGAGACCTCGCGCTCTGAAGAGATGCCGCCGGAAAGCAGTGCGACGGTGAGTGGTTTCGTCATCTGACATCCTTCATGAATTAAAGAGTTGACGCTTGACGCTGTTGAATTCTTCCAGGGTAATCAAATCGTTTTCCAACATGCGAACCAGCTCGGAAAGTTCCCGCATTCTGGCTGAGGCCGGATCTTCAAGAAGATTCAAAGCTTTGGTGATTGTGTCGGGCAGGGCAGGAAGATTGCTGTCGTTGCCAATTTTGAAGGTTGCCATTCCTCCCAGAATGCTGACTTCAACAGCTCTGCCATGAAAAAGGGGAGAATATACCATTTCCCTAAGGTTTTTGCCTTCCTGCTTCATCCGGATGTAAAAGTGATAGCCGGAGACAATGATGGCTGCGGCTCCGCCCAGGAATATCCAGATCATGTACTGCATGACTCCCCTGAAGAAAAGAACCAGAAGGCCAAGTCCGGCAATCAGAAGCAAATGAAGCACCAGTACCATATAGGCCATCAAAACACTTTTGAAAACACCGTCGCTCTGTTTGGATTTATTAAACATGTTGGTTAACGAAAAATCAGCTTGAAGGTTTTAGGTCAATACGGATGGCCAGTCATGGAATTTAAAACTACAAAAATAAGTACATGGAACAATCTGCGTGTGCGTGAACAGCAAAAACTCAGCCCCTATAATAAACAATTCTGAATCGCAATATCAAGAACAATATGCGAGCAATAAAGATGCTGGATTATTTTTGTTCAGGTATGCTATAAATGTTATCGTTTCACAAGCACAAAGACTCAATAAAGGAATTTTGATTTTGAAAATTCGCCATCGATTTGCACATATCCTTTTATCCTGTGGGGCCATTGGGGCGATGATCGTCTGTTTTTGGATGGTGTCAGCGCTTCCTGCAGCATCCCAGGACAGCACTGCGCAGTTCAACTCTCTTCAGGCAAGACTGGCCGAAGAAGGGTTTGATCCGGTCATGCTGAAAAACCTTTTCCTGAATCCGGATGTCCATTTTGAACCCCGTACCATGTCGCTGTTTTTTATGCACAGCGAAGCCAGGGTCAATTACGATCAGTTTTTGTCTCAGGACTCCCTTCAAAAAGCCAGAAAATATATTCAAGACCATCTTTCGGATCTAAATGCCGCAGAGGAAACCCTCGGTGTCGCCAAGGAAGTGATTACCGCCGTCATGCTGGTTGAAACCCGGCTGGGGACTTATCTTGGAACGAGTTCCATAATGAACACCCTTTCGTCGCTGGCTTCAATGAAAGATCCGGAACTTAGGGAGGTAGTATGGAACAGCATACAAGAGGATCGCAGGCCTATCAAGTCTGCCTTTGAAGAAAAGGCCAATGCCAAATCCGCATGGGCATATCAGGAGCTAAAGGCGTATTTGAAATATACCGGCAGGGAAAAGATCGACCCCACAACAATCCATGGTTCCTATGCCGGCGCCATGGGCATTTCCCAGTTCATGCCCAGCAACATTCTGGCTTACGGTAGGGACGGCAACCAGGATGGCCGAATTGATTTATTCAACCCCAGCGATGCCATCATGAGCATCGCCAATTATTTGAAGAATTTTGGATGGAAACCAGGCATCAGTTATGAAGCTGCCTTTGACGTTGTCTATCATTACAACCACAGCAAGGTCTATGTGACAACGATATTGAAAATAGCAGATCAACTAAAAGGGTAAAATGGATTTTCACACAATCAAGATTGTTCTTGGCCTCAGCGTTCCATTTCTGCTTGCGACGCTCTGGGCGGTAATCGACGTGGCCCAGAAGGAATTTGGAAGTTTAAGGAAAAAAGTTCTCTGGATGATAGTCGCCGCCATTCCGTTTATCGGTTTTATCATTTACCTGATATTTGGTTTCCGGAGAGAAAAATAAATAGTAAAGCAACTCAAAACAAATAATCCACCATAATGCATTTAAAAAATTTAACATGGATAGACAGGTAAGATCGTTTTTGAAAGGCTCAGAAGCATTGGTTTTTCACATGGAAGAGAAAATGATTTAACCACGAAGGGCGCAGAGAAATCATAAATACAAAAGAGAATTTTTTCTGCGTGTTCTTCATGGCTCCCTTTTTTCACAGAGAAATAAACAGGAGGAATTCCTAATGGGGCTTATCCGACGTAACATGGCCGTGTGGTTATGGTCAGTCATTGCTGTTTGCAGTAGCACGGCGATTTTTCTTTCCGGCTGCAAAAAAGAACAAGCGGTTGCACCGCCTCAGCCTCCAGTTGTCTCGGTGATGGAAGTGATCCGAAAGGATGTGCCAATCACTTTCGAGCATGTCGCTCAGACGCAGAGTTCCCATTTGGTAAATATTAATGCGCGAGTCAGCGGCTTTCTCGACAAAAGAGTTTATACCGAGGGCGATATTGTGAAACAAGGGCAAGTGCTTTTTTTAATGGATCCCAAACCGTTTCAAGCCCAGCTCAGTCAGACAACGGCAGCCCTTTCCATACAGAAATCTTCGCTTGAAACAGCCCGTTCGAATCTGGCCCGTACCAAACCACTTGCCGAGCAAAACGCTTTGTCCCAGAAGGATCTTGATGATGCAACCGGACAGTACGAATCCGCGGCCGCTGCAGTGGAGCAATCAAGGGCGCAGGTTGAAACCGCACAGTTGAATCTATCTTATACAACCATCACCTCTCCGGTAACAGGCGTTACGGGCGCAGCCATGCAGACAGATGGCACATATATCAGTTCCACGAACAGTCAGCTCACTACGGTGGCTGTGCTATCGCCCATCTGGGTGAATTTCAGTCTTTCAGAAAACGAGTTGCAGAAGCTTCGTAATCAGATGGCCAAGGGGTTGCTGCAAAAGCCCAAGGACGACAGCTACATTGTTGAAGTCATTCTTGTGGATGGGTCCGTATTTCCCCACACCGGGCAGATCACTTTTGCCGATCCTTCGTATAACTCCCAAACCGGAACATTTCTGATTCGGGCTAGTGTTGACAACCCCAAAGGCGTACTGCGTCCAAACCAGTACGTTCGTGTGAGACTAAGGGGCGCCATTCGTCCTGGCGCAATACTTGTGCCGCAAGCAGCGATTCAGCAGGGGCCCAAGGGTCACTTTGTCTGGTTGGTGGGCAAGGATGGCAAAACTGATCAGCAGCCGGTGGTTGTCGGTGATTGGCATGAAAATGACTGGTTTATCTTCGAAGGACTCGCAGCCGGCGAACAGGTGGTGATTGACGGTACGCTTGCCTTGCGGCCCGACATTCCGGTTACCGTAAAGCCCTATGAACCTAAGGCCAACGCCGCCAAGAGCGGAAAATAGAGGAGGCGCGGCCCCATGTTCTCAAAATTCTTTATCGAACGTCCGATTTTTGCAACGGTCGTGTCGATCATCATCTGCATTGCCGGACTTGTGGCTATTGCTGTTCTACCAATTGAGCAGTATCCTGCGATCACGCCCGTTCAGGTTACGGTGTCGGCAACCTATCCAGGCGCCGATTCCAAGACACTCGCAGACTCTGTTGCAGCGCCCATAGAGGCGCAGATCAACGGGGTTGACAACATGCTCTACATGTCATCAACAAGTTCCGCCAATGGACTTTTGGGCATTACGGTTTTTTTTGATCTCAAAACCAATCCGGATATCGCCCAGGTGCAGGTGCAGAACCGGGTCAATCTGGCCCTGCCTCAGTTGCCGTCGGTTGTTACTCAGCAGGGCGTATCGGTGCAGAAGCAGTCTTCCTCCATCATGATGCTGATTGCCATCACCTCAAGGGATAACCGGTACAGCAGCGACTATATCGCCAATTACGCCAATGTGTATGTTCTGGATTCTCTAAAAAGGGTGCCTGGCGCCGGACAAGCCGGGATATTTGGGGCGCCCGACCAGGCTATGCGGATCTGGATGAATCCGGACCGAATGGCCTCTCTCGGTATTACAACCAGTGATATACAGCAGGCGGTTTCATCTCAAAACGCCTTGTTCGGGGCCGGCCAGATTGGCCAGAAACCCAGTTCGGGGCCAGTGGAGTTAACATTTCCAGTAGTTACGCAGCGCCCTTTCACCGATCCTGCGCAGTACGAAAACATTATTCTAAGGGCCAGCCAGAACGGTAGCGCAATTGTCCGCTTAAAGGATGTGGCCCGGGCTGAAGTCGGGCTGCGTCAGTATGTCATTGACAGCAAACTGAATGGGGTTCCTGCAACATTTATCGCGATTTATCAGCAGCCTGGCGCCAATGGCCTTAAAGTGTCAGAAGACGTGCGTCAGGCCATGGTAGAGATGAAGACATGCTTTCCCGAAGGGCTCGACTATGTGGTGGCGCTTGATACCACGGATTTTGTGCGACTGTCTATTAAGGAGGTGGAGCATACACTGGTTGAAGCGGTGATACTGGTGGTTCTGGTGGTGTTTTTATTTCTGCAGAATTTTCGCGCTACGATCATTTGTACAATTGCCATCTTCGTTGCCCTGATTGGCACGTTCACGGGAATGCTTGCGCTGGGGTTTTCTATCAACTTGCTAACACTTTTTGGCTTGGTGCTGGCCATCGGCATCGTGGTTGATGATGCTATTGTGGTGGTCGAAAATGTTGAAAGAATCATAACCCAGTTCCATCTTTCACCCAAGGATGCGACAATAAGGGCCATGGGCGAGGTCACAAGTCCTGTCATAGCAACAGTGCTGGTCATGTCCTCGGTATTTGTCTCCGCTGCATTTTTGCCCGGCACTACGGGCCAGCTTTACAAGCAGTTTGCGATTACCATCGCCATAAGCGTAACGATTTCCGGATTTGTCGCTTTGACGCTAACTCCGGCGATGTGCGGACTCATGCTCAGGCACACATCTGCGCCCCAAAAGGGCCCTTTTGCATGGTTCAACCGCATATTCGACACCTTCACCCAGGCTTTTGGCCGGGCCGTGGTGCTAATCATCAAACGTATGGGCATTGCATTTGTATTGCTTGCAGTGATGGTATGGGGAATTGTTCATCTTTTCGGAGTGCTTCCAACCAGCTTTGTGCCGGATGAAGATCAGGGCTATGTGATGGCGGCCATCATCATGCCCGATGCCGCCAGTCTGGATCGCACCAATGAAGTGACAGCAAACGTTGACAAAATATTTGAGAAAATCCCCGGTGTTGAAAATCGCACACAGTTAGTCGGTTACAGCCTTCTTGACGGCAGCTTCAAGACTAATTCCGGAACATTTTTTGTAACGCTCAAGCCTTTTGAGGATCGCTATCAATCCAAGGACAAGGCCAAAGCAGAGAATGCGCGGGCCGTGCTGGCGAATCTTCACAAGGGAGTCAAAGACATTTTGCTGGGGATGGTCATTCCGGTTGCGCCACCGGCAATTCCGGGCATTGGCACTTCCGGCGGTTTCGAGTTCTGGATTCAGGACAAGGGGGCCGGCGAGCCGGCGAGGCTGGAGGAAGTCACCCAGCAATTTCTCGGAAAGTCCCGACAAAGACCTGAACTCAGCGGGCTCAATACCACCTTTCGCGCTTCGACCCAGCAACTGCGCCTTGATGTGGATCGGGACAAGGCCAATCTTCTGGGGGTTCCAGTTCAGGATATCTACAGCGCCATTCAGGCCCAGTTCGGTTCCTTGACTGCCAGCCAGTACAACGAATTCAGCCGGGTGTGGTGGGTCATTCTTCAGTCCGAACCGGAATTCCGGCAAAAACCAGAAGACCTGACACGGCTCTACACACGTTCAAATAATCAGTCCATGGTTCCACTCTCGGCTGTTGTTAGCACCCATTGGGTGACCGGACCAGATCTGTTGCCCCATTTCAACGGCTTTCCCGCTGCAAAAATTAATGGCGATGCTGCGCCAGGCTTCAGCTCGGGCCAGGCCATCAAAGCAATGGAGGAGATCGCCCGCGAGATACTTCCGCAGGGCTATGCGTTTGCATGGTCGGGCTTGGCATACGAGGAAAAGAGTTCCGGGGGCACATCTTCTCTGGCGTTTATCTTCGGATTGATTTTCGTGTTCCTCATTTTGGCGGCTCAGTACGAGTCATGGACTCTGCCGGGATCGGTCATGATGGCTGTGCCGTTCGGCGTTTTGGGCGCACTTTCGTTCAACTGGCTGCGGGGTTTGGAAAACGATGTTTATTTCCAGATCGGCCTTCTGGTTCTTGTGGGCCTGGGAGCCAAGAATGCGCTTTTGCGGGTTACCTTTGCCGTCGATCTTCGCAAGCAGGGCAAATCGATTATGGAAGCAACGATTCTGGCCGGCGAGATGCGGCTGAGGCCGATCATCATGACATCGCTGGCATTTATCTTCGGCGTACTGCCGCTTGCGATAGCAGTGGGCGCTGGCGCCAATGCCCGCCATTCCATCGGCACCGGCATCATCGGCGGCATGATAGGTGAGGCCACATTAGCCATGCTCTATGTACCTTTGTTTTTCTACATTTTCGATCGATGGGGTGAACGACACATGGAGAAAAAGGAAAAAAAGAAGGTTAAGCTCGGGGAAAATCCTTTATCCGATGGAAATATTTTGGAAGATAAGCTACATGAAAAGCAGGAGGAGAAGTGATATGCGCATTTTCATGATACTCATTACTGCAGCATTAGTTGCCAGTTGCACGGTCGGTCCGGATTATATCAGGCCAAATGTTGATGTGCCCACCGCCTACCGTTTCGAGGACAAAGAGACACGGGACACGGCCAATACAGAATGGTGGAAGCAGTTCGATGATCCGGTGCTGAATGCGCTGATCATTGAGGCGCTTTCAAACAACAAGAACATCAGGATCGCAGCAGCTAATGTCGAGAAAGCTGCAGGCGTACTTACTCAGACCCGTTCGCCGTTCTTTCCCCAAATCGGATACGGCGGCAGCGGAACAAAGCAGCGGGTAGGCGAACAGGGTCCATCCTTGGCGGCTAACCCGCAGACAGCGTATCAGTTGCTCGCCAATGCCAGTTGGGAGATTGACCTGTGGGGCCGAATTCAACGATTGTCCGATGCGGCGCAGGCGAATCTTCTGGCCACCGAGGAGGCAAGGCGCGGTGTCATCCTTTCTCTGGTGTCATCGGTAGCCAGCAGCTATATACAGCTTCTTGGCTATGATATGCAATTGGTAGTCGCCAAACGCACGCTTGGCACATACTCAGAGTCGGTCAAGCTTTTCGCATTACAATTCAAGTACGGCCAGGTGTCGCAGATGAATCTTGAGCAGGCGCGTACCCAATACGAAACAGCCGCAGGTATGATTCCGCAGATTGAGTCGCAGATAGCTCAGACTGAAAATGCGCTTTCGATCCTGCTTGGACGAAATCCTGGATACATTCAACGCAACAGAACGATTTTTGAACTGATGATTCCCGCTGTTCCGGCGGGTCTGCCCTCGGATATTTTGGTGAACCGGCCGGACATCCGCCAGGCGGAGCAGAACCTTATTGCAGCGAATGCCCAGATCGGCGCAGCCAGGGCGCTCTACTATCCTACCATCTCGCTTACCGGCGCTTTTGGCGTATCAAGTGCAGACCTGTCCAATCTCTTTAATAGTTCTTCGCGGGCCTGGAGCTATGCAGGATCAGTCACAGGGCCTATTTTTACCGCTGGAGGAATTTCCGGACAGGTGAAGCAGGCGGAGGCTGGCCGGAAGGCAGCGCTCATCACATATGAGGCATCAATTCAGAGTGCATTCGCCGATGTCGAGAATGCGCTGGTCGCACGCGAAAAACTGGCCGAGCAGCTCCGGGCGCAGGAGCGACTCGTCAAGGCCAGCAAGGAGTATGCCCGTCTGGCGCGGCTCCAGTACGATGGCGGATATTCGCCGTATCTTACCGTTCTGGATGCTCAGCAGCAGCTCTTCCCCGCCGAGCTTAACTACGCCCAGTATCTTGCAGCAGCCTTTATTTCTTATGCTAATCTCTATAAGGCAATGGGAGGCGGCTGGGTGACAGAGTCCGAGATAAATATCAAAGCCGCCGAATCAGATGATCCCTCAGATATTAGTTGACAAAATCAGCAGGTCAGCGGTTGGAATCCGTGCGTCAGCTCCATATTCGCAACTTAACAGTCGGAACAATTGTTACACTTGAGATAGTATGTTAACTCTTTTTGTTCCATATAATAAAATATTCCTTTCTGAATCAAATAGTTAATCATCATGCAATTTATTCTTGCAGCACTTCGTGGATCGTTGTTGCGTCTTTAAAGTTCACGCCCAGGGCTTTGAAATGAGCCTTGCCGCAATCAACTTTTTTGTTTTCACTTTCCCGCCGTTTATCTCTGTCCAAGGTGCTTTTGGTTTCTCTGACCAGGTACAGCTTTCGAGAATCTTCGACAACTACAGCCCAATCAGGATTATAACTGCCCAGAGGGGTCGCAACTTTGAACCAGCGCGGGAGCTTACAGAAGAATTTAACTTTGTCATCACCATCGAGCAGTTTGGCAACCTCTTCTTCCGTTCCGCTTTCATAGGCTATGACATCAAATGGTGTCCGGTTATCTTTGCTTGTTACAGTGTAAAGGTGAGTAAGGTACTCCTCGACTTCCTGTTTTTCAAACAAACGCATTTCGTAAAACTGACCGGCTATAGGTTCGTATTTGATATCGTCAATAATCAACTCATTCAAAGCCCGATTTATCAGCTTTGCGAATTCAGTCATGAACGCTTGAGGATTAATTGAGAACTCCTTTAAGCGCCCTGACTTTTTAATAATTTGCACCAAAGTACCACGGGTCAATTCCGTTTCTCTTTGCAGAAAGGCGAGTATATCCGGCAATGGTTGTTCATTGCTGACTATATGGATTCGGTTGCTTGTGATTTTACCTCCCTCCAATCCTGATTCCTTAATCTCAAGGTCTCTTTTTGTTATCTCAATCTGAACAGGTTTTATTTCAGGCATCTTATTGATTTTTTCGGAAGCGAGGTCGATGAGTTTTTGCGTTTTAAATTCCAGTGAATATTTTGTTTTCTGACTGATTTTATCCCACAAGATTTTAAAATCTTCGTTCAGCTCTATCCGTTTATTATAGGAAACTTTCTGTCGCTTGCGAGCATCTTTGACAAAATCACGCGGCAGGAATCTTTTCATTCGGTTAACAACAGCTTCTTCCAGTCCGACATATTTTATAGGTAATTCAAGTTTGAAATCAACTTTATCCGGCTGGAATGCTGGTTTAAAATCGCCATATTGGTCGATCAATCCTTGTTCGGAAACGCAGCCCCATATTTCTTTTGATTCATCCTGGCTGAGGTAGTTCACCCCTTCAGCATTGAGAATAGGAGTAAAGGCAATCGGTGGAACACGACCAAACTTGAAACCACCATTAGGATCAATGGCTGCTTCAATGTCGGATTGTAACCCTTTAGCAAAGTTCTCAAATGTCTCGTTGGCAATTACTGTAAGACGATTTATCTGGTAATCAGAGATACGATCACCATCCTGATTGACTGGAAGACGCAAGCCACGCCCTATGGTTTGGCGGCGTTCACGGTCGGTACCCATTTCACGCAAAGTGCATATTTGGAAAACATTAGGATTATCCCAACCCTCTTTTAATGCAGAATGGCTGAATATAAATCGCAATGGTACATCAGCGGAAAGCAATCGTTCTTTGTCTTTCATGATGAGTTCATAAATCTCATCATCTTTTGCCGTGCTGCCGGAGGTGTCAAGAAGCTCTACAATCTTGCCTTTTTTCTTGTCGGCTGAAAAATATCCGTCATGCACTTCTTCTGCACCAAAGGGAATAAGCCCATGATACATTGGTTTTTTACTGGTTGATGTATAAGCTTCCTCAAACCATTGAGCTATTTTTTCTTTCTGTGGGTTTCCTTCGTTATCATACGAGCGGTAGTTTTTTACATGGTCAATGAAAAACAGGGAAAGAACTTTGATTCCTTTAGATTGCAGTTTTTTCTCTTTTGCAAAATGAGCTTCGACGGTCTGTTCAATCTGGCTTTTAATGCGCTCATCTCCCATGCCGCCTGATTCTTGCAAAACTTCAATGACAATACCGTTTTGAAACTCCACATATTCGTTACCAGGTTCGGCATTGATATTTGTCACCAGATAACCGTCATAGTCCTGACGGCTTGTTTGGCTGGAAAGGTCGGTTCCATGTTTGATTTTAAATTGTTTTTCTCTGGTTCCGGCTGGCGTATTTTCAAAAATGGTTACCTTAGCCTGCGGGGTTTTTGCGTTTTTCGGATAGAAAATGGAGTCGAGCCGCACCAGGGTCTGGTTATGATCTGCGCCGCTTGAAGCATCAACAACTTCAATCTGTTTTACGAGGTGTAAATCATAGGCATTGATCGGATCAAGTTGATAAAGCAGGTTATACGGATTGATATGTGTTGCTGAATACCGCAGGCAGAATAGCGGAGTCAGATTGCGGATAGCCTTTTGTGACTTTTCTGTATTATCAACACTTTGCGGTTCGTCAATAATCAGAATCGGGTTTGTCGATTGAACATACTCAATCGGGCGACGTCCCGACATTTTATCCTGTTCCTGATGGATGATATTGAGCTTTTTCTTTTTTTCGTCAGTAAGGGTGGCATAGTCAACATTTTCGCCTGCATCTTTTTGGAAAGCCTGAATATTGATAACCATGATCTGGATTTCGTTATTCACCGCAAATTGGCGTACTCGGCTTAAATCCTTTGATTGATAGACAAAGTCATCAAAAGCAACATTGTTGTATAACCCTTTGAAATGGTCGCGCATTAACTTGATTGAGCTGGTTACCCCTTCGCGGATGGCTACCGAGGGCACAACGATAATGAACTTCTTGAAACCGTAGAGCTTGTTCAGTTCAAAAATGGTACGCAAGTACACATAGGTTTTTCCCGTTCCTGTTTCCATCTCTACCGAGAAATTGGGGAAGGTATAAGGATTGCCTTCTTCTATAAGGATTCTGGATTTCGGTACATTGTTATGGCTCTGCACAGTTTGGAGGTTTTTAATCGTCTGCTCCGGTGTGAGAATAGGATTGTTGCCAATACCCAGTTCATTCCATACAGCATAATTTTCTGATTTACCAAAGTCAATTTGAAAGCCCGTACTCTGCATGGGCAAGCCTTCAAAAAGGTCAGTCACGCTTTTTATAGCCTCAAGTTGGTAAACGAGGGTTTCATCGAATTTTAATTTCATCCGAAGGCCTCCTTATACCGTTTTGAAGGTAATCTTATTATGTTTTTCTCTCTGCATATTGCGGGCTGCAAAGGTCTGCACGCTATTGGCTTTGAGTTGGTCGTTACCGTGAAAAGCGGAATCAAGGCATATAAACTGCATGGGTTCGGCTTCGGCAACAGCATCTATCAGTTCTTTTGTGACTGGTTTTTCAAGGCAAAAAAGCAAGCCTCCATCTGATACGGAAAAAACATTAATGCCAGCGATTATCTTTGTTTCGATCTTTTCTGTCGGTGGAAAACCTGTCTTCAGAAGGATTTCGTAAAGTAAATCTTCTGGTGTGGCTTCGGGATTGATGTGGTCGATGTGCAGTTCAAGCTGTTTTTCTATTTTTTCTACCGGAGCGGACGGGTCGAGTTTCTGCCATGGTTTGAAGTTGGATTTGTTGAGTTTGAGGACTTTGAAGCCAAGATCAATTGAGGACTGCTCTTTTACCATTCCTGGCAACGCTTCGGAGTTTTTCTTGTCTTGATCTGCCTGTTCTTTTTCAATTTTTTTAATGACTCGACGAATGCGCTCTTTACCGATGTCGGCAATGGTTTTATAACCTGACTTAAAGGCTTCGCTATCTGGCGCGCAGGGTTCAGGAAGCTGCACCATAATAAATTTGCGGTTGCCGCCATCTCCTTTGTTCAGATCAAGAACGGCATGGGCTGTCGTAGCCGAACCAGCAAAAAAGTCGAGGATGATATCAACATCTGAGTGAGTTACTGTACTCGGAGTTGTAGATGTTGCTGATGTGGAAATTTGAAGCATTCGCAGTATTAAAGTCGAAGGTTTAGGTGTATCAAAAGGTGCTTTAGATTCAAATAAATATCTTAACTCTTTATTTGCAGCATCATTATGGCCTACTTCTGTAAAAGGCCACCACGTCGTTGGAACTCTTCCGTCTTGTACTTCATTTAAATAACGTTTAAGTTGAGGAGCTCCATTTCCATCTTTTCCAAAAAAAATTCTATTCTGAGAAAGCCAAGCTTTCATTGTTTCTATGCTTGTTCGCCAGCAACTACCTTCTGGAGGAAAATACTCTTTCCCCGTTTTTGGATTAATTATTGGATAGACATAAGAGCTTGAAAAACTCTTTACGAGCAGATTATCAGATCGCCATAAACCTTTTCCATCATTATCATCGTTTTTGTAGGGTTTATTTTGTTCTTCAGTTCTAGGTAATAAGAGCCTGTTAAACATGTTACTTTTTTGATAAACGATTATGTGATCATGCATAACTGAAAAACCTGCAGAATCATTAGTAGCAGCATATTTCTTTTGCCATACAACATTTGCAATAAAATTATCTTCACCAAAAATTTCATCGCATAACTTTCTTAAATTACTCACCTCATTATCATCAATATGGATAAATATCACCCCGTCATCCCTAAGCAGATTCCTCGCCAGATACAGCCTCGGATACATCATGTTCAACCACTTGGTATGAAATCGTCCTTCATTGGCAGTATTGGTTGAAAACTTTTTGCCATCTCCATCAATTAATCCGGCGTATTCAAGGTATGTTTGTAGACTCTCGCTGAAGTTGTCTGGATAGATAAACTCCTTGCCAGTATTGTACGGCGGGTCGATCACGATCATCTTAACCTTGTCATAATAGCTATTCTGCAAAAGCTTCAAGACTTCCAGATTATCGCCTTCGATAAAAAGATTTCCGGTAGTGTCAAAGTTCACCGACTCTTCGCGGCAGGGTCTGAGTGTTGCTGCGCTTGGTGTTTGAATCAGCCGTAGGGCTTCTTTTTTCCCAGGCCAGTCCATACCATAACGTTCTCGCCGGGATTCAAATAGGTCGGAAAAGGTGCCGAGTTCAGCTTTTAGCTTTTCAAAGTCTATGGATTCGACCAGATCGCCTTTGTCATTTCTGGTTTCTGTGAAGACTGCGGGAAACAGTGCTTTAAGGCGTGTTCGGTTCTCAGCGGATATGTCGAGAGATGTTCCGGTGAGTTTTTCTGGTTGCTCTTTTGCCATTGTCTTCTTTCCTTAATTTCAAACCACAGACCAGTTGATGGTGAATATCGTTTTCTCTTCTAACGTTTGTTTGAGGCGTTCTTCCACGCTATCCAGAAGCTCATCTTTTTGTTTCTCAATCTGCCTTGCTTCATTGTCGTACTCTTTCCAGGCGGCATCGCGTTTTTTGTCAATGTCCCTCAGCTTTTTCTGAATTGCCAGTTTGTCAGGAAGATTCCCCGCAAGACGAGCTTCTTTTTTCAAAACAGCAATTTGATCGTCAAATTCTTTAAACTCTGATTTAAGCCCCTTGCGTTTGTCATTCCGACAGGCCAACTTCATCGGCAAGAATGGAGCCTTTGGAGAGCGGAGAACGAAAGGCAAATAAAGCTGCATCTAACTGGTGTGGGTTCAAATCAACTTGTGCATCAGCCAAAGCCGTTGCAAGTTTCTCTGAGTCATTTAGAGAATGCCGTCTGGAGAGTTCATGTGCGTAATATATTGCGTGGTATTCTGTCATTAATCCTATACCGTTCGCTTCTGGTGGCGGGTTTTCATACTTTCAATCCTATGCAATATCGATTTCTTGAAATGCTTTACGAAACTGCATCGGGTGGGCGATATTATGAAACACCTCATGTGTGCCGCCAGTTCCAATAATGGTGATGCTCCCGTAATTCAGGATTCTTCCCGTAATGCGTTGATCAACATTGACTGTTTCAATCTTGCTTAAATTCATTTCCAGAGTACGCCTGGCAATCAAACCTTCCTTGATTATTACTCTTTTTGTTGTGATTGCAAATTCACTGGTAGCTCGCTGGATGAAAGGTGCAATCCAAAGCGTCAGGATTGCCTTCGCAGTCAGATCAGGTTTTTATACTTGATTCACTTCGTCCGGTCAGATCAAAACTTATGTGTTACGCCAAGCTCTGCTTTTATTGCATACAACATTTCTTATACTTCAAACCGCTTCCACAAGGGCATGGTTCATTTCTGCCAACTTTGGGCTTTTCATACATAATGGTCATTTTATCAGCATTTCCCATACGGGGCTGAGATGAAAAAGCCGCTGGATTTAACAAATACTCAACCTCGCGTATATCCTCAGGCTCATTTGGTTCAAATCCACCAAGAAATATCCATCCGTTTGAATCGCAGATCGTAGCAATTGCTTCTAATCTTTCTTCAGTTTGAACATGGAATCTTACAGGCTTTTTAGTTGTTCCTAATTTTGCCATAAATTGATCCTTCTTTTTTCACTTAATGTAGGATACCGCAGGTATTTCATTCGGTATTATCAATGTAAATTCATCAATCCCATGATGTTAAACAATCACATTATCCCTGTATGAATTTCAACACTTTAAGTCAACAATAATATTCTTCAACCGGACAATGAAGCAAGGTATCCGGGAAGTATCAGCACTTCACGCCTCGCCAGATCAAGTAAAATGAAACTGATGGGCAGGGTATTTTATTACGATCAAGCCCAGACCAGTAACCGTGATTAAACCATCCATACAGCCAAAAACAAGATGCGGCGTTAATGCTTTATTTCAGTTTTTCATCCACTCATGACGGGGCAATCAGATTTTGCGAGTCAGTTTGTTTTCGGAATAATATTCGGAATGAGATATGGTCAAATATCTCAAACCCCTCAATTCGGGACAATGAAGATTCGGGAGACTGATGCAATATTTGGAAAAAGTTATCTGACATCTTAAACCCCTCATGGCGGGGCAATGATTCGGATATTGTCGGACTTGCATATGCTCAACTCTACATCAGCGGTGTGTGTCTTAAACCCCCCAGTCGGGGCAATGATCCGGATGAAGAGCAACTTGTAGTAAATATTCCAGACCAAATTGTGTTTTAAACCCCTCAGTCGGGGCAATGATTCGGATAATACGGTTTCGTCCTATTATTGGTCTTCTTAGGTGTTTTAAACCCCTCACACGGGGCAGTGATTCGGATATTTTCTTCTATAAAGACTTTTTATACAAAAGAGTGTATCAAACCCCTCATGGCGGGGCAATGATCCGGATGAAAAGCAACTTGTAGTAAATATTCCAGACCCAATTGTGTCTTAAACCCCTCAGTCGGGGCAGTGATTAGAACAGTCCGGGTCATTGGGTCATTGGGTCATTTGGTTATTTGATAAAAGTCTTAAACCCCTCACACGGGGCAATGATCTATTATTATATTAATTTACAGATAGTTGCAATTATATCCCGTGTATCACTTCTGAAATACATTGACATGTTTCTGATGATTGGTTACTTATGAATCATCCCAGAGTTTTAACAAGCTGTCAATCAATCAGAAAAATAAGATGCGCTATGCCTGACCAGGATCGAAAGACTGGCGGAGTTTCCGAAGAGCTCTGGAATGGCTAAGGCGCATCTTTATTCGAGATGTGAATGGCAACGGATGAAGTCAGAGAAATGTATCAGACGGTACCCTGCTCAAGACTGATGAACGGCCGGTCAACCATAAAAGAGAAAATAAAACATCAAAAGGTTATCATCAATTGGATTCATGCCGGCGATTTATTCAATAATTTCCAGTGACGGAAATTCCAGAGAAACATTGCAACTTGAGAGAGAAATCCTCCTGCTGAGTCAATACTTACATCAAGGATAGAAGCAGTCCTCGTAGCGACGAATGCTTGATGAATTTCATCGCTTAGAGCATATAACGCAACCCCAATGATAGAGTATATTGCCCAACGCAGACACCACGAAATTTTGACTCAACTCGAATTCCCCAAGAATATTCTGGTTCAGTATTTTGACAAGAGATAGCCTTTTTAAGGCTGATAGGGTAAGAGGAATGGTTAGGTATGTCAAGGAAGTGTTGATTTACATAAAGGACACATCGGCACCTCCCGTTACCGAAATGAACTGGTTTGAAGAAAGAGGGCGTTTACGAGGAGTTGATGTCACAGCTTATAAGTAATGGTTTGCACATGCAAAAAAACTCGATATCGTCAATAACGAACATTAAACGACTGTTGGACCCATTATGAATCACCAGGAAGGATTTTTTAACGAATCCCGTATTTTCTACCAGGCATGGTTGCCGGAAAGCGATTCTAAGGCGGTTCTGCTTATCATCCATGGACTTGCAGAACACAGTGGACGATATATGAATGTGGTGAATCACTTCATTCCGCTGAGATACGCTGTATATGGGTTTGACCACATCGGACATGGAAAATCAGGAGGTGCAAGGGTTTACGTTGAACGGTTTCAGGACTTCACAGACACAATCAAGACTTATTATGACATGATTCAGACATGGCAACCTGGAAAGCCGATTTTTATTATAGGTCACAGCATGGGTGGGTTGATTACTGCTGTTTATCTTCTGGATCATCAACAAGACTTCGCCGGAGCCGTTCTCTCCGGACCCGGTGTCAAAATTCCGGACCATATTTCATCTGGTACCATCACCATTGCAAAGATATTCTCAAGACTGGTGCCGAAGTTAGGTCTAATTAAAATTGAGGCTGATGGCATAAGCCGCGATCCAGCCGTTGTCAGGGAATATATTAATGACCCTTTGATATGCACAGGGAAAGTTACTGCAAGGCTCGCTGGTGAACTATTGGGTGCGACACAAAGGATTACAGCAGAAGCTGATAAGATCACTCTGCCGGTTTTGATTGTTCACGGCGGTGCTGATAAACTGGTTGGAAATGATGCATCACGGTTATTCCATGACAGGATAAGTTCAGTCAATAAGACCATCAAGGTTTATCCCGGACTTTACCATGAAGTGTTTAATGAACTGGGTTGGAGGTCGGTGTTAAGGGATGTTGAACAGTGGATAGGGGCGGTATTGAAAGAGAAACTTCAGGAATTCTGAAAAATATCATGTCGCTTTAATCAGTCTGGTATCAATAAGTTAGATATGGTCTGGCATTAATCATCATGATACATACTTGACACAGATATTGGAAACAGAACCTCTCCGTTAAAAACAGGCAAGTGGCTTACATTTATATCCATTTCTGTTCCATTAGGGTTTTCTGCTCTATACGAAATTATTGAATGGCTTTGCATCATTAACAAGTCCGGAAAACACTGATGCGCTTTTTGGTACGCAAGGATATATTTGGCGCATAGGTCTATAAGTTTTGGCATCTTGAGTTCGGATATGTCTAACCATGTATACTGTGCCATTTTCAAAGTAATGCTAATGCCCCTGGACGGCCAATTATTGTATTGCAATCAACATATTAGTTTGGAGATTATAATGAGTCTATTGAACATCGATCAAATGAAATGCAAGCAGGATGGTTTCTGCGCGGCAGACTGTCCAATGGGGATTATCCGGTTCGGAGGAAAAGGAAGCTATCCGGAGATCCCATCCGAAAGTGAGCCAATGTGTATTCGTTGCGGCCACTGTGTGGCGGTTTGTCCCCATGGCGCCCTGGATCATGCTGAGGTGCGATTGGCTGCTTGTACTGCCATCGATAAGGAACTTGTCATCTCGCCGGCCCAGGCTGAACAATTCTTACGTTCACGCCGTTCGGTTCGTCAATTCAAGGATAAACCGGTGGAGCAGTCTGTCTTGCAGCGGATAATCGAGATCGCCCGCTATGCCCCTACAGCCAGCAACTCACAACTGGTGGAGTGGGTGGTTATCAACGATCCTAACCAGTTACATGCCATCTCTGGTCAGGTGATCGACTGGATGCGGTCTCTACTGCAAAATCCCAATTCGGTGGTGATGCCTTACCATCATTTGCTGGTGAAAGCCTGGGATGCCGGTGTCGATACTGTTTTGCGTTCCGCTACCTGTTTGGTGACAGCTATGGCTCCTGGACCGGTACCCTACCGCATGGTTGACCTAACCTTGGCACTCAGTTATCTGGAATTAGCTGCACCCAAATATGGACTGGGGACTTGTTGGGCCGGTTTGCTGCAAGGCGCGATGCTTGCTAATCCCTCCCTGAAGCAGGCTGTGGGTATTCCCCTGGACTATCCTTTTCATTTCCCGATGATGATCGGTTATTCCAAAATGGTTTATTACCGACTACCCGAACGTCAGTCACCAAAAATCCACTGGCGATAACATCGGTGAAGGGGGGAACGAAACATTCATTTACAAAAGAGACCCACAAACAAACGAAAACAGCGACTGGATTCTCTATTAATCCGGCATCCACAATAGCTTTGACATATCCGGGAAAAGGACATAGTATGCGAAATACAACCACGATCCAAAGCTCTCATCACTGGTGTTTCGGCACCTGTTTTCAGTTTATCTGACACATCTGGCCGCTTGCGAAGTTACCGTTTAAGGAACGGAGACGAAATGATATCTCATGATCATAATTTCAAAAATATGGTTCTGGATTTTCCGAAGGAAACATTGGAATGGATTTTACCCGATATCCCTGCGAAAATGGGTGAAATACGCAATGTAGAGTTCGTTCGCCAGGAACCTGCCAAGAGGCGG
>Ga0194044_10000448_pt1 | contig 20251 bp, 15 predicted proteins | sample JunL4417m_MetaG_FD_155460 | JGI IMG/M metagenome (GOLD analysis project Ga0194044, IMG submission 155460) | Anoxic zone freshwater microbial communities from boreal shield lake in IISD Experimental Lakes Area, Ontario, Canada - Jun2016-L442-17m | ecosystem: Environmental > Aquatic > Freshwater...
GTACCACAACAATAATGAGGATAATCTTGAACTGACGTTTCATGGTTAAACTCGCAGTAAAAAATGTAAGTAAATGAGTCGCTGATAATTACAGATTCGTAATTCTGTTTTTGATCCGGCGCTGGATTTCCCGAATACCCGCCATCCATGCTGAAGCGCAGGATGTGATCAGCCAAAACCGTCACATCGAGATGACTCCAGATAATAAAACGTACAATTAAAATAACCATTTTAATTGTACGTTTTTATGTCTGCCTGTGTCAAGATGAAAAAAGAATGGATTTAAGAGCGGTCATGATGGGAACTTGCCTGCTCATGAGATTTCCTCTTGCCTTCAGGCGCTTTGTAGTAGGATTACAGCCATTTCATTTTATGGAAATACCCCAGCATGGCAATGATCATTGAAAAATACGAACCAGCATTGGAACGTTTTCGCTGGAGGTCAAAGACCCCAAACGATAGACAAATAATGAACGGACGAAAAGTGGAAATGACGACAGAAAAGAGGTTCGCCAAACGAAGCCGAGGTTTTTAAACCAGTTCAATTCGTAATTCACGACCCACGGCCACGGCTGCGCGTTGCATTGTCTCAAGTGAAATTCCGGTCTTTTCAGGGTTTAACAACCTCTCAAGCTGCGCTCGACTTGTGTGCATTCGTTCCGCCATGGCGGATTTTGTCAGGTGGTTATTTTTCATTTCCTGTTTAAGTTGCCAAGCCAAAACGCGCTTCAGTGCAACGGCCGTGCATTCTTCGTGTAAGCCTTCCTCTTTCAGAAAATCATCAAAGGAAGACCCCGTGTGAGGATTCTTACTCATGTTTTTCGTGTTCCTTTTTTCGTTTTACTGCCAAATCAATCTCACTTTTCGGTGTCTTTTGGGTCTTTTTTATAAAGCCATGCAACAAGATCATCTCGTTGCCATTGATGTAAAAAATAATTCGTGCGATACATCCGCCCTTTATTTCGCTGCGAACCTCCCGAAGGCCTGAGTAACCTTCAAGCTTGCGACAAACTGGCATTCCTATCGGCCAGCCCAGTTCAACCGTTCGTATGTCGTTACCAATCGTTTTTCTATCTTCCTTGCTCAATCCCTTCAGCCAATCAAGAACAGGCTCATTGCCCGCAGATGTGCTGTAAAACTTCGCGTATAGTATTTTTTCAAAAGGATTATCCATACGGATAAACGTACCACATGCGATACATATTTACAAGCCCAAAAGAGATGACGTGTTTCAACTTCAAAATTACTTACCTTCAGGAACTTCACTTGTTATGATTGATTTATTGATCAACCGGAATATTGATTAACTTGATACACACCTTCCATCATTACCGTTACAGATATGGCGCCTTATATTCTACTGAATTATATTCAATTGACACATCTATACATTCTCCATATACTCCCACCATGGAAGCAAATTCTATTCTATTGTAAGAAATCAAATCCTTATCAACTCAATCCATTCCTGGGTAAGCCGTATCAACTGAAGGGGCTTCGCGGCATGATCCGCCGCGTTCTGAAAATATGGATGAAAGGGTTTAGTGGGATTTCGTGGAGAATGCCAACATGACACATGGAAAAAAAGACGAGGTAAAAGCACCGCAGCGCCGGAGATCACAACGGAGACCTGGTAAATGAGGCCGGGCGGATGGTTGCCGATTGCGACAACGGAACGGATGATAAAATCAAAGAGGGGCCGAGCGAAGGAGATGCGAAATGGAAAGCAAGGATAACTGGAAAACAGACGCCCACCCTTCGCCGGGCTCCGGCGAGCAGGCGGGACAGGATCTGCGCAGGCAGGCCGAAGAATATCTATCCCGGAAAAAAGGAGTTCTGTCTCCGGAGTACCCGAAAGCCCAGTCACCTGAAGAAACCCGGCTGATGCTCCACGAACTGCGGGTGCATCAGATCGAGCTGAAACTGCAGAACGAGGAGTTACAAAAATCGCATGCGGAAATGGATGCCATTCGGGCGCGCTATTTCGACCTCTACGACCTTGCGCCGGTGGGCTATTGCACCGTCAGCGAAAAGAAGCTGATCCTGGAAGCCAACCTAACCCTCGCCACCCTGCTGGACGTGGGCCGGAGCGCACTGATTCAGCGGCCGATGTCACGGTTCATCCTCAATCAAGACCAGGACATCTACTACCTGCTCCTCAAAAATCTCTTTAAGACCGATGAACCGCAGGCATGCGAGTTGCGGATGATGCGCCGGGATGGAACGTCTTTCTGGGCGCGGATGGAAGCCACCACGACTCGGGATGCCGACGGTGCGCCCTTAGGTCGAATCGCACTGAGCGACATTTCCGAACAACAGGCCGGGGAGGCGCTGCGCCAGAGCGAAGAAAAGTATCACAATATTTATTATCATTCCGTCCTTGGAATTTTCCGTTCCACCTTCGAAGGAAGATTTATCGATATGAATCCCGCTTTGGCGAGGCTACTGGGGTATGATTCTCCCCAGGAGGCGATTGACTTGATCACCAACATCGCCGAGCAAGTTTATGCCAAGCCCCACGAGCGCGATGCCGCCGCAAAGGCTATTCTGGAAGCCGGCGGACATATCAGCACGATAACCCACTATCGTCGCAGAAACGGCGCCCTGTGGTACGGAATGCTGCACCTTCGCATCGCCTCTGATCAACAAGGTAGGCCCAGTCATTATGAAGGGTTTGTCGAGGACATCACCCAACACAAGCAAACGGAAGATGCGCTGTGCGATGCGAATCAGCGAATGGAGAACATCATCGAAGGCACCCATGTCGGCACATGGGAATGGAACGTCCAGACAGGGGAAACGGTGTTCAATGAAGTGTGGGCGCAGATCATCGGCTATACGCTCGATGAGTTGGCTCCCATTTGCGTCAAGACATGGGAAATTTTTGTCTGCCCCGATGACATGAAACAATCCGCCGAACTGCTGGAGCGGCACTTCGCGGGCGCACTGCCCTACTACGACTGCGAATACCGGATGAAGCACAAGAACGGCCAATGGGTCTGGATTCACGACCGCGGTTGCGTCATCACACGCACTGGAGACGGCAAACCGCTGATGATGTTCGGTACACATACCGACATCACCGAACGCAAGATGACGGAAGAAGTTCAGGCTTTTCTGGCGCAAACCAACGCTGATGCGCATGACGAGCCATTCTTTGAGGTGCTGGCTCGATTCCTGGCCGAGAACTTGCGGATGAACTTTGTCTGCATCGACCGCCTGGAAGGGGACGGATTGACCGCCCGGACGTTGGCAGTCTGGCACGACGGCCATTTCGAAGATAACGTGACCTATGCCCTGAAAGACACCCCCTGCGGCGAAGTGGTGGGCAAGTCGGTTTGTTGCTTTCCAGCAAACGTATGCCGGCTCTTTCCACGCGACCAGGTACTCCAGGATATGCGGGCGGAGAGTTATGCCGGCGTGACGCTCTTTAACCACGCCGGCCTGCCGATCGGCCTGATTGCGGTCATCGGCCGTAGCCCGCTGGAGAACCGCCCGCTGTCTGAAAAGCTGCTGAAAATGGTGGCCGTGCGTGCAGCCGCTGAACTGGAGCGGCAGGATGTCGATGCGGCGTTGCGGAGTTCTCTGGCGGAGAAAGATATGCTGCTGAAGGAAGTCCATCACCGGGTCAAGAACAACCTGGCCGTCGTCATGGGGCTGCTTGACTTACAGGGGCGAGCGCTGGAAAACGAACCAACCAGAATCGCCCTGGCGGAACTGGGCGCCAGGATCAAGTCCATGGCGATGATCCACGAGCAGCTCTACCAGTCCAAGGTTTTCTCCAGAATCGATTTTCAGATTTACCTGGAGGAGTTGTGCGCTTATCTGCGTTCGTCTTATTATATCTCTGGTGACATCTCCGTCAGCGTTTCCGCCGTGGGCGTCGTGATGAGTCTGGATATCGCCGTTCCCTGCGGGCTGCTTATAACCGAGCTGGTGACCAACGCCTTCAAGTACGCCTTCCCCGCAGGTCGGCAACCGGAGGCAGGCTGCAAAATCAACATTTCAGCGCAATGGGATGGTGTTGCTTACACTTTGGCCGTGGCGGATAACGGTGTGGGACTTCCCGCTGGCCTGGACTGGTCGAACACGAAAACCATGGGACTGGTGCTGGTCAAGATGCTGGGGCAGCACCAGCTACAGGGCCGGATCGAAGTGGATTGCACAGGGGGGACCACATTCCGGCTGAAGTTTGCTAACAGAAACAAACATAAGACAAGTGGTGAATGAACAATACAGGCCATATCGCAGTTCGGGAGGTAAAATATGACAAGAGAATCTTTGATTGAATCAGCCCGTCAACTGATACAACCGTCCAAAACGGTTCGGGATGAATACAGCCTCAAGCGCGAGAACATTGCTACGGAGATCAGCCGCATAATGGGCGAGCGGCCCGATGTCGGTTACATGGTCGGGGGCAATATCGCCATGATGCAGGACAACCACCGGAATCACGCTCGCTTTATGGAATCGCTTTTTTTTGCATTCGATCCCACGGTTCTTGTGGATACGGTCCTGTGGGTATTCCGGGCTTACCGCTCCCATGGATTTCAACTGACCTACTGGCCCGCCCAGTTGGACACTTGGGTGGAAATCCTTCGGCGGGAGTTGTCATCCGAGGCATTGACGGAAGTGTATCCCTTCTACAACTGGATGATCGTCAATCAGCCCGCCTTTACGCTGCTCAGTGACGGCTTTGTCCTGACGGACACAACGCAGACGGAGCATTGAATCCGGTTTATTCCCCCTTTTCGAAAGGAAGATCGTTCATGTGGATTCCTTCAGTCAATGATTGGGAGGTGATTTATGTCTGATACGGTGAGCGAGACGCAGTACCTGGAATTTCTTGACGCACTTCTTGCGGGAGACCGGATACGCTGCACGCGGACGGTGCAGGAGCTGATGGCCGGGGGGGTTGGCCTCAGAATGTTGTATGTGCAGGTGTTTCAGCGCGCCATGTATCGGGTTGGGGAGCTGTGGGAGCAACAAAGAATTTCCGTGGCCGTGGAACATCTGGCGACCGCCATCGTGGAACGGATGCTGGCGTTGGTGCAGGCGCAGGTATTTACCGGCCCGTACCGGGAACGAAAGGCCATCATCGCCTGCGTTGCCGATGAATATCATCAGCTCGGGGGCAGAATGGTGGCGGATTTTTTTGAACTGCACGGCTGGCGCGGTTATTTCCTTGGCGCCAACACGCCACTGCCGGACTTGATGCGCCTGATCGATGAGCGGCAACCGGATATGCTCGGGCTCTCGCTCAGCATTTATTTCAATCTGCCGGCGCTGTTGCGGGCGCTGGATGCGGTCACCACCGCTTATTCGAAGCTGCCGATCCTGGTCGGCGGTCAGGCCCTGCGATGGGGCGGCCAAAAGGCGATCGAGCCTTATCCCAACGTAACCTGCGTGGCGTCAATGGACGATCTGGAAAGGATAATTGTGCAATGACCCTTTCGGAGCCGTTGATTCCGGCTGAAATCGGCAGGCAATTTCTGTGCGAGTGCGCCAACGTGGTTGTTCTGCGAGTGGATAACGACGGCGTTATATCCTTTGCCAACCGGTATGCCAAAGCATTTACCGGCCTGACGCTTGAGGGCTGCCAGTTGACGGACATGATGGTTAACTTTGAACCGGAAACCGATCCGGATCAATGGCGGCGCCCGTCGGATACGCCCCGCATGGTGAATGTGCGCACCGTGGCGGGATTGCCCCAGACCCTTTATGTCACAGTGATCCCGGTCCTGAACGCGTTTATCTGGTTCGGACAGGTGGACGGGGAAGAACAGGAACGGCTGCGGCGGGAAGTGCTGGTCCTGAATCATGAATCGAGTCAGATGAGCCGTGAACTGGTACAGAAAAACGCCGAGTTGACGCAATTGAACGCCCTGAAAAACCAGTTTCTGGGCATGGCGGCCCACGACCTGCGCAAGCCGACCGGATTGATTCTGACCTATGCCGAATTTCTTCTGGAAGATGCGGCTGATGTGCTGCCGGCCGAACAGTTGCAGCAGCTCGAAAGAATCCGAAGCGCGGCGGACCGGATGCGGGGACTGATTGATGATTTCCTGGATGTCAGTCTGATCGAGGCCGGAAAACTGAGCCTGAATACCGGCTGGGCCGACACGGCGCAAATCGTTGATAATGCGCGCATGATGGTGGATCGGGCCGCGGATAAACGAAATATCAGCATTCGGGTGAGCCTGGATTCAGGCGCAAAACGCCTGTGGGTGGACGGGCCCAAAATCGAGCAGGTGCTTACCAATCTGCTGAGCAATGCAGTGGAGCATTCACCGGATGGCGGGCAGGTCAGCATCGGCAGCCGCCTGGAGCCAACAGGCTTTGGGTTGTGGGTCGAGGATCATGGGCCGGGCCTGAGCGCAGAGCAGCAGAATCGCTTGTTCCAGGCCTTTGCCGGTCAGACGAATCGAAAACCCGGCGGAGAGCGCAGTATCGGTCTAGGCCTGATGATTGCCAAAAAAATCGTCGAAGCCCATGGCGGTCAACTGCAGGTAGAAAGCACGCCAGAAAAGGGTTCCTTGTTTGGATTCACGTTGCCGCCGACCTGCCTGGCAGTGGTATGAGTCGTAAAAGTAAATACAGTGAACAGTTATGGCCATGGTATTGGTCGCCACCATGCGTGAAATTATATCTACAATAATGCCGAAATACCGACATTTTACGAAGAATTTTCACGGAAACAGGAGAAAAAAAATGAATGTTGAACTTCCGCAGGCAAAAGCACCGAATCCCGTGGCGCTCTCAGCGGATGCAGGGGATAGCCTCGATCCGAAGCCGGCTGTATTTCGTGGCCGCTCAGATGCCGCAACAAACCGGCAGCAAACCTTGATTCTGATGATAGACGATGATTCAGAAGTGCGCGAAAACACCGCGCGGATACTTGAAAAAGCGGGGTTTCGCGTGGTGACCGGCGGCACAGTGGCCGATGCCCTCAGGCTGACCCGCCAACACCGGCCGGCCATGACGCTGCTGGATGTGGTGCTGCCCGACGGCAGCGGTGTGGATGCAGCCCGAACATTGAAACAGGATCAGGCACTGGCGGACGTGTTCATCATTCTGATCTCCGGCTTTCGAATCAGTCCCGAAGAACAGGCCGAAGGCCTTTCAAAAGGTCTGGCGGACGGCTATATCGCCCGCCCGTTCTCGCAGGCTGATTTCCTGGCGCGTATCGATGCGTTTCTGCGTATTCGCGCCGTGCAGGAGGCGCTGCGTACCGCGCTGTCGGAAAAAGAGGTGCTGCTGAAGGAAGTTCATCACCGGGTCAAGAACAACCTGGCAGTCATCTTGGGGCTGCTGGACCTGCAAGGTCAGATGATTAGCGACGAATCGGCCAGAGCCTCCATGATGGAACTGAGCAACAGGATCAGGTCCATGGCGCTGGTCCACGAGCAGCTCTACCAGTCCAATGACTTCTCCCAGATCGATTTTCAGGATTACCTGGAGACGTTGTGCGTTCATCTGCGTTCGTCATATCATCTCTCTGGAGACATCTCCGTCAGCGTTTCCGCCGTGGGTGTCATGATGGGTCTGGATATCGCCGTGCCTTGCGGGCTGCTGATAACCGAGTTGGTGACCAACTCCTTCAAGCATGGCTTCCCTGCAAGCCGGTCCCGCACTTGGGCCGGCGGCTGCAAAATCGACGTTTCAGCGCAATGGGACGGCATCGCTTACACTTTGGCCGTGGCGGATAACGGTGTGGGGCTTCCCGCCGGCCTGGACTGGTCGAACACGAAAACCATGGGACTGGTGCTGGTCAAGATGCTCGGGCAGCACCAGCTACATGGCCGGATCGAAGTGGATTGCACCGGAGGGACCATGTTCCGGCTGAGGTTTGCACCAAGTAAGGGATGAATGAGTAATGAGGAGATTTTCATGGAAAATATAACCATACTGATCGTCGAAGACGACGCGGTTCTCGCCTTCCATCTGCGCAAAACGCTGGTTGGCATGGGCTACAGCGTTCCGGAACCGGTGGCTACGGGGGAGGCGGCGATCGCTGCCGTGACTTCCGTTCTGCCCGATCTGGTCTTGCCCGATTTGATATTGCCCGATTTGATATTGCCCGATTTGATATTGATGGACATCCAACTGGCAGGTGAGATGGACGGCATCACCGCCGCCGGGCATATCCGTCTGGCCGCCGATGTGCCCATCGTTTTCCTGACCAGTTACTCCCAGGATACCCTGCTCCAACGGGCCAAGACCACCGCACCTTACGGCTACCTGATCAAGCCCGCGTCCCCGCGCGAACTGGCTGCCACCATTGAGATGGCGCTCCACCGGCACACGCTCGACCGCCGAATCAAGGATGGGGAGGAGGAACTGCGCAAGAGCAACGCCTTCGGTAAAGTGATCCTGAACTCCATAACCGCCGAAATCGCCGTGCTTGATCCTGACGGGGTAATCATTGCGGTCAACGAACCTTGGCGGCGTTTTGCTTTGGAAAACGGCATTGAGCCCGGCAAGCCTGCGCCACATACCGAAGTCGGTGCCAATTACCTGTCGGTCTGCCAGGATAGCACCGGTTACACATCGGATTATGCATTGAACACCTGCAAAGGCATCCAGTCGGTACTGGATGGCAGGTTATCTATCTTCAGCCTGGAATATCCCTGCCATTCGCCGGAGGAAAAGCGATGGTTCAGCTTAACCGTCACCCCTCTGGGCCCGGATAACAGGGGCGTGGTGATCTCTCATACCAATATTTCCGAGCGAGTGCTGGCGGTGGAGGCGCTAAAAAAGGCCCACGACGAATTGGAGCAGCGGGTTATAGAGCGCACCGCCGATTTGGCCTCGGCAAACGAGAGCCTGAGTTTGGAAATATTAAAACGCAGGCGCAGGGAGGAAATCCTTAGGGTGGGCCTTTTGATGAGTGAATTTGCCGGTGCTCATTCTCTTGATGAATTGCTACAAAAGGCTTTGGACGAAATTGAACGACTGACAGGCAGCCGGATCGGATTTTTTCATTTCCTGGAAGAAGACCAGAAAACGCTATCCCTCCAAACCTGGTCCACATCTACCCTCAATACCTTTTGCACCGCAGAGGGCAAAGGGCGGCATTACAATGTGGATGATGCCGGCATTTGGGTGGATTGCATACATCAACGCCGCCCTGTCATACATAATGACTATGCTGCTTTGTCCGACCGCAAGGGGTTGCCTGATGGCCATGCGGCAGTGATCCGGGAACTGGTTTTTCCAATCATTCGAAATGACAAGATTGTGGCGATCCTGGGAGTGGGAAACAAGGGACACGACTACGATGCGCATGACATCGAAACAGTGTCGGAGCTGGCAAACATGATCTGGGATGTTGTGCTGCGCAAGCAGGCCAAGGACCAACTGAACGACAGCTATTCCACGCTCAGAATGTTTATCGACGGCATTTCCGATCCACTCTTCTTGCTGGATGCGAATCTCCGGATAAAAAGGCTGAACAGGGCTGCCAGGAACTACTTCGGGATGGCCAGCTACCAGGAAGCAATCGGCAAGCTCTGTTTTGAAGCATTCCGGGGAAGGTCAACCCCGTGCAAGGGATGTGAGAGCCCCTTCTCAGACTTGGGAGGTTATTGTGGGACCTATGAGCGCAAGGGGATGGGGGTGGGAGACTTCGGCAGGTTGGAGCAGGTGGTTGTAGATGTGGAAAAAGATGAGTTTGGGGCGCCACAAGCATCCATTATCCGCATATGTGACATCACGCATGTGAAAATGATGGAAAGACAGCTTATACAGAGCGAGAAACTGGCTTCCATGGGTCTTCTAATCTCAGGTATTGCTCATGAGATCAACAATCCGAATATGTTAATATTTTTCAATATTCCAATTCTGAGAGATTATCTGCTGGAATTGACAAACATGGTGGACACTCATGCCGAAAATCAACAGGGTCTTGAGCTGTGTGGCATGCCCTACCAGGAGTTCCGCACGGATATATTCAAACTGCTGGATGATATGGAGTATGGGTCCAGTCGGATCAACACCGCAGTTTCGAGCCTCAAAGAATTCTCGAGGACGCGCGAACATGTGGAAAAACGTCTCGTTTCCCTGAAACAGGTGATTGAGAAGGCCATTACCATTTGCGGAGCTGATGTGCGCAACCGGGTCAAGTCATTCAATGTGGCCATCCCGGATGATCTGCCGCTCGTTTTTATTGCCCCCGAAGCTCTCGAGCAGGTGCTGATCAATCTTCTTATCAATGCCGTTCATTCTCTCGACAAAGAGGATTCGTGGATCAATCTCAGTGTGCTCCCGGATTACCGTAACGGAAAAATCGAACGTTGCTTCATTGAGGTCGCTGATAATGGGTCCGGGATGGATGAGAAAGTAAGAAGCAAGATATTTGATCCTTTTTTTACCACCAAGGTTTCCGCGATGGGAACCGGCCTGGGACTCTATATCTGCCAAAATCTGATCGAAAAGTTTGGCGGAAGCATCGAGGTGGACAGTCAGCCCGGAGTGGGGAGCAGTTTCCGGGTGCTCCTGCCTGATGTGCAAGAGTAAAGTTGAAACAACCGCCGATGACCGTTGGCTGCGTTTCCTCCAAACATGATCGCCCAGGACTGGTGCTGGTTGGGTAGGCGTGGAAACTTTTGCATAACCCACAGGTTTTTTCGTTATACCAGGAGATAAAGATGAGTTTCAAAATTTTGATTGTGGACGATGAGCAGGAATATCTGAATAGCATAAGGCGGGGCCTGATCACTTCCGGATACCGGGATGTCCGGACTGAGCTCGACCCAGTGAAAGCGGCCTTGGCTTTTGAGCAGGGAGAGGCCTTTGACATCGTCCTGATAGACATCACCATGCCGGGCATGAATGGTGTGGAGCTCCTGTCGCTGATCAAAAACCACAGTCCGGGCACGGAATGCATCATGGTGACTGCGGTCGATGAGACAAAGATTGTAGTGGAATGCCTCAAAAAAGGGGCATACGATTATATTGTGAAACCCATCTCAAGGGATGATCTCATCCTGACGATCAAACATGTCCAGGAAAGAAAACATCTTCTGGATATTATTCACCTCAAAACCTTGGAGACTCCGCCACAACTGACCCATATTGAGGCTTTTAAAAACATTGTGACGATATCTCCGAAGGTTTTGAAGCTCCTGAAAGAGGCGGAGCTGCACGCAGCAAGCGATGTGCCCGTGCTGATCACCGGCGAAAGCGGTACCGGCAAGGAGCTGCTTGCCAGGGCCGTTCATCTGGCCAGCCCCAGAGCCAAGTTCCCCTTCATCCCTTTGAATATCGCATTTCTTGCCGGCAGTCTGTTCGATGCTGAATTCTTCGGCCATACCAGGGGAGCTTTCACCGGAGCAGATAAAGATCGCATCGGCTATCTGGAATCCGCCAGCCATGGCACGTTGTTTCTGGATGAAATCGGCACAATGCCCGTTGAACTTCAGGGAAAGCTGCTGCGGGTGCTCCAGGAGGGTGAGTTCTCCAGGCTTGGCGCGAACAGGCTTCAGAAGACCGACGTGCGGTATATCGCAGCCACCAACGAAGACCTCGATCGGTTGATTGCCAAAGGAATATTTCGAAAAGACCTCTACTACCGGCTCAAGGGGGCGTGGCTCCACCTCCCACCCCTTAGGGAAAGGCGTGAGGACATCCCCTTGCTTATTCAAAGAATCCTTGAAGACCTTGGTGACAGCATCGGAAATGTCGATATCGAGCCTAAGGCCGTCTCTTTACTCATGGACTATGACTATCCAGGAAACATCAGGGAACTCAGGTCAATTCTCCATGCCGCTGCCAACCTGGCCGAAGGCAAACCCATCGCAGCTCAATTGTTGCCCGTCACCTTGCGAACCCGGAAACCCTCTCCAAATCTCAAAACTATCGGGGAAAGTACAAGGGTCCTCTCCCTTGCACAATTGGAGAGGGCTCACATCCTCAAGGTTTACGAGCGGACCGGTAGAAACAAGTCCGAGACGGCCAAATTGCTTGGAATAGGCTTCAGCACCCTGCGCAGGAAAATTGAGGAGTATGGCAAAGCTTAGAGCCTCATGCGCAAGAGTCAACCGAAATGAACTGGTCAAAATGGCAAATAATGATCTATAACAATTTTAAATAAAACGACATAATGCTTTTATACCCTACCAAATTGAACTATATGCCGATTTATCCACACCCGCTACGGCAATACCAGCCACCCCCCTCTCACGCGTTAACCAACTAAAATTCAAAGCAATTTCCCATAAGTCTCAAACATCTATGCGATGGCACGAAAGATGCTTTAACGTGTTTCGTAATTCAATATTCTAATACCAGGTCGTATCCAAAGCGCCACTAACCCGATCGCCATGCAGAGGGGGTTTATTATGAACATATTGGTTGTGGATGATGAAGTTCGGATGCTCGGGTCCATCAGGAGGGGGGTGGCGAGCAAGGGGTACCGTGTATTTGAGGCTCTTGGCGCCCAACAGGCCCTGGATCAGCTCAATCATGGAGGACATGGTATCGATATGGTTATAACTGATTATCTGATGCCCACGATGAACGGCATCGATCTGCTCAATGCTATTCGAAGGACCCATCCAAACTTGCCGGTAATCATCATGACCGCCTATGCCGATACGGGCCTGGTCATCGAAGCGATGAAAAATCACTGTGACGGTTTTATCAAAAAGCCTTTCAGCCTGGATCAACTGGTCGCCGAAATCGAAAGAATCAAACTGCATCAAATTCAGAACACAAAATCAAGCGATCTGTATCAACTCCTTCCCAAAATCGTTCACCAGATCAACAATCCGCTCATGTCCATCAGCGGTTTTGCGGAGCTGATCCAGAATAACCTGGGCAATAGCAACTTGTTGCAGAAGTACACGGAGAATATCATCTCTGCGGTCGGGCAGATCAGTGTCATCAACAAGGAAATCATGAATGCCGGACGGACGGAAGAGAGTAAATTCGAGCCCGTTGAGCTTGATACTCTCCTAAATGGTTGCCTGGAGATGTTTCAAGGCGTTTTTATCCTTAAAGGCGTTCAGGTGGAAAGGAAATTTCCCGTGCAAGGACTACAAGTGCCGGGCGATCCATTCGGCCTCGAACAGGTCTTCAAGAACCTGATTTTAAACGCAGTCGATGCCATGGACGGCCGGACTGACAAAACCCTGACGGTTACTGTAACGCCGTCGCAGGATCCGTCATTCGTCGAGGTCAACGTGGAAGACACGGGTTGCGGGATTCTGGAGGAGCTCCTGAACAAGATATTCGAACCCTACTTCACCGACAAAAGCCATGGAAACGGCCTCGGGCTCGTGGTTATCAAGGATATTGTAGAGAAGCACGGAGGCAAGGTACTCGTCGAAAGCCGTGTGGGGGTAGGTTCCAAGTTTACCGTCCGTCTTCCTGCTGTGCAGATGAACAAGTTGGCGGATGATTTCAACGAATGTTAACGGTTCACAATAACAATGAAGGAGATGCATCATGGTACTGTCAAACGCAAAATTGGGGACGAAATTATATGGTGGGTTTGGGGTGGTTCTGGGCCTGATGGTCATTATCGTCGGGATCGGCATCACCAGACTGAGCGCTGTCAACGAAGCCGTCGACAAGATCGTGAAGGATTCCAACGTCAAGTTGTTGCTGGCCAATGACATGATAGACGAAATGAATATCATTGCCATAGCGGTCCGAAACATCTTGCTGACAAGGGATGACAATGTGAAGAATGGGGAGAAACAGCGGGTCGGGGATGCCCGGATTAAGTTCCAGGAAGATAATGAAGAACTATCGAAAATGGTCAAGAGTGACCGTGGAAAAGAATTGCTCGCAAACGTTCAGATGAAACAGAATGCGGTGAAACCCATCACTGAAAAGGCCATGGTTCTGGCTATGGATAACAATACCGAGGAGGCGACCCTGGTCCTGATGAATGAACTGAGGATTCCACAGCAAAAACTTTTGGAGGGTATTGCCGCGCTAATACACCACCAGGAAGAATCGACCCGAAAGACAGCCGAAGAGGCCGCAGCCAACTATGCAAGCGCAAGAATTTTGCTCATCGGCATCAGTGCGCTGGCGATCCTTGTGGGTCTTGCTATCTCCTTCTTTCTGACCCGGGGCGTGACACGATCTCTCAATAAAGTGATCAATGGTCTTAGTGAGGGCGCCGAGCAGGTCATTGCCGCATCAGGCCAGATTTCCAGCGCCACTCAGTCCCTGGCCGAGGGGAGCACCGAGCAAGCCGCTTCTATTGAGGAGACATCTTCTTCCCTTGAAGAGATATCCAGCATGACCAAGCAGAATGCCCAGAATGCCGGCCAGGCAGACACCCTCATGAAGGAAGCCGGCCAGATTGTTGGCCAGGCCAACGACTCCATGAAGGAATTGACCCAGTCCATGAATGAGATATCCCGGGCGAGCGAAGACACATCCAAGATCGTCAAGAGCATCGATGAGATCGCTTTCCAGACCAATCTTCTGGCCCTGAATGCCGCGGTGGAGGCAGCCCGTGCCGGTGAGGCAGGAGCCGGATTCGCCGTGGTTGCCGATGAGGTCAGGAATCTGGCCATGAGGGCCGCGGATGCCGCCAAGAATACGTCCAATCTGATTGAAATGACTGTGAAGAAGGTGAAGGATGGGTCCGGTCTGGTTTTAAAAACCAATGAAGCATTTGTAAAAATGGCAAGTACCGCTTCCAATGTCGCCCAACTTGTGGCGGAAATCGCAGCGGCCTCCAAAGAGCAGTCTCAGGGGATTGAGCAGGTGAACAATGCCGTAACTGAAATGGAAAAGGTGGTTCAGCAGAATGCGGCCAATGCAGAGGAAAACGCAGCCGCATCCGAGGAGATGAATGCCCAGGCGATTCAGATGCAGGTTTTTGTTGAGGATCTGTTTGCTATCGTTGGAAACAACGGGAATGGAAGCAACGGTAATGGCAAGAAAAGATACGAAGAAGACCGGGAAGCCTGGAGAAAGGCCCCTTCAGCCGTCGTCAGGCCCTTTGCTTCTGCCCCTTACCGAGCAAACACTTTAAACGTGGCGAGTAAGAGAAATGGAAACGGAAAGCAGCTTATGAGCCCAAAGTTGGTGGAGAAGAGATCTGATCGCTTGTTCCCCTTGCAAGATATGGATCTCACAACTTTCTGATATCGGGCATCCATGGAAAAAGAGGGGCACTTTGCTGCCCCTCTTTAATGGTACGTTTTTCTGTCTGCCTGTGTCAAGACGAAAAAAGGATGGATTTAAGAGCAATACCCGTGAATGAATGAAATTCATTGCATTCCAGAACGAAATTTTAGGTATTGTGAAAGACAAAATATCAAATTTCAAACAAAAATGAAGAAAAAACGAACCAGAATGAGTGATTTTTGCCCAGAATGTATAAATTCTACTACATGAAACTGGATGAATAACATTCATTCACGGGTATTGGATTTAAGAGCGGTCACGATGGAAACTCGCCTGGTTTCAATTGTTCGGTCGCTGAACGGACAATCTCAGCTTTTTCAAAAAGTCAAAGAAATTTTCGTAGTTGCTGAGTCATACCTATTGTTGAATCAAATGAATTAGAAATTCCTTGTTGCCGCTGGGGCCAAGAATAGGGGAGGGGACAACCGCAAGACAAGTCCATCCGCTGTCTTTGAAAAACTGGTCTAATTCATTGAGAACGCTTTCGTGTTGCAATGGATCGCGAACCACACCGCCCTTTCCGACTTTGCCTTTTCCGATCTCAAACTGGGGTTTGATCAAGGCAATGATCCAGGCCGGTTTCTTGGTGAATTTCATCACAGCCGGGACAACAATTTTCAGGGAAATAAAGGATACATCGATGGTCACCAGATCAACAGGTTCCGGCAGCATGTTCAGAGGTATGTTCCGGATGTTCATCCTTTCGATTGCGGTCACGCGAACATCCTGCCTGAGCTGCCATGCGAGCTGGCCGTAACCGACATCCACCGCATAAACATGTACTGCGCCGTGTTGAAGGAGGCAATCCGTAAAACCGCCCGTGGAAGCTCCGACATCCAGACAAACCAGACCTTGCACGGATACGGCAAACGACTCCAAAGCTTTTTCCAGCTTAAGCCCCCCTCTGCTAACATAGGGAATGGTTTCACTTTTTAGTGTAATTTCAGAGGCTTCTGAAATTAGATGCCCGGATTTTTCAACTAACTTGCAGTTTACAAGGACATTTCCGGCCATAATCATAGCTTGGGCCCGCTGCCTACTGGCGACAAGCCCTTTTTCAACCATCAACCGATCCAGTCGTATTTTGGGTTCAGCCACAAGCTACACCGTCAACAACTGTCTGGATGCCTGAGCAATCGCCTGCGCGTCAATGCCATATTTGGAGCGAAGCAGGGACTGGGGGCCGTGTTCCACGAAAGTATCGGCAATTCCCAGACGAGTTAGTCTGTAACCTGTTATGGCATTGTCGCTCAAGCATTCCAGAACCGCGCTGCCGAACCCGCCCTGCAGAACATTTTCTTCCACGGTTACAATGGGCGGTATCTTTTGGGCAAGGGAACAGATAATGTCAATATCCATTGGTTTGACAAACCGGGCGTTGACTATGGTTGCCGATATGCCTTCTTTTAGAAGAATTTCTTGCGCCATAAGGGCTTCACCTACCGTTCTGCCTATGGCCAAAATCAGCACATCGTTGCCATGTTTGAGTATTTCCGCCTTTCCAATAGGAAGCAGAGGCCAATCAGAGTCGATATTCACACCCCATCCTGCGCCCCGTGGATAGCGCATGGCGACAGGTCCTGAATGCGCGATAGCTGTGGCCAGCATGGCGCAAAGTTCATTTTCATCTTTCGGGGCCATGACTACCATGTTGGGGAGACTTCTAAGAAATGAGAAATCAAACAGGCCGTGATGGGTAGATCCGTCTTCTCCAACAATACCTCCGCGGTCAATGGCAAACACCACCGGCAGCGCTTCCAGGCAGACATCATGAAGAATCTGGTCATAAGCCCGCTGGAGAAATGTTGAATAAATGGCGACAACGGGCTTGAATCCTTCGGTTGCCAGGCCAGCAGCAAAAGTGACCCCATGCTGTTCGGCAATACCCACATCGAAAAACCGCTCCGGATATATTTCAGAAAATTTGATCAGCCCAGTTCCTTCGGGCATGGCGGCAGTAACCGCCACAATTTTTTTATTGGTTTCGGCCAACTGTATCATGGCCTTTCCAAAGACTTCGGTATAGGTCGGAGCAGCAGGTTTGCGTCCGTTGCTGATTCCGGTTTGAATTTCAAAACATCCGACACCATGAAAATGAATGGGGTTTTTTTCAGCGGGCAGGTATCCCTTGCCTTTTACGGTTGAGACATGCAGGAGTACCGGATCATTCAGCATTTTTATGTTGTTCAGGATATCAATCAAGTGATCCAGTTTGTGGCCGTTGATGGGGCCAAAATATTCAAAGCTGAAGGCTTCAAACAGCATACCTGGCGTGATAAATGTCTTAAAAGAATCTTCGGATCGCTTGGCAAGCTGATAAACATCATCGCCGATCATGGGCAGCGATTTTAGGAAATCACCAAATTCCCTACGCAGATCCTGAAGCATCTTGGCGGAAAATTTCCGGCTGAGAAATGAGGAAAGCGCACCTACATTCTGGTTGATGGACATTTCATTGTCATTGAGGATGACAATGATGTCTTTATGAATATCGCCTGCCTGATTGAGTCCTTCATAAGCCATACCGGCCGTCAGAGATCCATCTCCGATCACCGCTATCACCTTGGCTGGATCATTTTTTAACCGTTTGGCACAGGATATTCCCAGACCTGCAGAAATGGAGGTACTGCTGTGGCCGGCTGAAAAGGCATCGTAAGGGCTCTCGCTCCTTCGGGTAAAGCCTGATATACCGTTGTGCTGGCGCAGCGTATGGAACTGATCTTTTCTGCCGGTCAAAAGTTTATGAGTGTATGCCTGGTGACCCACATCCCAAACAATTTTATCTTTAGGGGCTTCAAAGACATAATGCAAGGCAATGGTCAACTCCACAGCACCCAGGCTGGAGGCAAGATGACCTCCATTTTTGGAAACTACCTGGACAATTATTTTCCGAAGTTCCGCAGCCAGAGCCGGCAGATCAGATCGGGGTATTTTTTTTAATTCAAGCGGTGATATGATAGTGTCGAGCAGTCCCACAGTTAATTATTTCCTTTAATAAACGCTCATGGCATGGTCTATAGCCGATACAAGAGCGTTACTGGTACTGAGAATGAAAATCGTTTTCACGCAAATGCGCTATGAACATTCTTTTCGTGTCTTTCAGCCGACACAAGAGCGTGTGTTTCGTGGTTTAAAAGTATTTTCACGGTAAGCTCAGGTAAAGAAACCCTGTCCCCTCGTCCCTTTTTTCATTTTTTTCTGTTGATGATGTATGTGGCAATGGCACGAAGGGGATCTGCCTTATGGTCAAACCGCGCCAACGAGTCAATGGCGCGAGAAATCAGGCAAGAAGCCGCTTCTTTGGATTCAGACAGTCCCAGCAGGGAAGGGTAGGTGCTTTTGCATCTATACTGATCAGTGCCAGCCCCTTTTCCCATGATTAAAGGATCTCCTTCAACATTTAAAATATCATCTGCAATCTGAAAGGCAAGTCCAATATTTTTCGAATAAACTTTCAAAGAGGCGATCTGATCGAATGATCCTTGTCTCAGCAAAGCCCCGGAACAAACCGAAGCCTCAATCAATGCGCCGGTTTTTAACAAATGGAGTTCTTCCAGTTCTGATAACGAAAGACTTCTCTGCTGTTCAGCCAGCATGTCCCGCATCTGCCCCTCGACCATGCCTTTGTAACCTGCTGCAACGGAAATTACTGAAATGATGTTCAGCAAGTGTTCGGATGGAACCTTCATTCGAATTTCCTTCGAAGAAAGCGTTTCGAAGGCAAGGGTCAACAGAGCATCTCCGGCAAGAATGGCTGTAGCGTCATCATAGGCAATGTGACAGGTGGGTCGGCCTCTTCTGAGACAATCGTCATCCATTGCCGGCAGATCGTCATGAATCAGGGAATAAGTATGGACCATCTCCAGAGCACAGGCAACCGGCAATGCCAGCTCCGCATCGCCGCCAACTGTTTCACAGGCGGCCAGGCAGAGGATCGGTCTCAGGCGTTTTCCTCCGGACATCAGCGCATACCGCATTGCCTCGACGATTCGGGTCTTGGGCTGAGGAGCTGTTCCCAGAATCCGGTGAAGCGCCGCATCAATCTGCTGACGTTTATTAAGAAAATATGACTTTAAATCAAGCATGTTATTATATATTTATTAATGTAAACTATTAACTAATAACCCAAGCGTTCAGACCGAAGACTGAATACAAGTAAATATGACTTTAAATCAAAAAATCAAATAAGTTAAGATATACTTGTTAATGTAATACATTAACTAAATAACCCACATGTTCAGACCTAATGTAACTTTAAATCTGAAAATCAAGCATGTTATGATATATTAATTAATGTAATACATTAACATGCCTCACTTTAAGTCTTCGGCCTGATTTTCTTCGAAAGGGATTTCCTGAACAGAGCCGTCTGGATCCTGAAGCAGGACGGCAATCCGCTGCTCGGTTTCGTCAAGCTTTTTGGTGCAAAATCTTGACAACTGAATCCCTTCTTCAAATTTTTTCATGGCCAGCTCCAGCGAAAGCTCGCCAGTTTCCAGCTCCTGTGCGATTTGCTCAAGTTGTTTCATGGCGCTTTCATAAGTCTGTTTTGCCATCGGATAATATCCTTTTCACTGTACAAAGCAAGGCCCCCTTGGCCAGAATAATTTCCAGATCCTGCCCAACACGGACATCATTCGAATCGCGAATGACAACCGCATTGGGCACAGAGCGGGCAATGCCATACCCCCTGGACAAAATCGCCAGAGGACTGAGGGCCTGAAGTCTTGCAGCCAATTCACGAAATTCGGCTGTATTTTTTGTTAAAATATACTTGATATAATTCAGATTATCACGTCTATATTGTTGAAGTATTATATATGATTTTTGTATTTGAATTCTCGGACTTGTGGACAGCAATGTGTTGGTTCGCCATGCCAGTTTTTCCCTGTTCTGCTGAAGCAGGATCGTCACGGCGCGGGTAATCCTTCCGGATATTTCATCCAGACGCATTCGTGAATCCTGAATCCGCCGCCGGGGATGGATCAGGCGCCGTGTGCTTTCTGAAAGCCTGGTTTGGAGTTGTTCGATATACCGATATGTCCGGGATGTGATTTTCTGGGTCAGCTCCGAACACCGTCGAACAAGTTTGTCC
>Ga0194044_10000451_pt1 | contig 20152 bp, 14 predicted proteins | sample JunL4417m_MetaG_FD_155460 | JGI IMG/M metagenome (GOLD analysis project Ga0194044, IMG submission 155460) | Anoxic zone freshwater microbial communities from boreal shield lake in IISD Experimental Lakes Area, Ontario, Canada - Jun2016-L442-17m | ecosystem: Environmental > Aquatic > Freshwater...
GAGCGGGTTGTTGGGCACGTAGGGGGCGGAGGCTGGTTTTGGGGCTCGGGTCATTGCGGGGAATCCTTGGTGGAGGTGGTGGTGGTTGCGGCGGCGTCGGTGGCTCGGCTATACTTGCCTGTCCTGCTGAGCGTGCTTGCCTGCCTTTGGTGCCGTGCCTAGGCCGACGTTTCATCGTACCTCCGGCTCTTTCTTTTAGAAAAGGATTAAAGAAAGGATTAGCACGGCCGATCGTTTCCGAGCAAGTCATTGATTTAGTTTGGTAAATTGGGTGTTTTTGAGGTGGGTGCCGTAGCCCGTATACCGACTCACCGTAGCCCGTATACCGACTCACCGTAGCCCGTATACCGAGGGCAAAACAAGAAACCGTAGCCCGTATACCGACTCATTCATTGCTTTTCGGAGGCTGTTTTTATTTTTTTGTTAGGTGGCGGGCTTGGCTGTCGGTTATGGACGCCCCACGATCGACGGTTACGAGGTCCGATTTTGGGTCAATCTGCCAGGAGGCAATAGCGCCGCAGTCCTTAAGTTCGTCCAGTGCCCATCTCAGCTTTTGTCTAAAACTTCGTAGGGTCTTATCCTCGCTTCCGCACAGCTCGCGCAAGGTTTCAACCTTGATCGGAAAAGGTTTAGCATGACCGAATCTTCACGCGAAACCTCCCCCTTAAGGGGGAGGTCAAGGCGTGCCCTAATTTCTGTTGCCGGACCTTGCCGAGTTTGACAAGGTCCAATTCAGCAGCCGTAACCCAGTCATTCATGGCTGGGAGCTGCGGTCTCGGAGGCGCTGAAATGCGCCGATGCGTGGATTGAAACAGATGGCCATCGTCGCAATTATCCAAGCCCGGATGGGCTCGACCAGATTGCCCGGTAAGGTTCTGGCCGAGCTTGGCGGTCGGCCGGTACTGGAATGGGTAGTAAGGGCTGCGCAGGCAATCCCCGGAGTGGATCGGGTGGTGATCGCCACCTCCGCGACTACGGGCGACGATTTAATAGCGAATTTTGGCGCTGCAAACGGGGTCACCGTCCATCGCGGTTCAGAATGTGATGTATTGTCGCGGTTTGCCCAAGCGGCCGAAGCCGAGGCGGCGGATATCATCATTCGCCTGACCGCCGATTGTCCTTTGTTGGACCCCCATGTTTGCGGCCAAGTACTGGCGCTGTTGACCAGGACCGGGGCCGCTTATGCCAGCAATTGCGATCCCCCGAGCTGGCCGGACGGGCTGGATTGCGAGGCTTTCACCATCGAGGCTCTCCGCATTGCTGCAGCAATGGCGACACGGTGTTCGGATCGGGAGCACGTCACACCGTTCATACGCAACAATCGGCACCGTTTCCTTGTCCGCTCATTGATCTGCCCATTGCCCGACCTACAACAGCAGCGCTGGACGCTGGACACCGAGGAGGACCTGGCCTTCCTGCGCACGACAGTGGGGCTGTTGCCGACAAATCGCCCCCCCTCGCATTTGGAGGTTCTGGCGGCGTTGGATACACTATCCAAGGCGATATCTGATGAAAATCACTCGTTTCCCGCCCTTCCTGCCCGGCAAAGCCGCAACCAAGGCTCCGGCTCGGCCCAGATTACTGAGCCGATGCCGCTGTCACGTGAGTTTACCACCTCCCAGGCACTGTTGCAGCGTGCCTTGGCGGTGATTCCGCTTGGTTCTCAAACATTCAGCAAGAGTCACATCCAATATCCCGCAGGGGCGGCACCGCTATTTCTCAGCCATGGCGATGGCGGGCGAGTCTGGGACGTGGACGGCAATGAATATGTCGATCTGGTCAACGGCTTGCTGCCGGTAGTGCTCGGATACCGTGACCCGGATGTAGACCAGGCGGTCCGCGAGCAATTGACCTGCGGTATCTCGTTTAGCTTGGCGACTAGGCTGGAGGCCGACCTTGCCGAACGTCTGGTCGAGATAATCCCCTGCGCCGAGCAGGTTCGATATGGCAAGAACGGTGCCGACGCCACCTCGGCGGCCATCCGGCTGGCCCGAGCCTTTACCGGCCGTGACCGAATTGCAGTGTGCGGCTATCATGGTTGGCATGATTGGTACATTGGCACCACCAGCCGCAATAAAGGCGTGCCTGATGCTGTGCGAGAGCTGAGCCATGTCATTCCCTATAACGATCTTGACGCTATTAGGTGCCTTCTGCGCGAGCGCCCAGGCGAGGTTGCGGCGCTGATCATGGAGCCGATGAATCTCGTCGTTCCAGCGCCCGGCTACCTCAACGAGTTAAAAGATTTGCTGCACCGCCATGGCGCCTTGCTTATTTTTGATGAGATCATCACCGGCTTTCGCTATGCTCTGGGTGGGGCGCAGGCGCTCTTTGGCGTAACCCCCGACCTTGCCACCTTCGGCAAGGCGATGGCTAACGGCATGCCGCTGTCGGCAGTTGTCGGCCGCGCCGAGGTAATGGCAGAAACAATTGAGATATTTTTTTCCGCGACCTTTGGCGGCGAGACCCTATCGTTAGCGGCGGCGATTGCGGTTATTGACAAGATGCGCCGCGAACCGGTGATCGAGCGACTTTGGCAAAGCGGGGGGCGGTTGGTCGAGGCAGCACGAGGGGCAATCGCCAGCCATAATCTGGAAAATGTGTTGGAAATGAGTGGCCAGCCCCCCTGGATGCTGCTTTCAGTCAATGATCATAAGGCTGCGGGTAAGGGCGCGATCAAGACGTTTTTCATCAAGGAAATGATCCGGCAAGGTGTGCTTACCATCGGCTCACACAACGTCTCATACGCTCATTCCGAGGCTGATCTTGCCAAAGCGGTAGCGGCTTGGCATGCAACAGCCGGTGCTTTGGCCGAAGCATTGGCGAGCGGAGATTTCGCCCATGCGCTGGGATTGGCGCCAATCGTGCCGTTGTTCCAAGTGCGCTGAAGGGAAATGGATCAAATGCCTACAGACGCACCAACTCAAGGCGGTGAAAGTTTTGCTGATAGTGCAATGAAATTGTTATCTAATCTGCAACTAGAAGAATATATTGAAACAACATCAAATTACTTCCGCGCGACATCTCCAGACTCTTACTCAATGAAATTATTGGTGAGTTTTGCACATTTTTTTGTTGGTCGCGGTCAATTATCCGAAGCAGCATACTATTATAGACTGGCGATTTTACTTGATACTAATAATCTTTGGCTTCGTTTTTCTTTGGTCGATACTTTGACCTCTCAACTGGATTTTATTGGTGCCATTGAGGTATTGGACGACATTTTAAGCCTAGCTCGGGGCGAAGATCGGGCAACGGCGTTGTATCTCAAGGGGTTTTGCCTACACAACCTAGGAAGGCTCGACCAAGCCCTGGTTGAGTATGATGCGGCCCTGAAATCAGCGCCACGCCATCGCTTGGCACGCTATCGCCGCTCTCGTTTGTTGGATACCATGCAAGGTCGGCACCATCGCGGCCTAACTCTGGTCGAACAGGCGACCGAGCCTATGCTCTATGCCCGGTATTTTGCCGCAGCCAATCTACGCGATAAAATATACGACCCATCATTTGGAGAAATTTCCAAGCAACACGTTAAACTTGGCCTAGATAAAGTTACTGATACATCATTTATTGTAATATTTCATGAAGAAGTATTGGCTCATGTCGAATGTTGTGTACATGATAACAGTTTGACCCGTTTTAACCGGCCTATTAATATTTACATATTATCCGAGATAGGCCAGGAGCGACGTTTGGAGATTGTTGATTATGTATTTGAAGTCATGATTGCAATCCTTATCGCCAATGGCGGGCATAGTATTCTTGTCGGTGACGATGACGAAAAGGTGATTTCCCAATGGATACAACAGTCCTATCGCGGCGGGCGCGTAGTGGCAACCGACATTACTCATATCACTGTTGATCTTGAAAAAACTGAAGCAGAAATATGGTTATCGATGAGAAAGTCGTACCGACCGCTAATTAATTCGAGCAGAAAATTTCTGTCATTGGCTATCATGACCAATGATAACTTTGACCGTAGATTAATTTCTAGCTTTCGTCAAATACATTTGGCATATAGCGGCCCAGGTTTCGATACTTTCTTTTTTGCCGAGCCGATGCTGGTCCAACATGTAGAATCCGGACTCGCCGAAATTTGCATCGGCCGCATGGCTGAGTATGGCGAGATCACCGCAAGTATTTTTGTCGACCAGAACAGGACCACGACCTATTGGGCTGGACGTTATTTGCGAACCGAGCGGGGTTGTTTTAGTCACTATCCCCTTTACGAAGCGATCATGCGCAGCCGCGCCCGTGGGATGCAAACTTTCTATCTTGGTTACCTTGGGGGATGGGAGAAACAAAATGAGCGGATGACAACTATCGCTTTCTTCAAACGTGGCTTCGCTAACGCCATTTATTCCAAGCCGGTGTGGTTACTCACCCGGAACCGTTAATTGAATCTTAGACTTCTACCCACCAATCAGGGAGCTCAATTCGTAATTGAAATTGGTTGTTCTGGATAAATCTAACGACAGCATTAACTACACCGTCATGCTCGCGTTGAAACCCATTGTAGAAATCATGTCCACCTAATACACCTCCATTTTTTATGATTGGCAAATAATTGTGTATGTCATCACTAACAAAGTTTTCTTGGTGATTTCCATCAATATATACGAAATCCAATTGATGTACTATATCTTTTACTGCGTCTGATGAATTTTTTCTTATCCACGTAATTTTATGGCTATAGTCATGCAATATCTTTCTAGCATTTATTTCAGATACGGTTAGTGTTGCTTGATCAATCCCATAATGTTTTATACCCTCGTTGTAATTATCATACATATCATATGGATCAATTAAATATAATTTTTCAATATCAATATTCTGCAATAGCGAAAGGGCATGCTCACCACCGCACACTCCTATTTCAGCACCAACTAAATTACGACCATTACAAATACTTGAAAGCCTTTCAAATGGCCGTGGAAAAATTCTATGTTTTAAATCACTTAAAGCGTCTATTATTTCAGGCTGAGAAACTGAATTGTTGAAAAACTTTAAATTATTTGATGATGATATGATTGGTGGCATAGAAACCTTGTTATTCATTATGCTTCTCCAATGCAATGTTCGCGTTTTTGCTAAATTTTTTGATTAGTGGTATTACAAGAGCACAGACAGGGGAGATAGGGCGGATGGACAAAATGTCAGAATGGTTGAACCACAGGATAGCATTGTTGCCATGGATGCCAGGATGGCATACGCTAAAGTTTTGCATCTTGATCGCCGCAATGTCAACGTCTAACTTTGATCCAGGGCGCCCATATCAATTTTAGCGTGTACTGCTAAGTCAGTTGCACGAATCTATTGGGGAATAAATGACACCAGACAGTTTGGCGACGGATGATGTGGAACACCTTTATTGGTCTATACGTCGGATCCGGCGTGTTGAAGAGGAGATCGCACGACTTTATCCCACTGATGTGATCAGAAGTCCCGTTCACTTATCGATCGGTCAGGAAGCGATTTCGGTCGGTGTCATCGACGCTCTGGCTGATGATGACGTGATCGCGTGCAGTTACCGCAGCCACGCCGCCTATCTCGCTAAGGGCGGCAGTCTCAAGGCCATGATGGCCGAGATGTACGGCAAGGACACCGGCTGTTGTCGCGGCAAGGGCGGCTCAATGCACTTAATTTCCACCGATGCCGGTGTGCTCGGTTCCTCTGCAGTGGTGGGCACCCACATCCCGATGGCGGCGGGCTACGCGCTGGCCTTCAAGCTCCAGGACAAGGAGAGGGTGGGCGGTGTCCGGGTGGCAGCGGTTTTCTTTGGTGACGGGGCGACAGAGGAGGGCGTGTTCAGCGAGACCATAAATTTCGCAGCGCTTCATGTCCTGCCGGTACTGTTCGTATGCGAGAACAATGGTTACGCAATTCACACGCCGCTTGCTAAGCGCTGGGCGACAGGTGAACTGGTCGAGCGAGTGAAGACCTATGGCATTCCTGCCCATCATGTGGCTGATGGCGATATATTCCGTATCCGCGCACTGACCGCCGAGGCGGTGGCCTCAATGCGGCGTGGTGGCGGGCCATTCTTCATTGAGTGCCTTACCTATCGCTGGCGCGAGCATGTCGGTCCGGCCGAGGATTTCGCTGCCGGTTATCGTGGTCGAGAGGAGATGCTGCCGTGGGTTCTGTCGGATCAGGTTCCACGACTGGGCGCCATGCTTGATGCCGGAACTCGCGAACGTATCGACCGCGAGATCGAACGGGAAATCACCGAGGCGGTGCATTTCGCTGAGGAAAGTCCATTCCCCGAAATCAAGGAGCTGTTAACCCATGTCCACGCTATCTAATAGCGCTCGCCTGCTAAGTTACGTGGACGCTCTGCGTGAGGGCGCTGCTCAGGAGATGGATCGCGACCAGAGCGTGTTCGTGTTCGGTCTCGACGTCGATGATCACAAAGCGATTCAGGGTTCGACGCGGGGTCTTTTAGACCGCTTCGGTCCCGAGCGGGTGTTCAGCACCCCGCTCAGCGAGGACGCCATGACCGGGGTTGCCATCGGTGCCGCCATGGCCGGAATGCGGCCTATCCATGTTCACATCAGGATGGACTTCCTGATGTTGTGCATGAACCAACTGGTTAATATCGCGGCCAAGGTACATTCCATGTATGGCGGGAACGTGCGGGTGCCGCTGGTCGTGCGCAGCATGATCGGCAAGTCATGGGGACAGGGCGCACAGCACTCCCAGGCGCTCTATTCCATGTTCATGCATGTGCCAGGGCTCAAGGTGGTAGCACCAAGTAACGCCTTTGACGCCAAGGGCTGCCTGATAGCAGCCATTAGAGACGACAATCCTGTCATTTTCGTCGAGCACCGTCTGCTTTATCCGCTGGAGGCACTCGTGCCTAAAGAACTATTCGTCGTCGGACCAGGCAAAGCGAGAGTGTGCGCGCACGGCGACGATATCACGGTGGTGGCCATTTCCAACATGGTGACAGAGTGCCTGCACGCCCGCGAGTTGCTATCCGAGACTGGTATAATGACCGAGGTGATAGATCCGGTTTGGCTGGTGCCGCTCGACATAGAGACTATCTTGCAATCAGCTAGACGGACCGGAAGGCTGCTGGTGGTAGATAACGCTTGGACCAGCTGCGGTGCCAGCGCTGAGATCGTGGCCCAAGTTGCCGAGCAGGCAGGACCCGGGGCCGGTATCGAAGTCAGGCGGATAGGCTTCGCTGCGACCACCTGTCCGCCTTCACCAGCGCTAGAGGCGGCATTCTACCCCAATCCGTTGACTATCGCCACGACCATACATCAGATGGTGCGGCCTAGTGCGGCGCCTTGGTATTTCGAACCCGAACGCGTCCGTCTTGCCTGTATTACTAGTTTTCGCGGACCGTTCTGACGAAATCGATGATTACACGACATGCCGATGCGTGGATTGAAACATGTTTTACGAGTTGGCCACAAGTTCCTGGGACCAGGATGAGATTGACGCCATACATCGTGTGATCGCCAGCGATCGATACACGATGGGGCCCCATGTGGCGGAGCTTGAAAGGCGCTTCGCTGCTTATTTTGGCATGGCCCACGGGGTGATGGTAAATTCCGGCTCCTCGGCCAATCTCGCGGCTGTGGCGGCACTTTTTTACAAAAAGGTGCGACCGCTCATTCGTGGCGATGAAGTGATAGTGCCTGCCATTTCGTGGAGCACCACATACCACCCGCTCCAGCAGTACGGGTTAAGTCTGCGTTTCGTTGATGTCGAACTCGATAGCCTCAATTTGGACGTGAGCAAGCTGGAAGCGGCGCTTACCCCTCGGACTCGGATGGTTCTTGCGGTCAGTATTCTCGGTAATCCAGCAGCGCTCCATGCTATCCGTGCCTTCGCCGACCTTCATGACCTGTATTTTATGGAGGACAATTGCGAGTCGATGGACGCCGAGTTACCGGACGGGCGCAAGACAGGGACGCTCGGTGATCTAAATACTTTTAGTTTTTTCTTCTCGCATCATATTTCAACTATGGAAGGCGGGATGTTACTTACTGATGATCTGGAGTTGTGCCATTTGGTGAGAGTAATTCGCGCACATGGCTGGACCCGCGACCTACCACCGGACAGCCCGTTATATGAAGCGAGCAATAATGATTTCTTTGAGGCTTACCGCTTTATCCTACCTGGCTACAATCTGCGCCCTTTGGAAATGTCGGGGGCGGTTGGGCTAGAGCAATTAAGGAAATTGCCCGACCTCACTGCGAAACGGCGCCGGAACCTCAAGCTATTCCAGGAAATGTTCACGGATGATAAACGTTTTATCATCCAGCGCGAGCACGGCAGGAGCTCTAGCTTCTGCTTTCCGATTATCCTCAATCCAGAGCGGCACCCAGACCGCAAGCGAGTACTTGCAGCCCTCAAGGATGCCGACATCGGCTATCGCATTATCACTGGCGGTAATTTCTTGCGGCACGATGTGATCCGGCATTACGATTACAGCTGTTTCGGTGCCATGACAAACGCTGATTGCGTGCATGATTTCGGTTTTTTCGTCGGCAACCACCCCTTCGATCTGACGCCACAAATTGAAACCTTGCGCCGTGTCCTCGACCGCGCTTGCGACTAGGAGAAATCACACGGCCAACATTCTGGTTACCGGAGGTGCTGGCTATCTCGGCTCCGTCCTGGTTCCGGCCCTGCTGGTTGATGGTCACCGGGTGACGGTGATCGATAGCTTCATGTGGAAGCAGAACAGCCTCGCCGCCTGTTGTGCGGACCAAAATTTTACAGCGGTCCGGGGCGACGTCCGCGACCCGTCGGAGATGAGGCACTTGCTTACGAGTGCCGACATCATCATTCCGCTGGCGGCACTGGTGGGGGCTCCACTATGTGACCGCGATCCGATCGCCGCCACCAGCACCAACAAGGATGCTATCGTTAGCATGCTCAAGATGCTGAGCCCGACCCAGATGGTATTAATGCCGGTGACTAACAGCGGCTATGGTGTCGGCGAGGCCGGCAAGTACTGTACTGAGGAATCTCCGCTTCGACCACTCTCACGCTATGGCATGGACAAGGTCGCGGCTGAGAAAATGGCGCTGGATCGCGAAAACACCATCAGTTTCCGCCTCGCAACCGTGTTCGGCATGGCACCACGCATGCGCATTGACCTGTTGGTCAACGACTTCGTTTACCGCGCAGTTAGCGACCGCTTTATCGTGCTGTTCGAAGGACACTTCAAGCGTAACTTCATCCATATACGTGATGTGGCCCGTGTATTTCAGCATGGTATCAAAAATTTCTCGTCAATGCGGAGCAAGCCCTACAATGTAGGTCTTTCCGACGCCAATCTCTCCAAGATAGGCCTGTGCCAGCGAATTAAGCTTCAGGTGCCGAGCTTCGTTATCATGGAGGCGTCGGTCGGCGAAGATCCCGACAAGCGCGATTACGTCGTATCTAACGCCCGCATCGAGGCCACCGGCTTCTCGCCCGTTTATTCCCTGGACGCCGGAATCTCTGAGCTAGTCAAGGGCTATACCATGATCCGCAATACCATTTACGGCAACGTGTGAGATGGCTGCGCCTAGACTTGATCTGCTTTTGGTAAATCCAGGTGGGCGTGAACGTATCTATCAAGAACTGGGCGGGGAACTGACCGCTATCGAGCCGCCGCTATGGTGCCGGCTGATCGGAGGTTATGTCCGCGATCGCGGCTATTCCATCGCCATTATTGATTCTGAGGCAGTAAATTGGGGTCCGGAGCGAGTGGCGGAGGAAGTTGTGACCCTGGCGCCGCGCCTTGTCGCCATGGTGGTATTTGGTCATCAGCCCTCGGCTTCGACCCAACAGATGGTAGCTGCCGGTGAGACTTGCGGTGCCATCAAAGCCACCACCCCGGAAACTACGATTATCATCATCGGCGGCCATGTTTCTGCGCTGCCCGTGCGAACTTTGGCTGAGGAGGCAGTTGACTTCGCCTGCAAGGGTGAGGGGCCGGTAACGGTGGTCCAACTACTCGATGCGCTCAAGGATGGCGCGACCCGGGACGCACTATGCACGGTTCAGGGATTGGTCTGGTACGATAACGGCGTCATCACTATTAATCCGCCGGCACCACTGATCGATGACCTCAGAGGCGAGTTGTCTGGCGACGTATGGGACCTTTTGCCGATGGGGCGGTATCGGGCACATAATTGGCAATGTCTCGGTGACCCCGTTTCGCGCCAGCCTTACGCTTCGATTTACACCTCGCTTGGCTGCCCATACAAATGCGTGTTTTGCTGCATCAACGCGCCGTTCAGTGTGAACCGTTATCGCATGCGGCCACCGGGCAAGGTGCTGGATGAAATAGTTCACCTTCACGACGTTTATGGCGTCAAGACATTCAAGATCATTGATGAGATGTTTGTGCTCAACGAGCGTCACGTCGAGGCCATTTGCAACCTGCTGATCGAGCGCGATCTTGATCTAAATATTTGGGCCTATGCCCGGGTCGACACGGTCAAGCCGCACATGCTGGAGCGATTGCGCCGGGCCGGGGTGCGCTGGCTGGCGCTGGGCATTGAATCTGGAAGCGCAATGGTGCGCGACGGGGCTCAAAAGTTTATCAGACAAGATGACATCGTCACCATCGTCAGTGATATCCATAAGGCCGGCATATCCGTAATTGGCAACTATATATTTGGTCTTCCCGACGATGACGAGGCGTCAATGCGTGAGACGCTCGAACTTGCTAAGGAACTAAATTGCGAGTTTGCCAATTTTTATTCGGCAATGGCCTATCCTGGATCGTCACTTCATGGCATGGCGCTAGATAATGGCTGGGCTTTACCGGAGAGTTGGGCTGGTTATTCCCAGCACGGTTATGACTGCCTGCCGTTGCCAACCACCAAGGTGACGGCCACAACCGTGCTTGGCTTTCGCGACCGCGCATTTCATGACTACTTTGCCAATCCTCGTTATCTCGACATGATTGCCATGCGTTTTGGCCATGAAACCCGAACACTCATTGATGAGATGTGCCAAAAGCGCCTGCGCCGTCGTTTACTGGAAGGGGAGGGGGAAAAACGGGATGAAGGTTGACCTTGCTGGAATCGATGTGGTGGTGCTGGCGGGGGGGCTGGGCACGCGGTTGCGGGATGTGCTGGGTTATGATATTCCCAAGGTGTTGGCTCCGATTGGCGGGCGGACTTGTCTCGACCTTATCATTGACTGGCTGGAGGAGCAGGGGGCGCGACGGTTGGTGCTGTGTCTTGGCCATCTCGCCTCGCGTGTGACTGATCATCTTGCTGCCCGTCCACCAGGACCGGCGGTGCTGGTACAGGTGATCGAGCCGGAACCGCTCGGCACGGCAGGAGCGGTGCGGCAAGCACGGCCGGTGCTGAAGAGTGATCCGGTAATGGTCATGAACGGGGATACCTTTATTGACGCCGATCTTGGCGCGTTCACCGCCCGCCACCGATCTAGCGGAGCTGCGGTGTCACTGCTGGCCGTTGAGGCTGATAACACTGACCGTTATGGCCGCCTGGAGTTGAACACGGCCGGTTTTATTGCCAAATTTATCGAAAAGGATGCGGGTCGGAGTGGTGCCGGTCTGGCCAGTGCCGGGATACATTTGTTTTCGGCCGGAATGCTCGATTTTATAACGGCGATGCCCGGCCCCTCGCTTGAGCGCGACGTTCTGCAACGGCTGCCGGCCGGAACGATCCGTGGCGATGTGGTGCGGGGCCCTTTCGTCGACATTGGTACGCCCGAGAGTCTGGCTTGGGCTGCCACCATGATTTCCTCCCGCAGATTTATACCGCCGCGATGATCATCACCCGCACTCCTTACCGTATCTCCCTGTTTGGCGGCGGCACCGACTATCCGCAGTGGTATGTCGGCAATGGCGGCGCGGTGCTTGGTTTCGCTATAGATAAATATTGTTACATCAGCCTGCGTTATCTGCCGCCATTCTTCGAGCACAAACACCGGGTGGTCTATTCACGGATCGAAGATGTGAAGCGGATCGAGGATATCGAGCATCCGGCGGTGCGGGCGGTACTTAGCGAAATGGGGACTGATGCTGGGCTGGAGATACACCATGACGGTGACCTGCCGGCACGCTCGGGGCTGGGATCGTCCTCATCGTTCACCGTTGGCCTTTTGCTAGCGCTTCATGCGCAGCGTGGCCGGATGGTAACCAAGCGCCAGCTCGCAGAGGAGGCCATCCGCATCGAACAGGAAGTCATAGTCGAGAATGTCGGCTCACAGGATCAGATTTGGGCGGCCTATGGCGGTTTCAACCGCATTGACTTCCATCCCGGCGGCTCCTTCTCGGTACGGCCGCTGATCATGCCGCAGCGGCGCGAGCGCGAAGTAATCAGTCACCTTATGCTGTTCTTTTCAGGACAGGTGCGCTTTGCCTCCGATATTGCCAAGCAACTGATCGCCAACCTTGAAAACCGGGCCTCAGAATTGAAAGCGATTAGGGCCATGGTAGACGAAGCCCAAGAAATACTTTCCAATCCCACGCGTCATATCACCGAGTTGGGTCGGCTACTGGGCGAAAGTTGGCGGCTCAAGCGCAGCCTTGCCGACGCCGTCAGTACCGAGGCCATTGATGACATTTATCGGGCCGGTTGCGAAGCCGGCGCCATCGGCGGAAAACTGCTCGGTGCTGGCGGGGGTGGTTTTATACTTTTTTTTGTTGAGCCCCAACACCAACATGTCGTGCGCGAGCGCCTGCACCGCCTGGTCGAGGTTGGAATTGACATTGATATCAACGGCAGCACCGTAGTGGTCTATCGGCCCAAAGGCTTTGCCATCACCTGAGCCCGACCGTTTCGTTGGCACAGGCCACTCACCGGCAGGCCAACGCCATCAGTGCCGACCATACCTGCTTTGGCGAATAATGGCGGGCTGCCCAGTTTTGGGCCGATGCGATCATCGCCTGCCGAAGTTCGTCCTCGCGCTCAAGGAAGCGATAGGCCGTGGCGATGTCGCCATGGCTGGTCCAGGGAATATAGTGACGATATGGGGCAAAGAAGCGATTTAAGCCGCTACCGGCCTGTTCCAATAACAGGCCGCCTACTGCAATAGTTTCCCAACACCGCCCGGTGACCAGCCTTTCGTGCTCGTGATGGACGGCGATATTGAGTACGGCACGGCTGGAAGCAAGCAGCTTGCTGTAGGCGTCATAATCGGGGGCCAGACGCAATCGTTCATTTCCGACAATGGCGGTAAAATCCAGCCCGGCCACCAGCAGGGCGCCGATCAACATCGAGCGGTGGTATTGCGCGAGACTGCCGATGAACAGCAGGCCACGAGACGGCAAAGGTACGGGGTTTGCCATTAGCACCGGTACCGGAAACGCAATCGCCTTGCAGGCGATGTCAGAGTTTTTAGGCAGTAATGCTGACGAAAGTGGATCAAAGAACACAACTCCGTCGGCTGCCGCCGTCCAATGTCGGATGTAATCAAGGATTGAGGAATGAGCATCGCGGAACAGGCAGAGGACGCGGCATCCGATTTCTGCTTTTAGCGCGATCAGGCCAAGTGGATCGAGATGACCAGGCGTCGGCGGCCAACAGCAATCTAGTATCAGTACCTGCGGCCGTACCGTGCGTAGGCGACATGCCAGGGCATCAATCCGCCGGGACCGCTCCGCATCGCTAATACGTAATCTTTCCGATCCGAATAGTGTCAGATCTGAGTCAAATGAGAGATGTCGATCAGCTGCGTTTGCAGCTCTCGTCAAATGAAAGGCTACGTCATTAGGAAATCCCAGCCCGATTATTTGTGGGCCAAGATACATAACCCGATCTGGCAGCGCGCCCGCCATTACCGGCAGCGAATGGATTGGTAAATCTTCCTCAGGTTGGTTCAACGCTGTAATGACGTGGCGTCGAAGCGTGTCAACGGCCTTGGCATCGGGCGGGCCTCCAGCGGTGAAAGGACCGATGACTGGATCGAATACTACATGATTGTGCCGCCAAAGATTGCATAGCAAGGGACCGGCCTCGTCATACCTGCCTAGTTCGAGCATAACCGTAGCCAGTTGTATCAATGATTTGCTATCGGAACCGTGGGCTTTGACCCATGTTAAAATGAAGCTAGCGGCAGCTTCGGTAGCAGCATTGGTGCCTACATCTCGCAGCAGTTTAACCCAACTGACCTGCTCGACACCCCATTCTGCATATTTGACATTAGAACATGACCGCCACACCATCAGGGCTGAAGTCATGGCGATCATGTTCGGGTCGGCGAACATTTCGCTCAATAACAGCGCAACATTCAAATCGCTAGGGTCGGCGGTGCGGCAGCTATTGGCCAACATCTGTGCTGTCGCATTGTTCCCCGTCTCGAATTCCAGTCGGGCAAGGTGGGCGCGTAAATTCACCATGGCAGGAGCGGCATTCAATGCTCGTTCAGCCGCCTCTCTAGCGTTATCAAGCAACCCATCAGACTGGAAAATCTTTGCAAGTTGACTCCACAATAATGCGACTGGCAAATTGCCTGCTTCACATTCGGTAATCATTGCAGTGAGGGTGGAAGGAAGATCCTTCAGTCCTAACGAGGTAAGCCAGGCACGAATAGCGTCAACTCCCAACTTTTCGCCCGAAATCATGCTATGCTTATCCAATCCAATGGTTTCCTTATTTTTATGGGTCAGCTTTTAGACCGCCTCCGGCGTCGCTTCCGATTCCAAGCAATAATAGATGAAGGATTAAAAGGGTTGTTTCCGATCAGATCATATTGAATAGCAGATATTCCAATATCGCCGCGATCAGAAGCTGATGATACTAATTGCAACAGATCAGTATTATAAGCACATAATACGGACCATGCCGCTGAATTTGCAGAAAAGTTAGCATCATCAACGGTATATATGTAATTATCTAAAAATGATTTTCGTGCTGCTTCGTCTTGATATAATGTACACACCTCATCTGACAGATTAGTGTAACGCTGCCAACCGAACGGCTCTAGGTGGACGCATGAAACAATCGGGCTATCGAGTAGTAGCTGGTAAAAATTTGCGCCTAATACTGTTACTTGTTCTATCGAATGACAAGTAAATGCCACCAATCTGCGAAAGCTTGATAAAAAATCAAGTGATGGATTCGTATAATCGAACGGTAATACTCTAATATGTGCATTTTTGTCATTGGCGAACAACAATTCGGTGGCAATCCGCCCGCTGGCACTTGGCTCATATGCTATATAGGTTAATCCAGTCATGGCAGGCAATCTTAATCTTAATCTTGCCAGATTGTTTCCTAAGCCACTGCCAAACTCTACCACCCCATCACAATTGCTATCGATACAATTTTCTATCATATCGAACATTGCACTGTAGTCTTGTGCGTTTACAACTGATGCATACCTGCTATTTTCAGCTACTAAACGATTTGAAGAAGTTTGTCCGGCGAATTTTCTAAAATCGCAGTTAATTACCGTATTAAGCCACTCTATAAACCCTTCGTAGCGATTTTGCAAGTGATGTAAACGATTGAGTACTTCATTAGTCGACAATCCAAAGCTAGTCATCTCATGTAATGCTGATAAATATCTACTCCATTCGATGTCAAATTTTTCAAGTTTACACTTTACTAGGCCAAGAGTATTGGTGGTTTGTAATAACTGGGGCAATACTGATTTCTCTAGTAACGTATCGTAATTATGCGGTGTCATTTATCACCTTCTCAATCGTATCATCACATTATTTAACATATTTTATTCGATCTGAGACATCATTGAGCAAAGCTAATGTTCCATCACGCATGAACTCGTGTATACGCCGGTACTCTGCCAGGAATGCACTGAATATAATAGCTCTGTCCTTGGTGTCAGGGACGCGGTGAACGAAGAACATGCCGATTTTAGGCAGAGACAATATAGTACCAATCGGTATGCTCTCTATTCCATGGTAACTATTATTGATTTGATCATTGAAAGTTGATAAGCGACGCCAAAATGCCACAAAGTCCTTATCATGAGCAATTGCTTGATCGATCACGTCAATAATGTCTTGATAGAATCGGCTTGCGTGTTCTACCAAGTCCACATCAAAAAAAGGTTTTAGGTACTCATGCGGTTCATAATTAACAAGGCAACCGGTAAGTGCGTACTTAATCGCTTTCCGATCAAGTACGGGGCCTTTGATTTCTATGCTGGCGGCAACTTTTGGTAACGCACCATCTATAGAAGCGCCATCGCTGCAATTATAGGCCTTTATCCTATAAGCCTTTATAAAAGCTGATAGCATAAACTTAGAAAAGTGAAATATCCAATGAGTCTGAACGGTACCGCCAAAATTACCGATGCAAGTATCGGGGAATTTGTGATTATTATCTGCATCTTTCATGCTACCAAGGGTATGGTAAATTGAGTCACGTGAATGCTTGTTATCTTCATTCTTAGTTCCACAATCGATACCGAATAGATAGAGATTGGTGAAACCAAGGCAAGTTGCCGACCTTAATGCTGTGTTGGCGACCGTCGGAGATGTGCCCAGGATCATAAGCTGGTCATTGGCTAGCACTCTAGTGGATGAGACGGAGTCACGGAAGAAAAAATAGGTATGGTCAAATAAGGCCGCCATTCTTGTATCAACAGTAATTGAAGCAATTAGGGTGATACCTGATAAGTCAAATTCATTACTGGTGGCGAGTGCAACATCATATACTTCTGGAACGTTTTCTATCTCACAATGGAAATCAGGAATTATACCGTTTTTTAGGCACACTCTCAAACCAGTGCCGCAGGAAAACAATATTACGCGATCACGCCAACGTTTAATATATTGCAATGAGTTGTCGATAGAAGGTCCTGACCCAACAATGAACACCGGCTCGTTGCGTTTAGGACGTAATTTTCCGTCCATCAAATGATATCGATAGTTCATCATGTTAGTTGTCGCATTGGTCATCATAATTAATTCGTCTTCATAGAAACCTCGCGACAGATACATGACTTGAAGGTCGTCAGCCAAGCGCTCGCGAGCCTCCTTGAGCGCCCATAGAGGGTAGTGCAAAAAGACAAAGGCTCCGTCAATGAACGACACCCCCTCATTGATGAACATTCTTTGGATTTCAGTTACAATACGGTCAGGACGTGAAGAAATGGATAGGCTGAAGGTAATGCCCCGTGCTTCACCATCGGTAAGAATATATTCCCAATCAATTGAGGCTAGGGAATGACGCAGAAACTCCGGCGTAGGCTCGACAAGAAAAACATGGCGAACATTTGTTTCAGATATTAGTTTCTTCAGGTGAAAACCAAGCCCTACACCTAGTACTACTAAATATGAGCCATGGTAGCTTGGCTTGACATCCAAACTCTTAATTTCCAAACCAAGATCTTCACATTCTTTGGTAAGAAACAGAGTCAATTGTCGTGACAACCAAGTTCCACCATTACATCCACTAAGGTTAACTAAAAAAAAGCGTAGTGGTTTCTCAAGGTATGATAACACCTGAGATTCGGCGACGGCGCGCCCATCATCCCGGTACAATCTTGTTTGGCCGAGGTCGATATCAATAACGGCATCGCCGTCCATTACCGCAACACTGGTCGGAACTTGCGCCAGTTCTGCGGCGAGACCGGGGACGCTGACAGTAAAGCGTGACAACAAGGCCTGCCGCGATCGCTCAACCATAGGTATACGCGCTGATTGACCATTGGTTGTAATGACAGGAGTTCCGGCCATCATCTCAGCCGTCGTCATGACATCGTTCCTTTGGCGAAATCAATTAAGGCGCCTGCGAAGGCTGCTGCAAAGCGATCGGGGTCGAATACGGGCGATGTTCGCACCGCCTGCGCAACCATGCTCTCGGCCTCTCTACGCGCGTCTAAGGAGCTACCTAGGCTCACCGCAATGGCGACATAGCCGTCAATGCTGTTTGCGACCAGACGATTAAGCCCAAGTCGGTCAAGCAAGCCGGCGGCTTGATTGCGGTGACCACCCTCGCCGGCCAGTGCTACCAACGGCACGCCACGGCTAATCGCAGCGACCGCCTCGTGAGGGTTGATTGCGACGAAGGGGGCTAGGGCGATATCGATGGCGGCGTGGAATTCATCGACATCTCCTTCGAACAAATCAATGCGATCGGCTACTCCAACCACCTGGAACCGTGCAACTAGGCGATCGATGAGAGAGGTTTCCGCAAGTTGACGATTACGCAAGGTCAGTCGTGAACCCGGCACCAGTTCTAAAATGGCACCCCATGCCGCGACTAAATCCGCATGCAAAGCGGAAAGGCCAACATCAGCCCCGAAGATAACGGCATGGCGATCAGCGACCGATGAGCGCGACAAAAGAGCGACCGGGTCAAAAGCATAGATGCCCTCTGGCATCGACCATTGACGATCAAACTCCGAACGATTTTGTTCCAGCTTGATTGGGTTAACAGCATAATCCGTCGTATCCACCAATACTCGATCTATCGTATAGCCGAGAGCACCGCAAGGGTTGCCCAACCAGGAAATCTGACAACGGGCGGGGCGGTGAGACAGGGTAAGCACATGGCGAGAGGCGGCATGACCGCCGATGTCGATCAGGATATCTATGCCGTCACCGGTAATTATTGCTGCCAAGGTAGCTGGATCAAGCTCTCTGGTATCATGCCACACCGGGTTTCTCGCTTGGAATGGGGCATTGATTGGCTCGGCCAAAGCTCCATTGCCATAGCAATATACCGAAAAATGAGGGGATTTAAGCCGGGATGTTACCAAAGCGACCACTGCCAAATCGCGAGGGTCACGAGGCTGCATCAACAAAAAACCAATTCGCAACGGGCCGCCTTCTCTCGATACTTCACCCAATATCGTGTTACCCGCATCTGGGGAAAGGCAAGATTGAGGGATCAGAGTTCGGCATAAATCTTTAAAATTCTGTTCGGTTTGTTCAGGGTGAAAAATGGCGTCTGCAAGGTGGGCGCAACGAATGACCATATCTTCCGGAGCCAGTGACGCCGCCATGCGATGTAGCCGGTCGGCTTCCTCAGCATCGCCCATTATCGCCCTGGCCCGGGCCAGTACGTTATAGTCAAGTGCTGTGAGACGTCCAGCATCTTGCATCTCAGTCAATAGCTCAGTTGCATGAACGACATTGCCACTGTCTACCAGCGCCATGGCAAGATTGCGTCTGGCCGCATCATCTTCAGGAAAAAAAACTAGATGTTGTTCATAGTATTTTGTAGCTTCAAATGAAGCTCCAGTCTGCTGTAAAGCATCCGCAATATGCAACCAGTGCTTTTCAGGTATTGCCGACAGGGCATCGGCAAAAGACAGCAACGTCGGCATAAGCGCTTGAGTCCGCTCATCGAAGCCAAGGGCGGTCGATAGCTTGGCAAAATAACAAGCTGTTGCCAAAGCCCCGGCCTCGACATGAAGCAGCGCCAGTAGTTCTGGAAACAAGGGCTCACACGGGGCTTGTTCGTGAGCAACAGTCAGCGCGGCTACGGCACTGGCGCGTTCGCCATGTCTCAATGCGACCAGAGCCAAGCCAAACATGGCCAACGGATGATTAGGTTTAAGCGCCAGCAATTTTTCACACTCAGCCAGCAAGTCACTCGAACGATTCTCACGGTAAAGCGAAACTAGATGACCAAGGGAACTACGATCTACTCCAAATATAGCCTCAGACCTAGCCTTGTCAGCTTGTTCAGTTTCCATTACCATTAAACTCCAATCCACAACAACACATGCAAATATCATCCTAATACGCAAACATTGCGCCGCCTGGATGGCATTAACAATACAAGGAAAACATGATCAGCGCCACGCCATGACCCAAACGGCTCAGCTAAACAAACCTCACGAGAAGGCAGGGTATCCTGCCTTCTCCGGTCGAAGAACCACCATTGATTACGACGAGTATTAATGCAGCAGGCTGAGAATTGCCTGTTGTTGCTGCCCGGCGATGCTGAGCGACTGTGTTCCGATCTGCTGGCGGGTCTGCAACGCCATCAAATTGGCTCCTTCCTCGTTGAGGTCGGCCAAGGTCAGCTTGCCTGCGCCTTCAGTCATGGTGTTGACATAGCATTTGGTAAATTCGAGACGCGTATTCAGGAAGGTAACGTTACCGCCCAGCTTGGCCGCCGTAGAGCGTACCGTCGAAATAGAGGCATCGAGCATTGCGGACAGCGTGTCAAGCACGGCAGTTGGAGAAAATGTGCCGGTCAACAACGATGAGAACCCAGCTGGTGCACCTGCGCTCAGC
>Ga0194044_10000452_pt1 | contig 20123 bp, 7 predicted proteins | sample JunL4417m_MetaG_FD_155460 | JGI IMG/M metagenome (GOLD analysis project Ga0194044, IMG submission 155460) | Anoxic zone freshwater microbial communities from boreal shield lake in IISD Experimental Lakes Area, Ontario, Canada - Jun2016-L442-17m | ecosystem: Environmental > Aquatic > Freshwater >...
GATTTTGCGCTGGGAACAGAAACAGGGCCTAGACATCGGTGGAAAGGAGTTGGAGGAAGACTGGCGGCCTTTGATGAAGGCCTTGCAGTTTCTGCGCACGCATTATAGTGAGCCGGTTTATGCCCGGGATGTTGCGCGGGCGGCGGGGCTGAGCGAGTCGCGGCTCAAGCAACTGTTCCAGCAGGCGCTCGGCATTTCGTGGGTGAGATTTCTGCAAGGCTACCGCATCCATCGAGCCGCGGCGTTGCTGAATGAGTCCGGCTACAACGTCACGGAGGCGGCCTTGGCGGTCGGATTCGACAGCTTTGCCCATTTCAACAAGACGTTCCGCGCTTTCATGGGGGTGACGCCAAAGGACTTTCACCACGGGATGGGGGCCAAGTCCAAGCGGGCCAGCCGGGCGGGTGGTCTAACCAGCTCGCCACCGGCTTACGAGCGATTCAAAGGATTGCCGACGGCATCCTCACCGTAAGAAAAACGTAGAATCTCGGGCGAAAATGCGAGGCCCGGGAGACGCTGGTGCAATACAATGGCGAACGATATATGTCTGCCCAGTTCGCGTTACAATGGCCGGGGAAAGTCGTGTTCGGCGTCGGCCAGTTGGCTACTATTGGCGAGGAAGCCAAGCGGCTGGGTCGTCGCGCGTTTCTGGTTACGAACCGGGAACTCTCGAACCTGGGATTGGCTGGCCGAGCGCAGTTGATATTAGAGTCGGCTGGGCTGCAGGTCTTGGTTTTTGACGATGTCCAGCCTGATCCCACCTGCGGTGCAGTCGATGCTGCAGCGGCGCTGGCCCGCTCGAATCGATGCGACGTGGTCATCGCGGTGGGTGGCGGCAGCGTGATTGACCTGGCGAAGGGCGTCACTGTTGCCGCGACGCATGAAGGTCCGATATGGGATTACGTAACTTATACCGGGGCAAATGCCAGACCGATAACTGGAACCGTGCTGCCTTTGGTCGCAGCGCCAACCACTGCCGGCACCGGCTCGGAAGTGACGCACGGCGCTGTCCTGGATAATCCCTCCTTGGGCATGAAAGCGGCATTGCTTGACGCGCGGCTCTATGCGCGTGTCGCGCTCATTGACCCGGAATTGACCCGCACACTGCCGGCGGGAGTGACCGCGATGACGGGATTCGACGCGTTGACTCACGGCATTGAATCCTTCCTGAACGTGGAACGAACCAACCCTGGATCGGAGCTTTTCGCTCTCGAAGCCATTCGCCGCGTGGCAGTTTATTTACCGCGCGTGCTGGCGGACCCGCAAGACCATGAGGCGCGAACCGAATTATCCTGGGCGGCAACCTGCGGCGGGATGTGTATCACTTTGTCCAACGCGTCGGTCGCCCACGCGATGGCGCTGCCGCTGGGCGCCCGGCTGGGCACCCCGCACGGCCTGGCGCTGTCGCGCTTGCAACCAGTGGTGCTGGCCCGCACATGGAAGGCGCAGCCCGAGCGCTGCGCGCAGCTTGCGGGAGCGGTCGGCGCGGCTGCTGCCGGCATGAGCACTGAGCAAAAGGCCGAAGCCTTCGTGAATTGGATTCAAAGCTTTGTCCGGCAGATCGGGCTGACGGATTTGTGGACTGGCCCGGGCCCGGACAACGCGTTATGCGCCCAGCTCACCAAAGATGTTTTCGCCTACATGGGGCGGCCAGTACGCCAGTATCGACCCGTGTTTGCCCCGGAAGAAATCCAAGAGATGTTCGCGGAAGCGCTCGCGAGCGCCGGCCCGTAAACGTCCGATAAGGAAACCTATGACAATGACCGTAAATGAGCTTAAGAAAATTCTCGACGTAGCTCTGCTCAAGCCAATGGCAACGGCGGCGGAGATCGAGGCTTTGGCGGGCGTCGTCCGCCAGGAGGGCTTCGGTCAAATCTGCGTTAACACGTTCCATGTTAACCGCGCAGCCGCTGTAATGCGGGGTTCGACCGCCAAAGTCGTGGCCTGCGTCGGCTTTCCGATGGGCGCGGTGCGGACCGAAACAAAGGTGTTTGAGACCGAGCAAGCGATGGCCGACGGCGCCCACGAGATTGATATGGTGCTAAACCTGGGGGCGTTCTTCGGCGCGGACCATGGCTACGCGGAGGCGGACATACGGGCGGTGGTAAGAGCGGCAGCCGGAGCGCCGGTGAAAGTGATTCTCGAGACGCCGTTCTTGAGCCACCAGCAAAAGGCCGAGGCGGCGCGCCTCGCGCAAAATGCTGGGGCGGCCTTCGTGAAAACCTGCACCGGGTTCAGTCCAGACCCGCTGGCACTATATGAGGACGTGCGGTTGTTGCGGCAAACGATTGGGTCGCGCATGGGCCTAAAGGCTTCGGGCCGGGTTGGCAATGCCTTTCGTGTGAGGAGCTTGCTCGAAGCCGGCGCCAACCGTTTCGGGTTAATCCTCGAGCAGGCGAGGGAAATCCTGCGCGGCTGGGACGAAGCCGACGGAGGCGCCGCGTGAAACCCGCAGCGATGCTGTCAGCTTCCCCTCTGCCGAAGGCCGGGGAGCAATGGACGGCCAGTCTAAGGGTGCCCGTTGAATTTGGCACGGACTGCCTGGATCGCGTAATGGCTTATCTCAACGGTGCGCACCGGGTATTGTTGGTGACAGGGCGCACAGCGATGAAGGCGGCCGGCATCACCGACCGGCTCAGCGCCGGGTTGCAGGCTGCTGGGGTTGAAACTTGTATCTGCGACGGGTTGTCAGCCGAACCCGCTCATCAAGAGATCACTGCGGCAGCCCAGATGGCGCGCACGTTCCGCGCTCAACTCGTGATTGGTTGTGGCGGGGGCAGCGCGATTGACGGCGCCAAAGCGGTGGCCGTGGCGGCGACCCACCCGGAGCCGATTATGGACTACGTGGTGAACGGCCCGCGCGTGATCACCTCGGCGACTTTGCCAGTTCTGGCGATTAGCTCGACTTCGGGCACCGGCAGCCACGTCGGCCGGGTCTCGGTGCTATCCGACCGGGAAAAGCGGATCAAACGCGCGCTCATATCCGATTATCTATACCCGCGGGCAGCCTTTTGCGACCCGTTGGTGCTGCAAACGATGACCCCGGAGGTCACTGCCTCCACCGGCTTCGATGCTTTTGCGCAGGCGATGGAAGGCTATCTGTCGCGCTCGGAGAATCCGCTGGGAAACCTGTGCGCAGAGCGGGCGATGACGATTATCTTTCCAACGCTGCCACTGGCGATCGCAAACGGACGGAACCTGGACTTGCGGACCGCGATGGCCTGGGCCGACACGCTGGCGGGAATTTCGCTGGCGACCAACGCCATCATTACGCCGCATGCGCTGAGCATGGTGCTCGGCGCCCGTTACGGCATCACCCACGGCCGGGCGATTGCCGCCGTCACGCTAGCCTGCCTGCGCCACTCGCGGCCCGCCGTCGTCCGCAAGATGGCTCAGATCGCTCGCCTGCTCGGTTGCCGGGAGAGTGCAAGCGACGAAGCGATGGCAAGCTGGACGATGACCGCCCTCGAGGGTTGGCTCGACCAAATCGGAATGAAGCGAAGCCTGCGCGAGTATGGCGTGGTGGAAGCTGACCTCGAGAGCATCGCCCAGGAAGTGCGCACGGTTTTCGCTTTGCGCCTCGATGCGGACCCGGCACCTCCGAATGTTGCCGACCTGGCGCGCATTTTGCGGGAATCGTAACTGTTCAGGTCCGAGCGTGGGGCAGACATCCGGTCCAATGCCGCTAGGATTTGACCCTCCTCATCCCGGAGGGATGGCCGACAATAGCCCTTATGGGGAGTTCCCCATAAGGGCTATTATCGCATGTTCCTACGGGACAAAGGCTTGGACCGGTTTCGCGGGTATTCTTGAGAATGAAATCCTACTGGCATTGGACCGGAGGTCTGCGCGGCACTTGAACAGTTACAGTGAATCAATGAATCAAGCGTGCACAGCCATTATTTTCGCTGGTAAACGACGACGACTGCGGCTGGTGGATTCGTGATGCCCACCAAGAAGCCTTGGCGCATCAACTCGTTACCGGTGTACTCGACCCTGGAGCCCGGCTCATCCAAGCGTTTTAGCTCGTAGCGCGCCTCGGGACGAAGCCCCAGCAGCTTGAACCGGGCGGATTCGTAAACACTGTCGGCGCGCCGGAACGCCTGTATCATGCCGGTGCCCTTTTCCGGATCATCGAACTGCCACGCCATCCAAGCAGTTTGAGCAACACTATAAGGCGTCAACGGGTAGTAGTCGCCGAGGTAATTATCGGCATAGCCGCGCCAGTCGTTTACTATTCGGCGCAACGACTCGTAATCCAGGTTGCGATCTCGCATGTCCCAACAGGCGATGAAGAGCGGACAATCCATGGCGCTAATGAGCTCGTAGGGGTCGGTCTGGTGAGTGCCCGTGCCATGATACGGCAGCCAAAACGATAACCCATAGGTATGCCCCTGGTTGCCAACCGGGTCTTGAATGCAATCGCTGCGCAGGAATGGCAATGAACGCCGCATCGTTTCCAGGTCATTCCGGTGACCGCCCGAAGCGCACGAATCAATCAACATTTGCGGATGGCGGCGGCGCAACTCGTCCCAATAGGCCAGGTAACCGGTCACATAGTGATTTTCGGTGGTCCCCTGCCGGTCCTCGGCGTCATTGCTCCGCCAGAACGAGAGCGGATCGATATTGTAATCCTGCCGGTAAAGATCGATGCCCTGTTGCGTGATCAACTGGTCAATGTGGTCCGTCAGCCAGGTGAGTGCTTCAGGATTGCCTAAATTCAACAGGGTGCCTTTGAGCAGCCAGTCCGGGTGGTTATCCGCCAGCCACGTCCCCGCCGTCACCCGCTCCGGCTCGAACCAAACGATCGACTTGACCCCGAGTGAACGGCCAAAATCCGTTATGGAGCGTAATCCACGAGGGAACCGGTTCGTATCGACTTCCCAGGTTCCGGTGTTGGGCCACCCGGTTTTGTTCACGTACCAGCCAGCGTCCATCCACCAGTAGTCCGGCTTCAGACGCTCATCGATATACCGCTGGATGAAGAACTTCTGGTTTTCTTCGTTTGCATTAATCATCTCGGCGAACTGATGCGAGCTGCACGGTGTCAGCAATGGTCGGGAAAGCTGTCCGTTTACGCGCGGAAGGTTGTGGGCCAACATCCAGTGCCGCCAAACGTTTTGGGACCGCAACCAGTCCCCCTTCCAAAACTGCATCACGAGGAGCGGCGTGCGAATCTCCTCTCCGGGCTGCAATCGGAGCCGGGTCAACTCCTGTCCCGCGCTGACCTGCAACCCATTCCCCGCGTCCCGTGTGAATTCAGCCGACCACTGCCCGGGCCAGCCAATCACGATGATTTGTCCTTGTTCACCCCATTCAATGTTAAAGTAGGGAAAAACGGCTCCCAAAGGCCGGCCACCGGGCGGAGCGTAGCGTTGCTTGGAGCCTGGTTCGAGGGTCGTGGTGAGCGGCTCAAAATCATCGGGGCGAACGAATGTGCCTTTCTGATGATGAAGCACGAACTCCCGGTTCCCACTGCGCTCCAAATGCACGTCCAACCCGCGGATATCCGAGAGGATCGGCGTGCTGGAGGTTCCGTTGTTCTTAAAATAGACCGTCCACTCGACGGTGGGAAAGTCGTTGTATTGGACGGCCACAGCGCGGACGTTTAATCCCGTGACCGGATCTGCGTAAGTGAGCGTGCGTTGAGTGCGGTTTTCATCCAGCTTGTGAATCTCCCGCTGCACGGGCCATTTGGCCAGCCACTCTGACGATGGTCGATCCTGATAGACGAAGGAAAACGGCGGCTGCGTGTCGTATGCCTGACGCAACGGTCCTTCAATAGTCGGCAGGTCTCCCAGCCAAACTTCGGTCCCATCCTCTAAGACAACTTTAGCGTCGAACCATGCCGCCTGGTCCAGGATGTGCCCGTCTCCGGCGTCATTGACCTGCAGCGTGAATTGGCTGGCGCCCTTTAGATCGATGGCCACCGGCTGGCCGGCCATGCCCTCACGAAGAATCTCCGATTTGAACATCGGGTTCTGACCAACGACGACCTGGAAAATGACCGAGCCATGACCACCTGTCGTTTCCGGATTGCTATCCACGCCGGCGATGGCTGAGAGCGTCTTGCCGGGGCCTGCCAGCGAAACGACGACACGGCTGGGCGCATGGCAGAACAGGCCATGCGCATACTCCTGCTGCCCCAGCTTAAGCGGCTGGCCCGAGAGCGAATTCTTGTTTTTCTGAAATGGCCGCGGGGCGTGCTGCTCCAGCACCAGCACCCCGGGGGTTGCTTTTCTGCTCTCGGCCTGGCCCGAGAATTTCGCTTCCGACCACGCGCGCAATTCTGAAAACTCCTCCGGTGTGGGTGCGATGCCCTGAACGCGCCCGAGCGGCAGGAGAAAGCATGCGGAGGTGACGACGGCCATGGAAAGTTTTTTTGCAGTTGTCATAGAATAATAACTAATCTGATCATAAAGCTTACCAACAAAATCACTCATACCCAAAGGTTTTCAACTGGGAATCGAAATCCTTCGGCAAATCCGCCAACGGCCGGTCGCGGCCAACCGAGGCGAAGTGCAACAAATTGCGCAAGAGTTGGTCGGCCACCGGATGGGTTCCCAAAAGCTCGCGGATATGGAGGGAATTGAGCACGAACCGGCCCTGACCTAAGGGATAAACCGCAACCATGAAACCGGAGGAATAGTCGATCGAAGCATTATTGGCGGCGCAGACGGTCTCGGTTGGGGCATCCTGATCGGCAAAGACCAGGTCCGGAATGATCTCGCGGTAATAGGTATAGTCCAGCATTCCGGTCGGCAGGCCCGCAAAGATGGGATGGTTGCGGGCCCACTCATCTTTATGATAAAGCCAGCCCATCAGGCCCTTCAAGGTTCCCTTCCTGGCCAGTGGCAGCCAGCCGAGCGGTTGGTCGCCTTTCTTGAACACCTCAGGGGCGAGGAACACAACGGTCGAGCCTCGCGCCACGTGCTGAAGCAGCAGCTCGAAGGCCTGCGCGCCACCAGGAGTTGGCGGTTTGGCAGATGCCAGGATGACCTCAGGAACTGTCTGTTCCGGCACAAAGGGCCGATGCCTGAAGCCCTGGTCATCGAGCCATTTGGCCAGACTAGTATCCTCGCCCCACTGAACCACCTCCGTTGGGAGGGACACCGCTTGCGGACGCTCGGCCACATAAAACTCGGTCTCGCCTCCCGCCGCCGCCGCGCCTTCCTCGAAGCTGGCCACGAAGCGATACTTCCCCGGCGGCCCATCGAGCACCGCGTCCTCCCCAAGAACCACCTGGGAAAAAGCCGCCTCAGGCTTGGTTCCTCGCTCCCTGATATTGACTGGAATTCGAGTTTTCCAGACCACTTTATTGTCTGGGGCAAAGACTTGCAGTAGGGCAAAATAGGAGCCTGACGCAAGCACATCTTCGTTGGCGAGGACCGCCTCCAAGCGGACGCGCGCGCCCCGATAGAGATTAACCGGCTCGACAAACAAGCACCAACGCAAGGGCGCCCAAGCGTCGAAGAGGGCATCGATAGTGCCGGGCTTCAGCTCGCGGAAGGTGGTGAACAGGCCCTCGCCACTCATGCCTTGGTCCACCGTGCCTGTGAGGCTATGGCCGATGAGGTTTGGATTCGCACGAAGAGCATTCAAGCCGAGCAGCCGCTGCCCTGCCATCTTGCGCAGGCTGGCCATAAAAAAGTCTTCCGGCCGACCAAACACCGCATCCATCTGCCAGCGGTTCCAGTCAACCAAGAACTTCTCGAGTTTGTCACGATAGAACCTGGCGTCCTCAAGGTTGGGCTTGCCCCACTGTTCGTATTGCCGCACCACCCGGACCAAATCCACAGCGCTACCAATGCCGTATTCGGACACGAAAACCGGTTGGGGGGCGCCGCCCAAAGTGCGCAGGGTGCGAATGATCTCGGCCGTGTGCGGCGCTCGTTGATAAGGGTGTTGGTCACTCAGAACATCCTCCCACACTGCCGACCCTGGGTTGCTCAGGCTGCCGATGGCGTTGGTCGCGCGGCCCATGGTCTCGCAATTCGAGTAGCGGCTGAAGCGAGTGGAGTCGGGTTTAGATCCTGGGGGGAAAAAACCATAGCTCCAGGGTCCGGCCGGATTTGCACTGTCCAGGAAATCGCCGGCGGCGGTGTAAGCCGTTCCCTGCGGGTCGCGGAGGATGGCACGCAGGCCGGTGGTGTCACCACCATGAGAGCCATTGCCTGAACCGACCACAAAATCGATGGTGTCACCTTTGGCCACCAAAAGCTTTCCTGCATAAGCGGCCGAATTGCTGCCGCCGTTCAAATTCAACCAACTCCCAAAGATCTGCTGTTCGCCGTGGAGGATATGAACATCCGTTGTGGGCTGATTACCCAAACCGTCAAAACTGGCACTCACTTCATATTCTCCGGTCCCTGGCGCGGTCCACCGGACAGCGCTTGCTTCGGCAGCCGGTCCAGGATGCAGGGCAAGCTGCCCTGGCGGCCAACTCGCCCACGGAGCCGATAGTTCCTTTGCCGCAGAATTGTGGGTGACATTCGGGTCCGATCCGCCAGGAGAGCGCCACACCTGAAGGCCAGCCAACTCGCTGCGCGCAGCAATGTCGAACCGTCCGCTGTTCAGCATCACCACTCGGCTGTCGTCGAGCGTCCGCACCCATGGCAGTGTGGCAACGGCATGCCGGAAGACCGGGCCATCCCCCGTTTCATTGAGCAGGCCCCACATGACCAAACTCGGGTGGTTACGGTCCCGCCGGATCATCTCGGAGACAGACTGGTCAAAACGCTTCGTCATCTGCGGCGAGTCAGCCAAACACCACCCGGCGTAAGATTCCTCATAGACCATCAACCCGATTTCATCGCAGAAGTCCAGTTGGGACCGCGTTGGCACGCCCGCAATAAAGCGAATCGCATTGAACCCCATGACTTTGACATTCAGCAAGTCGCGGCGGAGAAAGTCCGGGTCCGGGGGCAGTTGCAACCCGATCGGACAGTGATTACCCGTATGCGAGCAGCGCAGAAAGATACGCCGTCCGTTTAGCCGAAAACAGCCATCCTCGAAACGAAAGTCGCGGAACCCGCACCGAACCGAGTGTTCATCGATCGAGGCCGAATTCTCCTGAGCGACACGCGCCGTGACCCGATAGAGATAGGGATCGTTAAGGTCCCAAAGGTGAGGCTGAGCGATGAGCAATTGCGCTTCAACGAGCGTATCACCGAGTGGCAATTGGCGGGTAAGTCGTTGGGATACAAGCGTCTCGCCGCTCGCCGCAGGGGCAGCGGTCAGTTGCAGATCGACGTCAACGGGGTGCTTGGAGGAATTGCGCAGGATCACCTGGACCCGAACAATGCCTGTTTTTGGATCGGGCCGGACGAACAGGTCGTCCACACGCACCGCCGGTGCGAGAATCAATTCAACCGAGTCCACAAGGCCGCCGTGGTTGTAGGAACTGCCGCCACCGTAGGGAATGGCCTTGTTGCGAGCTGGAGTCTCCCGCAGCACCATCCCATCAATCGGCTCGTTGGAAGGGTTGATCACGCGCACAGCGACCAGATTGGTAGTATTGGGTTTGATCGCATCAGTGACATCGAGCAGGAAAGGGGTTTCGCCGCCCTCGTGGCTGCCAACGGCCAAACCATTAACCCACACCTCGGCTTGATAATCCACAGCCCAACAGCGCAACAAATATCGTCCGTCCGCGTGCGGATTGGCTGGCGCGAGGAATTCGCGCCAATACCACGCCACGCCATGATAACCGGGAAAGGCGTCCTGAATGATCCAAGGCACCTGCGTGGGGAGGGCCTCGGTGCGCGGGGCGGCGAACCAGCGCTGGTCCCGACCGACGTTCTTCGGATCAGTCGCCAGCCGCCAGCCAGGACCATCGAGACTCAACTGAGAGGACGATAGCACCGGCGTTGGGGTGCCGGCGATGCTGGTCAGAATCACAGATAGCACCATGGTCGCGAGCAGCGACCATCGGAGTACGCACGATTTCTTAACTGTCACCATGTACCATGTTGATGTCATTGGTTTCATTGCGCTGTGGTTCTTTTTCTTCGCACAAACGGACCTTGATCGCCAATGGTTTTCAGCAGAACTCATCCGTTTTTCCGGCGCCGAACGAAATCAAGACCATTCCCATCCTCGGCTGACCCTTGGGATTGATGCGTGAAACATCCGGGGAATCGAACTGACCGGACGCGACAAAGACTTGAGGGCTGAATTCTTGATAAAATGATATGTTTTTGAGCGAAAAAGATGAGCTTGCTTGCTCGATTCATGAAATACTTACATCCATGTTTCTAGTAACTCTAACTTCTAGTAACTGCCTTTATAAGAGCATTCGACTTCCATTGCTTTGGAGTTGCTGCCGGCACGAGTCTGCAGTTAGTCGGAATCTCTCTCCACCAGCGTAAAGGCACAATAACGACCAAAACAAAACCAACGATCAATCCACATCTGAACTGACTGAATGTATGAAGACTAATCTCAAAGCAATCACATTAGGCTCATCTCTTTTAATTCACATCCTCTTCGTGGCGTCGGTCCAAGCCGTGCAGCCACCTAGTCAAAACCTTAAGGTCTGGATAAGCGCCGATGTCGGTGTGAGCACCAATGTCGATGGCAGTGTCACCGCTTGGGCCGACCAGTCGCCTACGGTGGTAGCCGGCGGTTTGGCGCACGACGGCATTGCCCTGGGCCTCGGGGTGCCTTATCTGACGCAGCGAACCTTTACCAGTGGTTCGCACGCGGTGATTCGTCTCGATGGCGCCTCAGGCTTCGCTTTGGACAACGTGCTGGACGCGACGACGCCGGCAGTGAGCGTTTATATCGTGAGCAGCGTCAGCAACTCTGCCACTGGCGGCACTTTCGTTGGCAATACCAGGCCTCCGTTCGGGTATTATCTTGGCCTCGGCACAAACGGCGCCGTGCGATGGCACACCGGCACGCCGGAACACGACATCTCGGGAGCGGTCCTGGCGTCCGATACGCCTTATCTGGTGGAGTCCACCTTCAAGGATACTATCAAGACGCTTTATCTCGGCGGGGTACTACAGGGCAGCTCAACGGGTCAAGCGCTGACTTATGCGACGTGGGCTGCGCTGACCGTAGGCGCTTGGGGGACTTTTCCCAACACCACCGTTGACGACACCAACCTGCTGGACGTCACCTTGAATGGATTCCTCACAGGCGATGTCGCTGAAGTTCTCGTTTATGACGCCGTGACAGACGCCCAGCGTTTGGCGGTGGAGGCATACATTTACCAGAAGTATTTTGCGGTGACCACCGGTGCGGTGGTGATTGCCAAACAGCCGGCCACTCAGCAGGTCAATGAGACACAGCCGGTGACTTTCGCAGTGAATGCCAACGGCGCCCCGCCACTCACCTATTACTGGTTCAAGAATGGAGTATCCGTTCCCAACACCAACGGGCCGATTTACACGATCAATGCCGTCAGCCGAACCGATGCCGGGCCTTACACCGTGATAGTTAGCAACTCCATCAACAGTATCTTGAGCTCGGTTGCTACCTTGACCGTGATCCCGGACACCAATCCGCCGGTGATACTTTCAGCCGATCGCGATTTCATCAACCCCGACCAAGTGATGGTGGTGTTTTCAAAATCAGTCTCGGCAGCGACGGCTACGGCGGCAACCAACTATTCAATTAACAACGGCATCGTGGTCAGCAACGCAGTGTTTGGAGCGACGCCGAACACGATTGTGTTGACGACCTCGGCCATCAATTTTGGCCCAGCCTACGTTCTCACTGTCAACCATGTGCAAGACTTGGTCGGCAACATCATCCCCGCCAATTCGCAGCATGTGCTGGCAGTTCCAGATCCGGATGCCCTCATTCCCACCTTCAATCTAAAGATGTGGCTGCGCGGCGATGTGGGAGTGACGGCTGATGCGAGCGGAGTCATTTCGGCTTGGGCTGACCACCAGACGGGTAGCCTGCCTAAAGACGGAACGCCCGTAGGCGCGCCGATCCTGGGCCAGGACGCCTTTCCTAACGGCCCCCACCCAGTCGTCCAGTTTGATGGCGCTTCCACCGGCTTCAATCTGGCCAATGCTACGGACATGCATTTGAGCGATATGACCTTTTATATGGTGATGAGCCTGTCCAGCGACGCGATTAGCCAAGTGATGCTCGGGAATTACCGGAATGTGGCCGGCTGGGCCTTGGGCATTAGCGACAGCACGTTCGATCGCGTGAAATGGTTTACCGCGCCGCCCAACAGCTTGGAACCGGCCGATGCCACGCTAACGCCCGGCACCCCCTATCTGCTGACAGCGACGTACACGAGCGCTGGCGGCATCAAAAGGCTCTATCTCGGCACCAACCTGGTGGGTTCAGCGACCGGAGTGCCGTTGGTCTATGCATCTGATGTGCAACTAACGGTCGGTTATCTCGCTGGCGGTGCTCAGTGGACATCCGGAGACATCGCCGAAATCATCGCTTATTCTGAGGTTTCCTCATCTCAACAAGCCTTGGTCTGGGCTTATTTAAACGACAAGTACTTTGGTTTGGGATCGGGCCCGATCAGTATCAGCTCGCAACCTAAGAGCGTAACGGTCGCCGAGCTGCAACCGGCCTCGTTCGAGGTCGGCTTTAAAGGAGCAGCGCCGGTCAGCATTCAATGGTTTCGCAACGGTCAGCCGATCGACGGCGGGACGAATCCCGTTTATGCCCTGCCGAGCGTGACCCGCCTGGATCAAAACGCGCGATACAACGTCGTCTTAAGCAACTCCTTCAACAGCGTCACAAGTTCCAACGCGTTCCTCACGGTCGTCTTGGACACCAATGCGCCCGTCCTGCTGTCGGGCACGCGGGATTACTTGAATAGCAGCAAAGTGACCGTGCTCTTCTCGAAAAGTGTCACCACGGCCACCGGCACGAATGCCGGCAATTACGCAATCGACAATGGCGTGACGGTCAACCAGGCCGTCCGTGGGCCGGATGAGAAGACGGTGTTCCTGACCACCTCAAGTATCGCTTCCGGTTCGAAGCATACCCTGACAGTCAACGGTATTAAGGACTTGGTGGGCAACACGATTGCTACGAACTCGCGAGTTCTTTTGGCCATCCCGGCTTCCTCGGTTCTGCCTGCGACCAATAACCTCCTGCTCTGGTTGGCGGCCGACTCTGGAATTACCACCGATGTGGACGGACGAACCGTGACTGATTGGGTCGATCGCGCCGGGTCGCCTAACGAACACGATTCCCACCTCACCAGAGGCAAACCGCAGTTGGCGCTCGTCAATTTCGCCAGCGGTGTCTATCCGGTGATTCGCTTTGACGGCGCGTCCGGGTTTATGTTGGACAACTCGAGTGACTTCGACATGCAACAGTTCAGCATCTCGATTGTGGCCAGCACTCTGAACAGTTTCGCATCCGAGGAGTTTATCGCCCACTGGAGTGGTTGGGCCTTTGGAATCAGCGACAGCACTCCCGGACGCGTCAAGTTGGTCAGCGACAGTCCCTTTGGCAGCCTGGAGCCCGCTGGTGCGGATTTATCAAATAACGTTCCGTATATCCTGACCGGGACGTTTGTGGCCAACGGCCTCAAGCAGCTCTATGTCAACGGCAACCTGGTGGGCAGCGTGGCCAATGGCGGGATTGCCTTTTCCGCCGCGGGGGTGACCGTGGGCATGCTTTTCCCCAGCGGGGCCCAGTATCTGCACGGCGACATTGCCGAGATTCTGGTTTACTCCGCCGTCTCGGACGCTCAGCGTTTGGCAGCAGAGAACTATCTCAATCAGAAATACTTCATCCCGGCATTTCCCGCGCCCCCGATGCTAAGTGTGGTCAAGCAGGGGAACTCGATCGTACTTTCCTGGCTTACTGCCTCCACCGGGTTCAGTTTGTGGGTGACCGATAGTCTTGGGGCTGCGGGCGCATGGACGACCGTAAGCCAACCGATAGTCATTGTCGGCAACCAAAACACCGTGACCATTCCGATTGAAAGCGGTAGCCGTTACTATCGCTTGAAACAGTAAGGGTCACATCATCAGCACTCTGCTGGAGCGGAGCGTCCCGGGTGGAAACCTGACCGGAGGGAAGGCTGGTTTCCGCCGGGTGAAATCGGTGGTGTTTTTGGCGGGTGTGCTTGCGTGAATTTGATTGAACTTTCGTCAGCCATTGCGTGTGCCCGCCGCTGTGCAATCAGGATGCTTGTGCTCTGGTTGTGCGCGGCGGCCATCCACGCCGAGGTCGTCATCAGCGAGTTTATGGCTTCCAATGCTCGGACGCTTGCGGACTCGGACGGCGACTTCTCCGATTGGATTGAGCTGCACAACACCAGCGGCTCGGTAGTATCCCTGGACGGCTGGTTTCTAACAGATGACGCTGAGATGCCTGCCATGTGGCGTCTGCCGAACGTCTCACTGGCAGGACAAGGTTTCCTGGTCGTGTTCGCTTCCGGCAAGAACCGCAGCGTTGCAGGGCAAGAGCTCCATACGAATTTCAAACTCAGCGCAGACGGCGGATTTCTGGCCCTGGTTCAGCCGGACAGTGTGACGTTCTCCAGCCAGTATAATTACCCACCTCAGCGTGTGGATGTCGCTTATGGCCTGGCCACGCCGGTGACCTCCACGACACTCATTGCGTCGGGCGCGCCGGTCAGCGCGTTGATTCCCACCAATGATGCGCTGAGCACCAACTGGACTTTGCCCGCTTTCGTCCCGACCGGGTGGATCTCGGGCACAAATGGAGTGGGTTACGGCATTACTGACCCTCCACAGCCGCCTGCCGTCGGACGGCTGCTCTGGCTGGCTGCCGATACGGGCCTGAAGACCGATCTCAATCGCAACGTCACCGCCTGGGCTGATGCGGGGGGCATTCCTGGCAACTGGGTTGACACCGTTCGGGGCACGCCGCACCGCGCCACGGCCATCTTCCCACGCGCCCCGCGCGACGTAGCCCGATTCGATAGCACTATTGACGGGCTGCTCCTTATCGGTGCAGCGAACCTGCGAGTCAATCCCCTGAGTGTCTATGTTGTGGGCAGCATAGTGGCTGGCGTGCAGTCGGGGATTTTCATTGCCAATTATCGTGACATCAATGGTTGGGCATTGGGCATCAGTGATGCCGTGAGCCAGCGCGTGAAGTGGTTCACCGCACCACCCGGCGATGCGTTCGATGACGGCGTAGCGTCATTTCCGGGCGGCAATCTGACCCCGGGGACGAATTATCTCATAACGGCCACGTTTGATCCCGGCTCCAGCCAAAAGATCCTGCGCGTCCTCAACGAGAGCACGACTAATGAGCACAGTGCCAGCGGGACCTTCCAAAATCAGACCAGCTACGCCTCCGACACGCAATTGACAGTGGGCAACCTCGACATTGGCCGCCAGTTCCTCAATGGAGACATTGCCGAAATGCTGGTTTATGGCTCCGTCTCAGCCACCCAGCGCAGTGCTGTTGAGGCTTACCTCCTGGACAAGTATTTTATAGCGCAACCCGGCGCGCCCAGCAAGCTCGTCGGCACGGATGTCGGCTCTTCGATGCGCGGCGTCAATGCCTCCGTTTACACGCGCACGCCGTTCCAATTGGCGGGGCCCTCGACCTTCACGCAGGTGACGCTTAAGATGCAATACAAAGACGGTTTCGTAGCGTATCTCGATGGCCAGGAGGTAACGCGGCGTAATGCACCGGGAGCGACGGGCGGCCGGTTGCCGTTCAACGCGTCCGCGCTCACCAATCGTCCGCTGACCTCGGCCCGCGTAGCCGAGTCCATTGACATAACGCCTTGGGCTGGCTCCCTGACGGCCGGGGGACATGTCCTGGCGGTCCAGGGGTTGAGCGTTGGCACGAACACCCCGGACTTTCTTGTCAGCCCTGCTTTGGACGGCCAAACCGCACTGACTCCCCGGGTTCCCAGCGGCTTCCTGCAATTAGCCACGCCTGGCGGGGCCAACAATACCGATGCCTATCTCGGCATGGCAACCGACCCCGGGTTTAGCCCGGGGCGCGGATTCTACGATGGATCAATCTCCGTGAGTATCACTTCGGCAACTCCAGGCGTTGAAATCCGTTACACTCTCGACGGCACCCTGCCGACCACCAATCATGGAGTCGTTTACTCCGCCCCGCTGCTCGTGAGCACCACCACGATCCTGCGAGCTGGAGCGTTCAAGACCGGATGGTTGCCCAGCAACGCGGCCACGCACACTTACTTTTTCGCCGGCGACATCGCTGTCCAGTCTCGGAATGGACAACCACCCCTCGGTTGGCCAGCTTCGCCATTGCCTACGGGTCAGGTGTTGCTCTATGGAATGGATCCTCGAGTGGTCACCAACCCAGCGTACAGCAGTCTGATGAGTGGCGCGCTGAAGTCCCTTCCGTCCTTCTCGCTGGTCATGGACCTGGCGGATTTGTTCGGGCCATTCGGCATTTATGCAAATGCCGGGTTCGACGGACGTGAATGGGAGAGGGCGGGGTCGGTCGAACTCATTTATTCTAATGGGCGAACAGGATTCCAAATTGACTCCGGTATCCGCATACGTGGCGGGCAAAGCCGAATGGCATCCAATCCCAAACATGGGTTCCGGCTTTTTTTTCGAGGCGAGTACGGCGCCAGCACGCTCAAGTACTCACTCTTTACCCACTCGCCCGTGGATCAGTTTCAAATGTTTGACTTGCGGATGGACCAGAACGATTCGTGGAGCTTTTTAGGCGACTGCTGTAGCGACTCGAAGCTGGCTATTTACATGCGCGACATGGTCAGCCGAGACACGCAGTTGGCGATGGGCCAACCCGGCACCCACAGCGATTACTGCCACATTTACATCAACGGCCAGTATTGGGGCCTGGGGGCCACACAGGAACGCCCCGAGGCTGATTTTGCCGCCTCTTACTTTGGCGGCAACGCGGCCGACTATGACGTTATTAAAGTGAACTGGGGCACTTTCACCCTCTATGCGACGGATGGTGACATGGCAGCCTGGACGCAACTCTATAACCTCATTCTGAGTGGGGTCAGCACCGAGGCCGCCTATCAGCGTCTGCTCGGCAACAACCCCGACGGCTCGCGCAACCCGGCCTATCCCATCTACATCAGTTCCGACAACCTCATCGACTTCATGCTGCTCATGTTGTATGGCGGCAATTTAGACTCGCCGATTTCGACTTTCTCGGGGCGGCCTAACAACTGGTATGCGATCCGCCCGCGCGACGGAAGCGCCGGGTTCTGCTTCATCGCCCACGACGCGGAATTCATGATGCTGGATGTCAACGTCAATCGCACCGCCGCGACATCGAATGCCGGGGATAACTCGGTGCTCGATAGCAGCCCGGAGTGGATGTGGCATCGGCTGCTGGGCAACACCAGCTTCCGGGTGCGGGCTGGCGACCGCATCCAGAAACACTTCTTCAACGGAGGCGTTTTCACGCCCGCCGCTGCCAAGGCCCGATTCCTCGCGCGCAAGTCAGAAATCGATCTGGCCATAATCGCTGAGTCTGCGCGCTGGGGTGATACGCGGCGAGCCACACCTTATACGCGGAATGTGGAATGGCTTAGCCTGGTCAATCAACTGGCTGTCAATCCGGGCTGCTACTTTGACCAGCGGCCAGCCGTGGTGCTGAGCCAATTGACTGCCACCGGCGTTTTTCCGACGCTCGCCGCTCCCGGGTTCAGCCAACCCGGTGGCACGGTGCCTGCCGGTGTCGCTCTGGCCATCACCAACCCGAATCCCTCCGGCACCATTTATTTCACGATTGACGGTACTGATCCGCGCCGCATGGGGGGCAGTCTCTCACCCGCCGCTCAAGCTTACAGCGTTCCCGTTCCCCTCAATGCACCAACCTGGATCCGTGCGCGCGCGTTGAACGCGGGCCAGTGGAGCGCGCTGGCGGAAGCCATGTTCTACCCGCCGCAGGATCTGTCCGGGTTATGCCTGACCGAACTGATGTACCACCCGCCCACTATGGGCTCGACCAACGGTGACGAATTCGAGTTCATCGAACTAAAGAATTACGGCACAAACGCTCTGGATATTTCCGGCCTGACATTTACTGCCGGTGTTAACTTCACCTTCAGCAACGGCACCCAATTGTCGCCTGGGCGGTTCTTGGTGCTCGCTCGCAACGCCGATGCCTTCGCCGCCAAGTATCCCGGTGCAGCCCTGAACGGCATCTATACCGGCAAACTTGATAACGCCGGCGAAACACTCACCCTCTCGCATCCGCTCGGCACAACGGTCTTCTCCATCACCTATGGCACCAGGGCGCCGTGGCCGGTGACTCCCGACGGCTTTGGCTTTTCCCTCGTGCCGAGATACCCGGGTAATTCGCAGGCTCCAGATTCTGGAGCCAAGTGGCGAGCCAGCGCCTCCCCCGGCGGTTCGCCTGGGACGGACGATCCAGAGCCGGCTTTGCCACAAGTGGTCATTAACGAGGTTTTAACCCACACCCATCCACCTCAAGTCGATTTCATCGAGTTGTTTAACCCGGCACCGATACCGGCGCCTGTTGGAGGGTGGTTTCTGTCGGATGATCCCCATGTCCCGCAGAAGTATCGAATCCCGGACGGCGTCAGCCTTCCGAGCCTTGGCTTCCTCACTTTCAATGAGAATCAGCTCAATCCTGCATCAGAAGTCGGAACCAGTTTCACACTCGATTCCCATGGCGAGCAGGTTTATTTGTTTTCAGGCGATGCCAACACCAATCTGACCGGCTACTCGCATGGCTTTGCCTTTGGAGCCGCGGCTGCGGGCGTGCCCTTCGGGCGTTATGTCAACAGTGTTGGCGAAGAACAGTTTCCGGCGCAACTCTCCATCACGCTTAATGCCAGCAATGCCGGGCCGCGCGTCGGGCCGGTGGTGCTGAGCGAAATTCATTTCCACCCTGCCGTTGAGGGTGATGAATTTCTCGAGCTGCAAAACATTACCGATGCTGCCGTGCCGTTATTCGATCTCACGTATCCGAGCAACAGATGGCAGCTCAAAGGCGTTGGCTACAGTTTTCCCACAAATCTTGTTTTGGAAGCCAGGGGGCTGCTGTTGCTGGTGGCGACTAACCCGGCGGTGTTCCGTGCTCGCTACAATGTGCCAACCAATGTGCCGGTGCTTGGCCCCTACCCAGGCGTTTTACAAAAGGCGGGGGAGCGACTGTTGCTCCAGCGACCCGACGTTCCTGACAGCAATGGCTTGCCGTATATTACCGTGGACGATGTCGGTTATGATAACAAAGCGCCCTGGCCACCGGCCGCCGATGGCAGCGGCCTCTCGCTCCAACGCCTTAACGCCGCCGCGTATGGCGATGATCCGATCAACTGGACCGCCGCCATCCCCACTCCCGGACGCCTGTTCGCTACGGCCGACACGGACAGGGACGGATTGCCCGACGCCTGGGAGATCGCCAATGGGACTAACCCGTTCACCCCGGACGCAGACGCGGACCCGGATGGCGACGGCATGACGAATTGGCAGGAATATCTGGCCGGCACCAGCCCGACCAACCCCTCGAGCGTTTTCCGGATCGAACCGGTTCTGTCGGAGTCCGACCGCTTGGTTCTCAGTTTCGGCGTCGCTGCCAGCCGCTCCTATACACTCTGCTTCGCGACCAACCTTGCTCCTCCTGTCTTTTGGCAGCCGCTGACCAATATCACCCCGATCAGCAACGGCATCTACAGCCTGACCCTCTCAACGACCAACGTCAGCCGGCGGTTCTACCGCATCGCCACACCATAGAATAGAATGGAATTTAATAAAATAATAGAATAGAATAAAAGACAATGAATCCGTCGAACAATTCCAAGCGCTGCTGCGAACTCCGAACACTCCCCCAAAACCTAAGGAACGAACTATTTAGCATCATACCTCGCGAGGCCTCGGGCATTTCCACTTTCCATTTTGGATTTCCTTCGGATTTCGGTTTTCGGTTTTCGGTTTTACCCGCTGGTTCACCTGCCGGTTCTGCTCCCCACCCGCGCTCTGCCCTCAACCAGAGAGCAATAACCAAGACGGTCTTGGCCCTAAGTCTGTGCTTGTTATTCGCAGGTCGTCTTGGGGCCGAGTCCGCTCCAAAGCCTTCGCTGTCAACCTGGCTTCCGGCGATACAGTGGACGCCCCCTTCCCTGCCCGTCCAATTCCGCTACGGCGGCAGCGACTCGGCAGATTTCCTGCGTCGCTGCCAGGTCTCCCAGGAACCGACCGCCCCAACGG
>Ga0194044_10000453_pt1 | contig 20119 bp, 17 predicted proteins | sample JunL4417m_MetaG_FD_155460 | JGI IMG/M metagenome (GOLD analysis project Ga0194044, IMG submission 155460) | Anoxic zone freshwater microbial communities from boreal shield lake in IISD Experimental Lakes Area, Ontario, Canada - Jun2016-L442-17m | ecosystem: Environmental > Aquatic > Freshwater...
GATTATGTGGGCGTTGTTCTGCGGAGTATTGATCCTTGGTGCGGGCATGTTCAAGCTGTGGCAAACCACTGGCGACGGAGCAAAGGTTCAACTGTTGCAACTTGGAGATTCGGCTGTGTTGGGCGATATGACGGTTTCGGTAAATGCCGTGTCGAAGAATGCATCGCAAACTCTTGTTGAAGTGTCAATGCAGGGTGTTGACGGAGCAGACGCACTCGCTGGCTGGCGTATGTTGGTGGGCGGAGTGATTAGTGAAGCCCAGCCACTCGTTGAAGGCACAGGTACCCCTTGCGCCACCACGAAACTTGCCGAGCCAACGATTTGCACGGTTGCATTTGCTGTGTCTGAAGGCACGGCAACGATTGCCTACATTCGCGCGGGACAACAAGAACAGTGGGCTACAACTCCTTAAGTTTTAAGCGTTATCGTTAAGTATTAGGAATTGAAAGAGGTGGTGCGTACGGCTGAGCAATTTGATCTTGTGGTCATTGGTGGCGGTCCTGGTGGATATGCATCTGCTTTCTATGGCGCATCCTCCGGTATGAACGTTGCGCTGATTGAGCGCGACACCATTGGCGGAACATGTTTGAACCGCGGATGTATTCCGGCGAAGGCATTCCTTGAAACTGCAGCAGCAAACAGGCACGTGCAACATGCTGGTGATTTTGGAATTAGCGCGACCGTAAACGGAATTGATTTTGGTATTGCACAAACTCGAAAGCAAACCATTGTCAATGGTTTGGTCAAGGGACTTACGGGTTTGACGAAGACGAAAAAAGTGACCTACTTATTGGGTACTGGTTCACTTGGACCAAACAAAACGGTGACCGTGCAGTTGGCTGACGGAAGCACGCAGCAACTGCAGGGAAAGAATGTTGTGATTGCAGCGGGTTCTATTCCGCGAACCATCCCAGGATTCACACCTGGCGGTCCAATCATGACTTCTGATGAAGTATTGATGTTGAGCAAAATTCCTCAGCGCATTGCTGTCATCGGTGGTGGCGCAATTGGTTGCGAGTTTGCATCCACGTTTGCCGATCTTGGTTCGCAAGTAACCATTCTTGAAGGACTGCCAAAAATTCTTCCTGGTTTAGACCCAGACTTGGCGTTCGTGGTGGAAAAGAGTTTCAAAAAGCGAAACATTGAAATTCGAACAGGCGTAAAAGTAAGCGGTCACGAACCAACTGGCACCGGTACCACTGTGTTGTTTGGCGAAGGCGAGCGACTAGAAGTTGATGCAGTAGTGGTGTCGGTTGGACGCAAACCATTTACCGAATTTCTCGGTCTTGCAGGCACCGCTGTTCATGTGAGTGACCGCGGATTTATTGATGTGGATGGATACTGCCAAACCGGCGAGCCAGGCGTGTACGCGGTTGGCGACATTATTAACACTCCGCAACTCGCACACGTTGCCTATTCGGAAGCGATTGTTGCTGTGAAGCACATGCTCGGCGAAGTGGTGTATCCCGTGATGTACGACCGTGTTCCATGGGCAATTTATTGCCACCCTGAAGTTGCGTGGGCTGGCCCATCTGAAGAGGCAGCAATTGCTGCAGGTCACGATGTGGTAGTCGCAAAGCACGCATTCCGTTCGAACAGTCGCGCAATGATTCTTGGTGAAACTGATGGTCTCGTGAAGATCATTGCCAAAAAGAATGCAGATGGAACCGCTGGTCAGGTACTTGGCGTGCACATGGTTGGCCCGTGGGTTACGGAGCAGTTGTCGGGTGGCTACTTGGCAGTGAACTGGGAAGCAACAGTGGATGAAATTGCTGAGTTCATTCAGCCGCACCCATCGCTATCTGAAACATTTGGAGAAACAGTGCTGTCCCTTACGGGTCGCAGTATCAACGGTTAATCGTTCGAACACAGGAGCATCATGGCTGAGATCACACTTCCACAACTTGGAGAAACGGTCACCGAAGGAACGATTACGCGTTGGTTCAAAAAAGTTGGCGACACGATTGCTGCTGACGAGCCATTGTTCGAAGTTTCAACCGACAAAGTTGACACTGAAGTGCCTTCGCCAATTGCCGGAGTATTGACAGAGATTCGTGTTGCAGAAGGCGAGACCGTTGCAGTTGGAACCGTGATTGCAGTTGTTGGTGGGGCGGGTGCGGCACCTGCGCCGACGCCAGTAGCCACTCCTGCTGCAGCACCGGCTCCTGCTCCTGCACCAGTTGTGGCTCCTGCACCCGCTCCGGTTGCAGCACCTGCTCCCGCACCAGCGCCAGCTCCAGTTGCGGCACCAATTGCGCAATCAAACAAGTTGCTCTCACCAGTTGTTCGTCGTTTAGTAAATGATCACGGCATCAACATTGATGCACTGCAGGGCACCGGGCCTGGCGGACGGATTACACGAGAAGATGTACTCGACTACATCGATCGCAATGGGCTGGCTGCACAAGCAGCAGCAGCGCCTGCGCCAATTGCTGCACCAGCTCCTGTTGCAACACCTGCACCCGCACCGGTTGCAGCACCAACGCCAGCTCCTGTTGCAGCGTCTGCGCCCGCACCGGCTGCGGCTCCTGTGCCACGCCCTGCAACTGCACAGAGTGATCGTGAGCAAGTGATACCGCTGTCAAAAATTCGTCGACTCACTGGAGCGCACATGGTGATGTCGCTTGAAACGAGTCCGCATTCGTTCACAGTTGTTGAAGTTGATTACGCAAACGTTGACAAGACGCGCAACTCCATAAAAGAGTCGTGGAAAACGAGTGAAGGTTTCAGCCTGACCTATTTGCCATTTATTAGTCGTGCGGTAGTAGATGCGCTTGCAGAATTCCCTCATCTGAACGCCAGTATTGAGGGCGATAATTTGATTGTCCATAGTTATGTCGACCTTGGTATTGCTGTCGACCTCGACTATGCAGGCTTACTGGTTCCAGTAGTGCGCAGCGCAGACGCAAAGCGGTTGCGCGCAATTGCTCGCGAGATTTACGATCTTGCAACGCGCGCGCGTGGTCGCAAGTTGTCGCCAGACGAAATCAACGGTGGAACATTTACTTTGTCAAACAATGGTTCTGCCGGTGCATTGATCGCTATGCCAATTATTAACCAGCCCCAAGTTGCAATTTTGTCTACCGATGCAATTGTGCGCAAGCCTGTTGTTGTGGCCATGCCAGATGGAAGCGAAAGCATCGCAATTCATCCGATGGGGCATTTATCAATGTCGTGGGATCATCGAGCATTTGATGGTGCATACGCTGGCCGCTTCCTTTCACGTGTGAAGCAAATACTTGAAACACAGGACTGGTCAGCCGAGCTGTAAAGCCAGCTTGCCAGCACTCTCATGAGCACCCTTTTAACGCCACTCCATGTGAGATGGCTGGGTCGTGTTCCGTACTCTGAAGCACTCGCAGTTCAACAAGCAGTCTTTGAACATGGCGTCGATCAACATCTATTGCTCGTTGAGCATCAGCATGTATTCACCTACGGTCAGAATGCCAACCTTGAACAAAATTTGAAGTGCGATCCAGCACAGGTTGGCGCAGAGCTGGTTGCAGTTCATCGCGGTGGTGATATCACGTATCACGGGCCAGGACAGTTAGTTGGGTATCCGATACTGAATCTGGAAGCAAAACATGGTGAGAGTGGTCCTGCCGATACTTCTGCTTACATCTATGACGTTGAGCAATTGGTTATCGACACGCTTGTCGAACTTGGTTTGCATAATGCCAGCAGGAAGATTGGCTTTCCTGGAGTGTGGCTAGACGCAGAATCAACTGAAGCACGAAAGATTTGCGCAATTGGAGTTCGTGTAGCGCGAGGAGCAACGGAACGACGAACGATGCATGGTTTTGCGCTCAACGTAACTACGGATTTGAGCTACATGCGCGAACACATTGTTCCTTGTGGAATTGCGGAATACGCGGTGACTTCGTTAGCTGATGAGGGAATTGCCACAACGATGTTTGACGTCGTCAATATTGTCAGCAACATCGCGCGCAGGAAGTGGGGAAATGAATATTCCACTCGGTATGACATTGCATGGGCGCATCAGCCAGAACGCGACGGGCTAAGCATTTCGGTACGTAAGCCAGATTGGATTCGTCCTCACGTAAACCACACCAGCGAAGTGTTGCTCACAAAGAAAACGCTTCGCGACCTGAATTTGGTCACTGTGTGCGAGGAAGCAGGCTGTCCGAATTTGAGTGAATGTTGGAAGGACGGCACTGCAACATTCATGGTGTTGGGCGACAGATGCACGCGGGCGTGCGGGTTTTGCTTGATCGATACGCGCAAGCCACTAGAACCCGATGCGAATGAGCCAATGCGAGTTGCTGAGGCGGTGAAGCGAATGGGTTTGGAATTCGCCGTGCTCACCATGGTTGCTCGTGACGATCTTGCTGATGGCGGCATGCAGCATGTTGCCGACACGATTCGAGCAATTCGCAATGAAAATCCAGAAGCGCAAGTTGAAGCATTGATTTCAGACGCCAAAGGAACAGATTCTTTGGATGCGGTATTGAACGAACGTCCAGATGTGCTGAATCACAACATTGAAACCGTTGCACGACTACAGCGCATGGTGCGACCTTCTGCTGGTTATGCGCGCAGCCTTTCGGTGTTAGCGCGTTCACGTGCGGCAGGGTTAACCACGAAGTCTGGTCTGATGCTTGGCCTTGGTGAAACTCGCGAAGAAGTTGAGGCGACCTTGATTGATCTTGCAAGTGTTGGAGTCAACATTGTGACCATTGGTCAATACTTGCGCCCGAGTGCGCAACACTTGCCAGTTGTGCGTTACGCAGAGCCTTCAGAATTTGAGCACTACAAACAGTTTGGTGAAGGTCTTGGCATCAATCACGTTGAATCGAGTCCGCTCACTCGTTCGAGCTATCACGCAAAAGACGCACATCGAAATTCATCCCCTCTACTTCACGCATAAAGGTAATCATGACAACGACATCTCTTCGCGAAATTGCAGGAACCATTCAGTCGCAGCACACAGTTGAAGGCGGTGGTTTCAATGTTCGCCGTCCGTTTCCAACCGCAAAACTTGATCAGATCGACCCATTTTTATTGCTTGATGAAATGGGTCCTGCGGAATACGCACCAGGCAAAGCAGTAGGCGCGCCAAGTCATCCGCATCGCGGATTTGAAACGGTGACGTACATGCTGTCGGGCAGCATGGTGCACGAAGATTCAACGGGCACTAAAGCGGTTATTAAAAAAGGTGGAGTGCAGTGGATGACTGCTGGTTCTGGAGTGATTCATAGTGAGTTACCAACCGATGACATGATGAAACTCGGCGGTCGGATGCACGGCTTTCAATTGTGGGTGAATTTGCCGGCAGCACAGAAAATGATTGACCCTCGATATCAGGGCTATGAAGCAGAGGAAATGGCCACGGTGCAATTAGCTAAGGGCGGACATATTCGAGTTGTCGCCGGAGTGGTGCACGGTGCGAAAAGCCCGGTTGAAACGACATCGCCAATGACTTACGCGCACGCTGTTTTAGAAGTGGGCGATGTTGTGGAGTGGTTGCCGGAAGAAGGACATACCGCTCTCATTCATGTATTCGACGGCGAAGCACGCGTGAATGGGTCAACGAGTGTTTCTGGAGAAATGGTGGTGTTGCAAAGAACGGCTGGTTTAGTGCGGGTTGAAGCAACAACATCTGCTGCTCAAATTCTGATTATGGGTGGCTTGCCGCTTGGTGAGCCCATGGTTCGCTATGGTCCTTTTGTCATGAATACAAAGGAAGAGATCATCACTGCCGTTGAGGAATACAACGATGGCAAGTTGGTGAAGGTGGGGAAGAACAGCCTGTGAGTTCAACAATTGCCACCACTTCCGATTACATCGAGCGCATAGCAAAAGTTCGTGCTGCCATGACTGCGCAGCAGGTAGATGCGGCGCTGCTCTCGGTTGGTCATGACCTTCCGTATCTGTCGGGTTACGAAGCAATGCCGCTTGAGCGTTTAACCATGTTGGTGGTGCCTCGCACCGGACAAGTGAGCATGGTGGTTCCGCGTCTTGAAGTGCCACGAGTTGTTGCACAACCAGAAGTGTTTTCGATTGTTCCGTGGAATGAAACAGACAACCCGATTGCGATTGTGGCGAGACTGTTGGGCAATGCCAAGCGAATTGCAGTTGGCGATCAAATGTGGGCACGCTTCCTGGTGGAGTTGTTGCCACACGTGCCAGGTGCAACGTTTACTCGTGCAGTAGATGTGGTTGGTGCATTGCGCATGTCGAAGGACTCAAGCGAAATTGCAGCGTTACGTGCAGCAGGCGCTGCAGCCGACAGAGTTGCCGCGCAACTTCATGCAGGAAAAATTCCACTTATTGGTCGCACTGAAGCTGCTGTGTCTGCCGATATTTCTTCACGGCTTATTACAGAAGGTCACAACGTGGTGAACTTTGCCATTGTTGCCGCAGGAGAGAATGCCGCAAGTCCACACCACCACGCAGGTCCACGAGTGATTCAAGCAAATGAAATTGTGCTCTGTGACTTTGGTGGAACGATGAACGGATATTGCAGCGATATCACGAGGTGCGTCTTTACCGGCGCGATTGCAAGTGATGTTGCCGATGCCTATGCAGTGTTGTTCGAATCGCAAGCTGCTGGAGTTGCTGCAGGCGTTGTAGGCAATGCCTGTGAAGATGTAGACCGCGCCTCACGTGCAGTCATTGAAAAAGCGGGTTACGGCGAGTATTTCGTGCACCGCACAGGTCATGGAATAGGTATGGAAGCCCACGAAGATCCGTACATGGTGAGTGGCAACAAGTTGCCCATCGCTGCGGGTCATGCCTTCAGCGTTGAACCAGGAATTTATATTCCAGGTAAATGGGGCATGCGTTTGGAGGACATTGTCGTAGCAACAGCGAACGGTCCTGACTCCATGAATGCGGCAAACCACAATTTGATCGTCGTTGAAGCCTAAGTTCTTCGGGTCATGATTCGTTTAGAAGCGGCAACGGTGATGTTGCAATGGGCAGTAGGTGGACTTGCGTTCTTGTGGTTCACTACGCGACGAAATGAAGTTGGCGCTGGCTATGGCATGTTGCTGCGCATTACGTATGGCGCGTTTGCTGTCATTGCCGTTGTGTTGGGTAATCGCTACGGGGTCAGCATTGTTCGCGAGGCATCGAGCGTTGTCGTTGCGGTTGCTGCGTTCGTGCTCATGCGAAACAAGCGGTCAAAGTTTGATCTGATTGCACCGCTTCTTGGTGTTCCAGGAATTATTGCAGCAGGAATATCTGCGGCAAGCGAAGGCGGTGGTGGCGACGTAGTTGTGTCGCTACTGCGAATTGTTGTTGGAACACTTTTTCTTGGTGCAGTGAGCGACACGATGTTGTTGGGGCACTGGTATTTGGTGCAGCCAGGAATGCCTCGGAAGTTGATAAATGAAATCACCACTGCAGTTATTTATATGTGGCCGCTTGAAGTAGTGGTATTGCTGCTACCAACAGGAATGATCAGCGTAATTAATGGATCAATTGATGATGGTTGGAATGGCGTGCTTGGTTGGTTCTGGCTTGCTTCTGCGCTTGTCACCGGTGTGCTTGCTTTGGTTACGCGAGCAGCGTTGAAAGAACGCAGCTATTCGGCAGTAATGGCCGCAACCGGTTTGATGTACTTGGCAATTCTCACTGCGTTTTGCACCGACATCGTGGGGCGTGCGCTACTCGCTTAGTGCGGTGAATGCGGTGCCACGAGCGCCCATGGTCGTGAGCGTTCCATTGCAAGTCCAAGTTCAAGCAGTATTTGCTCGCTGAAGTGACGTCCGTTTACTTGCAGTGCAACAGGTAGGCCCTCGATGAGTCCTGACGGAATGGAGATTGCGGGGTTGCCGTACATGTTTGCTGGGAAGGTGAGTTTGCCGTTATTTCCCATTCCCGCTTCTATTCCTCCAAAGTTGGATGGCAATGGACCTTCGGCGTTGAATGCGACATCGGGGTTGCTTGCTGTAATTATGAAATCTGCCTCCTGGAAAATTTCGTGCATTCGCTGATTGAGGGCAGCGCGACGAGATTCAATTTTTGCGCGAGCCTCAGCTCCGTATTTACCAAGAGTTGCTTCAATTCCAAATCGCATTTCAGGCGTGAGCACATCGGCGCATGCTGGCCAGTGATCTACCAGTTGCATCTGAATTTCAATCATTCCGCTAATTGACCATGCGGCTCCCATGCTGGGAAGCGTGGTGTCGACGGTGACGATCTGCATTCCTGTTATAGACGCAAGATGCCGCGCATATTCCTCAAGTTGTTGCCACATTGCAGGGGAGACGACTGCGCCACCCCAGTTAGGAGCGAGCACCGCAGTTTTACCGCGCAACGATTCAGAGTGACTTCCTAATTCGAGTTCCCAGTTTTCAACTCGTTGCAAACTGAGTGGGTCTCGTGAGTCGTGTCCGTTGCACACGTCGAACCAGCGCGCAGTGTCGCGAATGCTTCGCGCCATCACTCCTGTGTTTACAGTGAGATTTCCAAGTTCTGTGTGCGGCGCACGAGGGATTCTGCCAAACGTTGCCTTTAGTCCAACAAGTCCTGTGAAGCCTGCCGGAATTCGAATTGAACCTCCGCCATCTCCACCGGTTGCAATAGTGACGAGACCGCCAGCAACTGCGGCAGCACTTCCACCAGAAGAACCGCCTGGAGTGCGACCATGTTGCCATGGGTTATGTGTCGCACCGCTTAAAACAGTGCGAGTGACATTCACGCCACCAAATTCACTTGCGGTGCACAACCCAATTGCATTAGCGCCACCACGTTGCGTAACACGTTCGACCATGACGGATGTGTGTGTTGCCTTGCGGTCAGCAAAGACCACGCAAGCTTCGGTGTAAGGCCACCCTTCAACGGCATCGAGTTCTTTCACGCCGAGTGGAATTCCGCCAAATGGTTTTGATACATCAGCAGACCTTGCTCGTTGTAATGCGCCGTCTGGATCAAGAAACGAAAATGCATTGAGCGAACTTTTCTCAATGGCGTTCAACGACGCTTGCAACTCTTCTAGCGGGGAACGCTCGTTATTGCGAAAGGCATCTACGAGCGAGCAGGCATCGCCTGTCCACGGAGTGTTAGTTGTGCTCATTGTCTTAAAGTAGTCGCCAAAATCGCTTCCTCTATTAGTGTGGTGAGGCGTTATGGACACCAAAGCTTTCCTCGGAATAGAACCCTCTGGAATTCTTGGACCAACAAACGGTCAGTGGTCAATGGTTGTTCGACCCGGCCTAGTAACGGGTGGCAATTTTCTGTGGGGTGGTTGCGGGTTGGCGGCTGCTGTTGCCGCGATCGAAGAACTGTCTGGTCGCACGTGTGTGTGGGCAACTGCTCAGTATTTGTCGTATGCGCGAACTGGTGAGACCATGGATATTGATGTCACGCTCGCAGTTGTAGGTCATCAAATAACGCAAGCACGCGCAGTCTGTCACGTAGGCGATCGCGAAATTTTGACTGTGAATGCAGCAGTAGGTGAGCGTCCATTCGAGTACGCGCATTCCTTTGTAACAATGCCCGACGTGCCACCGCCAAGTTCATTGAAGCAACGAGAGCATCGCGGGGATGTTTCGAACACCATCCATGAAAAAATGGAAGAACGTTTTGTCATTGGGCGCGAGCTTGAAGACCTAGATGGAACCCCCAATGATGGTCGCACGTTGATGTGGGCTCGACTTCCTGAAGTGATTGACGGCGTGGACACTGCAACGTTGGCCGTGTTGGGCGATTTTGTGCCGATGGGCGTAGGGCAAGCGCTGGGTATTCGAGGTGGTGGAAACAGCCTGGATAACACGCTTCGCGTGGTTCGCCTCGTTCCTACTAAGTGGGTGTTGTTAGACATACATATACAAGGCGTGGAACGCGGCTTCGGGCACGGAACAGTAAACATGTTCGCCGAAGACGGAACGTTTCTTGCCACCGCAAGTCAAAGTTGTATTGCTCGAATGTGGAGGGAACCAGAATGATTCGCCGCAATGGAATGACAGTTCCACTTCCAGGTCATTTACATGATCACAAAGAAAAATATGCGAAGTTGGCCGACTGGGGATACAGCGATATTTGGTCTGCTGAAACCGACGGTGCAGATGCATTCACCCCGCTGGCATTAGCTGCGGCTTGGGAGCCACGCCTTCGTCTTGGCACCGCAATTGTTCCCGCATACACGCGCACGGCTCCGGTAATTGCTCAAAGCGTTGCCGCGCTAGCCGATGCTGCACCAGGCCGTTTTGCAATTGGAATTGGTTCGTCAAGCAATGTCATCGTGGAGCGCTGGAATGGTGTGCCATTCGTTGACCCGTACAAAAAAGTACGCGACGTTGTTCGATTCATGCACGACGCATTCTCTGGAGAAAAAATCACCAAGGAATACGACACATTTAAGGTAGACGGATTTCGCCTGAGCATTAAGCCGGCACAAAAGCCAACGATTCTGATTGCTGCGCTTCGCGAAGGAATGTTGAAGCTCGGCGCGCGTGAAGCAGACGGCGTCATCATCAACTGGCTGAGCGCGCAAGACGTAACGAAAGTTGCGAAAGTAGTGAACGATGCTGCCAACGGAGTGGAAAAAGAAATTACAGCACGCATTTTTGTGTGCCCAAGCGAAGACACCGAAGTTGTTCGTGCGGGCGCTCGATTCGCGATTGCTGCATACATGAACGTTCCGGTGTACGCCGATTTCCATCGCTGGATGGGCCGTGCGCCGTTGATGCAAGGAATGTGGGATGCATGGAAAGCGGGGGACCGAAAAGCTGCCCTTGCTGCCATTCCCGATCAAGTGGTGGACGAATTGGTGGTGCACGGAAGCCCTGCGCATTGTCGTGACATCATCTCGGAATATTTCAAGAATGGTGTTACAACATCTTCAATTGCAATTCTTCCTCTTGATCCACAATTGGATTACTGGAAATCGGTTGAAGCGCTTTCACCAAGCGCCGGCTGATTTGCCAATTTTGTCATGACATCCATTGAATCCGATACCGAGGTTGCAGCGCGACTGGAGTTTGAGGAGTCACAACGCAGCGATGGTTGGAGATTGTTGCGTGCTGCACTGAAAATGCAACGACGCAATTTATTGCTTGGTGCGCTAGTGGGAATTTTGTGGGCATCGTTCAAAGTTGCAGTTCCACAGATGACCAAATATGCCATCAACGATGGCATTGAAAAGAACGGTCCACTTTTGCGATGGGCATTAATTATTGCTGGCCTTGGCGTATTGACTGGAGTGCTCTCTGGCATGCGCCGGTACATCGCATTTCGCGAAAGTCGCTGGGCGGAAATGCAGTTTCGCGAGCGCTTGTTTGCCCATGTATTGAATTTGGACATTGGTTACCACGACAAGGCTCAAACAGGTCAGTTAATGAGCAGGGCATCGAGTGACCTCATGCAAATTCAGGGGTTCATTGTGATGATCCCCATCACATTGTCGAATGTGATTCAAATTATTGCGGTCACAACAATCCTGGTTATCACCGACCCGATATTGGCAGTTGTCGCGCTCGCTCCGTTACCGTTCGTCAATTTTGCAGCACGAAGGTTTAGCCATCGAATTCATCCGGCCTCTATTGCCGTGCAGGCCGAACAGGCACAACTTGCGAACGTGGTCGAGGAAAGTGTCTCTGGAGTCCGCGTGGTGAAGGGTTTTGGCGCCGAACAAGTGCAGTTCGAAAAACTAGAAAAGGAAGCCGACGACATTTTGCGCGAATCGATGAAAGCAGCGCGAATCCGTTCCAGTTTCATGCCGGCCATCGATGTGTTGCCCGCACTTGGTCTTGTTGCAGTGCTGGGTATTGGCGGGCACCGTGTGTTGAACGGCGATCTTTCCATAGGTGATCTTGTTGCGTTCAACGTGTATCTGACATTGCTCATTTGGCCACTGCGCAATATCGGAATGATTGTTGCTCTTGGTCAACGTGCTGCTGCTGCACTTGTTCGTATCAATGAAGTGATGACTACAAAGTCGCAAATTGTCGAAGCGGCAGAGCCAAAGAAATTACCAACAAGTTCAAATGAAACGCTTGGTGCAGTGAAGTTTGACAAGGTGGTCTTTGGCTACAACCCAGATTTTCCAGTTCTGCGTAACTTCAATGTGGAGATCAAGGGCGGCGAGAGCATTGCGATCGTTGGAGCAACAGGGTCTGGCAAGTCCACGATTGCTCGATTGTTGCTGCGCTTTTATGACACGCAGAGTGGCCACGTATTTATCGATGGAATTGATGTTCGAAAATTGAAATTGTCTGACCTGAGACAACAAATTGGGCTCGTGTTCGAGGACACCGTGTTGTTTAACGATTCGGTGCGCAACAATATTGCGTTTGCTAAGCCGAATTCGAGCAGTGCAGATATTGAGGGTGCGGCGAAATTGTCTGGTGCGCATGATTTCATCCTTCAACTGCCTCATGGCTACGACACGGTTATTGGAGAACGTGGGTTTTCGCTGTCGGGTGGACAGCGCCAGCGAATTGCTATTGCGCGCGCGATAGTCGCAGACCCAAGAGTGTTGATCCTGGACGATGCGACAAGTGCGGTTGACCCAAGCAAAGAAGGCGAAATTCGTGAGGCAATGAAAACCGTGATGACTGGGCGCACCACCATCGTGATAGCTCATCGACCAGGAACAATCGCGCTTGCCGATCGCGTAATTTTGCTTGACGATGGGAAAGTTGCCGCGGTGGGTACTCACGACGGACTTGTTGCGTCGAATGCCCGGTATCGCGAAGTACTTGCGAATATGAGCAATGTTGATTCAGCGGATAAGGCAGTGAACTGAAATGTGGGCACATGGCAGCGTGACAGATGAGGACAAGCTCAGTAGGGCACAAGCACGAACGGTTATTGGGCGAGTATTCAAAATGGCTGCACCATTTCGCAAAACGATGTATGTCGCGTTTGTATGTGTTTGTGTCACCACGTTGTGCGCACTTGCAGGGCCGCTGCTTGTTCGCCGAGGTATTGACTTGGGCATTCGAGGTAAGAACCCAACCTCGCTCAATGTTTCAGTGGGTATTTACCTTGTGGTTGCGCTCGTGGCGTACGTGTTTGGTCGAGCACAGTTTTTGTACTTGAACCGAACTGGCGAATCATTTTTACGTGTGTTGCGGCTCGCGGTATTTCGCCAGATGCAGCGCCAAAGCATGGCGTTCTATGACCGCAACAAGGCTGGCGTGTTGGTGGCTCGAATGACAGCAGACATTGAGTCGATGGCTGAGCTCGTGCAATTTGGGTTACTGCAATTTCTTGCTGCAGGAATGTTGGTGGTGTTCGCACTTGTTCTGCTTGCAGCGTTGAGCTGGCAGCTGACCATCGTTGCTTTGCTAGTCATGCCAATACTGATTGCAGCGTCGGTGAAATTTCAGCGTGATTCAAACAAGGCATACCTCACGGTTCGTGAACGCGTTGGCGCCAATTTGTCGGCACTCCAAGAGGGGATCACCACAGTTCGAGTGATCCAGGCGTATGCGCAAGAGGAAGAAACCATACGTAAGTTCACAAAATCAAATACAGACTTATTCAAGAGTCACGAACACAGCGTTCGCGTAAGCACGTGGTATTTCGCACTCATTGAATTTGGCGGAGTATTCGCGAGCGCATTAATTATTGGCATTGGTGGATGGTTAGTGCACCGTGGCGATGTCACACTTGGAACCGTTGTCGCATTCACACTGTTGATTTCCAGTTTGTTTGACCCAGTGCAACAGCTCTCGCAGTTGTACAACACGGTGCAGTCCGCTGGTGCTGCGCTCAACAAGTTGTTTCAAATTCTTGATGCCAAGCCAGAAGTTGATGAGCACCCGGGTGCGGTTACATTGCCGACAGCCGGAGAATTGGTAGTCAACGGAATTGACTTCATCTATTACGGAACAGAAACGCGGGCTTTGCAAAATGTGAGTATCAGCGTCGGTGTGGGTGAGAAGCTTGCTCTTGTTGGTCCAACGGGTGCAGGTAAGTCCACTCTTGCCAAGTTGATGGCACGTTTGTACGACCCACAGGTGGGAAGCGTGACGTATGGCGGAATCGATCTGACGATGGCAACAATGGCGTCGCTGCGCGAACGGATTGTCGTAGTTCCACAAGAGGGTTTCTTGTTTAACGGAACCATTCGCGACAACTTGCGCATCGCGCGATCAACTGCCACTGACGAAGAGATAGACGCAGCCGTTGCCGCAATTGGCGCAACCGATCATTTCGCCACATTGCCCGACGGTTTAGACACCGAAGTGAGAGAGCGCGGCAGCAGATTGTCTGCAGGAGAGCGACAACTGGTTGCCCTGGCGCGTGCCGCGCTAGTTGACCCGGCTGTGTTGGTGCTTGACGAAGCAACGTCAAACTTGGACCCTGGAACCGAAGCTGAAGTTGAACACGCACTGGAACGTTTGATGGCTGGACGAACCGTCATCGTTGTGGCGCATCGATTGTCGACAGTTCAACGCGCCGACCATATTGCCGTAATTGCAGATGCTCAAGTTGCCGAATATGGCACGCATGCAGAATTGATCGCACAGGGTGGCAGGTACAGCGCACTTGCTACGGCCTGGCAAAAATCACAAGTCAGCCGGTGATTCTTCGGTACACTTTTTGATACACGAGAGCAGCGAATCGGGGCACAAATATCGCCCCCAAATGACGACACAGAAATGTGTCGTCATTTTTATTTCCCTTCCTAATTTCCTGCGCACACATATTCAGTGGTGCCGTGATGGTCGCAATGGGAGCACGCTGCTCTCGTGGGTGCAGAGGTGCGGGTTCGATTCCCGCTCATGGCTCCAACAAAACGAACGAAGAGGTGCTCGCGAAACTTCTCACCCAGGAGTCACGATCTGGGGAAACTTCAAGCAGTCAGGGCTGGTGGGGAGACCTGCCAGCCCTGTTTCTTGTTGCCTGATCGCAGTCGGTGAGCTGGCTACAAGTAGCGTGTCATGCGCATGGCACGCGAAAAGGTCTACACACGAGCAGGCGACGATGGCACCACAGGCCTGTTCTATGGCGGTCGCGTAGGTAAAGATTCAGCGCTCCCGCGCGCGTATGGCGCAGTGGACGAAGCGCAGGCAATTCTTGGATTGGCTCGTGCCGAAGCTGGCAAGGGCACAGAACTTGACGACATGCTGGTGCACATTTGTCGCGACCTGTGGGTGTTGATGGCAGAACTCGCAACATTGCCAGAAAATCGCCACAAGTTGGTTGATGACAAAACGCGTGTCACTCCACTGATGGTGGAAAAACTTGAGCACATGATTGATTCACTCGATGAGCGTTTTGAACCACCAACTGATTTCGTTGTGCCTGGCCAGAACCGTGTTTCAGCACTGCTCGATGTTGGTCGCACGGTTGCCCGCAGAGCGGAGCGTCATTCGTTGGCTGCAGCAGCGCCACCATCACAGGCCTGCCCTTACCTCAACAGGCTTTCAGACCTGTTGTGGACCCTTGCCCGTTGGCAAGACGGTGAGTCTTTGTCGGTTAAAGACGTCATCTAGTTACCATTTACCGAGTAATCAGACAAAAGGAGACCAGTCATGGCACTTAATTTTGAAGTCGTCGCTAAATCCCCAGCAACAGTAAAAGCGGTGGGTATTCCAGTAGCTAGTGAAGGCGCATTGCCGAAGGACATTTCACTTTCGCGCGCAACACTCGAAACGTTGGGGTTCACGGGCAAAGTAGGCCAGACCTATGTTGTGCCAGCAGAAAAAGGCGCCGTCAATATTTTGATTGGTATTGGCGAGTTGTCGAAACTCGACACGATGTCTTTGCGTAAAGCAGCATCAGCGTTTGCACGTGCTGCTGCAAGTTTTGAATCGGTGAGCACCACACTTGCAAACATCGGTCGACTTGACCGCAAAGTTGCAGCACAAGTAGTCGTAGAAGGAATGTCGCTTGCTACGCATCGTTACACCGACTTGAAGACTGTTGACAAGAAAGCACCAAAACTTTCCACCGTTTCACTCGTTGGAACTGGTACTGCAACTACGAGCGGTGTGAAGCGCGGGCAAGTAATTGCGAATGCCACCAATATGTCGCGTGACTTCGCCAACATGCCACCTGCATATTTGACAGCAACAATTTTTGCGAACAAAGCAGTAGAAATTGCTGGACAGACCGGACTTAAGGTTGAAGTGTTCAACAAAGATCAGTTGCTCGCTATGGGTTGTGGCGGAATTGTTGGAGTGAACCGCGGAAGCGTTGAGCCACCACGCATGGTTCGACTTACCTACAAACCAACTGGTGCTAAAGGCAAGCCACACTTGGTGCTTGTTGGCAAAGGCGTGATGTACGACTCGGGTGGCATTTCACTGAAGCCATCAGACCCATCGCACGCGATGATGAAGGGCGACATGAGCGGTGCTGCAGCGGTGCTCGCAACTATGAGCACATTGAAGGCATTGGGATGCACCAACCAAGTGACGGGTTATCTCATGTGCACCGACAACCTTCCTTCGGGCAGCGCAATGGCAATGGGCGAAGTGCTCACCATGCGCAACGGAAAGACTGTTGAAATTCACAACACCGACGCAGAAGGTCGATTGGTGCTTGCTGATGGATTGTCGCTTGCAACTGAGCAAAAGCCAGATGCCATTGTGGACATTGCAACACTTACTGGGGCATGCCAGCGTGCATTAGGAAATGGCATGGCTGGTGTTTTAGGTAACAATCAAAAGTGGATCGATCAATTGACCGCAGCCGCAGAACGCACATCCGACAAGTTGTGGCAGTTGCCGCTTGAGCGCGAGTATCGCCCAGCACTGGATTCGTACGTTGCCGACATGAAAAACGTTGGCGGAGAAGCCGGTGCAATCACTGCAGCACTGTTCTTGGAAGAGTTTGTTGGTGACACCACGTGGGCGCACATCGACATTGCTGGCCCAATGTGGACAGATAGCGACAACGGCTGGTTGCAAAAGGGTATGACGGGCTTTGGAACTCGCCTGCTTATTGACGCAGCACTGAACTTCCGCCGACCCGGCCGCGCGTAATCAAGAGTCGCGCGTAGTTATTCGTCGGGCGGTGTAAACCGCTCGGCGCTAATCCTTTTGCGTGCCCACTTTGATGTCGCGGAATGGCGACTTCGAATCGATACCAACATCTTTAGGCAACCCAAGTACGCGTTCGCCCACAATGTTGCGCATCACTTCGTCTGAACCACCAGCAATTCGCATGCCCGGTGCTCCAAGAAGCAATTGACTCCAGGCGTACGTTCCCCATTCGCCAGTGTCGACAACAAGTTTTGCGCCAAGCACATGAGCAACGAGATCGTTCATTTTCTTCTGGTTGTTTACGAGAGCCATTTTTCCAATGGACATTTCAGGTCCAGGTAATTGACCGGCACGCATTTTGTCGGTGGCGCGCTGGCTGGTGTATCCGGCAACTTTGGTGTTGATGTACAAGTCGGCGAGCATTTCACGAACAATTGGATCGGTGTCGAGTTCGTAATGACGGATCATTTCGAGCAGGCGGGTGTACATGGCGTTTTCGCCGCTGTCCGCAGAACCAATTGATGCACGCTCGTTCATGAGGGTGGTGAGAGCGACGTTCCAACCATTGTTTTCATCGCCTAAGCGATGATCGTCGGCAACACGCACTTCATTGAAGAACACTTCGTTGAAACTTGCACCACCGGTCATTTGGCGAAGTGGGCGAATTTCTACACCCGGTGCGCGCATGTCAACGATGAAGCACGTGAGGCCTTTGTGTTTCGACAAACCTGTGTCGCTACGGCAAATGATTTCGCCAATGTCGCTGAACTGTGCGCCAGATGTCCACACCTTTTGACCAGTGATAATCCATTCGTCGCCATCTTTTTCAGCTTTTGCTTGCACTGATGCAAGGTCGCTGCCAGCGCCAGGTTCGGAAAACAATTGGCAGCCCACAATGTCGGCTCGCCACATTTTCCGCAGGTACAAGTCGCGCGCTTTTTGCGAAGCGTGAGCGAGGATGGTTGGTGCAACCATTCCCAAACCAATTTGGAAGGCTCCTAGTGGTGCAGTTTTGTATTCGCGCTCGACCTGGTTGTACGCGCGTTCGTGGGCAACGGTAAGACCTGCGCCACCGTATTCAGTTGGTCCGGTTATCCAAGCGAAGCCATTGTCGAAACGTTGGGCCTGCCATGCCTTGGCACGACGAAGCATCTCTTCTTCGGCTTGTTGTGAACGTTCCTCAAACATGGACACGTTGTCGGTGCCTTCACCCCAGACGAACTTCTTGCGCACTTCCTTTTTCTCAGCGTTGGCGTCAAGGAAGACACGGGCTTTGGCTGCGTACTCTTCAACAGAAATCTGTTCAGTCATGGCCCCAACGGTAGTAGGCGGGGTCGGACTTGGCGAAGGCCAGCCAACTAGTCTGTGGGGCATGGGTCAGCCAGTTTCCGTTACGCAGAAGCCTTCAGTTACATCTGGGCGGGTTCGTTTTGAACTCAACCGCTCGCTTACCGGCCAAGGTCACGAGCGTTACACCGGGGTAGTTGCTTCCCGCACGGGCAAGCCATCGGACGTGTTGGCCAATCGTTTTTTTGAAACCGGCAATGTGAGCGCAGTACATGTCTACGGCAACATAATTACCGTCGATGTAAAACCTGGATCAAGTAGCGATTCGCTGATCAAAGTTGTTGAAGATTTGTACCAGTACTGGACACCCGGAAAAGTGCCTCCATCCGAAGAAGAACTTATGGCCCAAGCGCCAAAGAGCGAAACACCTGCTGCTGCGCCGTCGGCCGATGGAAGCCCTGCAGTCAGTGCGGCTGCCAGCAAAATTCCTGCCGCGCTGTTAGCACGAAGCCAAGCGGCGCTTGCCAAAGCCCGCGCAAACCAAGGCTGAGTTACGCAAACTCCGCCTTGTCGTGTGAAGATTCACGGCGATGGTTGATACAAACATCTCGCTACACGACGTAGCCGAAGCACTGAACGTGCATTACATGACCGCATATCGCTATGTGCGCGAAGGCCTGTTGCCTGCACACAAAGTTGGACGCAGTTGGTGTGTGCGTAAAAGCGACTTAGTGCAGTTCCAAAAAGGCAATGGATTATGCGCAGTTGCTGAGGGCGGTAAGCGCAAGCATGCCCCATGGGGAGAGCGACTTGAAGCACGGTTGGTTGAAGGCGATGAGCGTGGAGCGCTGGAAGTTTTTGAAGCAGTACTACGTGCTGGCAATGATCTTCAGTATTTGTATTTGAGCGTATTGAGCCCTGCGCTGATTTCTATTGGACATAGGTGGGAACAGGGTGAGCTTGGCATTTTTGTTGAGCATCGCGCCAGCAATATTGCAATACGTTTGATGTCTCAAGTTGGATCACGTTTTTCGAGACGAGGTGTTTCAAAAGGGACCATCATCATGGGCGCCCCTGCAGGCGAAGAACATGCGCTCGCAATTTCCATGCTTGCTGATTTGATTCGCAGTCAAGGTTGGGATGTGCACGACTTAGGTGCCAACATGCCTGCGGAAAGTTTTGCGCAAGCGGTGCAACAGAGCAACGACGTTGTTGCAGTGTGTGTTGGCGTAACTGTTGAAGGTTCGATACCTGCTGCGAAAGAAACGGTTTCTACGGTGAAGGGCTCGTGTCCGAACGTTCCTGTATATGTTGGCGGTGCAGCAATTCGCGGAGACGACCATGTGCGTGTGCTGGGCGCCGATCACTGGGCGGGCGATGTTTCTTCGCTGATTGATTCGTTGAATCAGCACGCACGCCGTAAATAACCAGTAATTACTGATGATTTCGCGGGATTGCCGCAGCTAGGTAACTACGAACATATGTTCGCTACAGTGAGGGCATGTACGAGCCGTTGCCCACACTGCCTGTTCCGTCAGAGTTGCGCGCCATGTTTCCCGAGGGCGGGTTGGTGCGCGGTCGCACGGTGTTATGCAGCGGTGACGCTGCGGTAGCAATGGCGTTACGTGTCGTTTCAAGTGCAACACAAGCAGGTTCATGGTTAGGCATTGTTGGTGTGCACAACGTTGGCGTGCAGGCAGCAAGCGAACACGGTGTGGCTTTGCAGCGCGTGGTGTTTGTGCAGCCGGCAAGTAGTCGCACCGAATGGGTAAGCACAGTTGCAGCTGTTGCAGATGGTTTCGATGTGCTCATGCTCGAAGTTCCACACGGCATTACTGAGGCCGACGCACGACGTGTGCAAACACGCATTCAAGCCAGAAGAAATGCGTTAGTCCTCATCGGGGCAACACATCAGTCAGCTG